>ERZ779840.2033-NODE-2033-length-18016-cov-4.757140_pt1 | contig 18016 bp, 13 predicted proteins | sample MGYA00511561_ERZ779840 | MGnify/ENA primary metagenome ERZ779840 (study PRJEB29588, sample SAMEA2162036) | human gut metagenome | biome: human gut; feature: human-associated habitat; material: faeces | place: Denmark | collected 2008/2010 ...
GAGCCGATCAACACCGATTGGGACGGCAACGAGCTGCTGCTCTCCGACGTCCTCGGCACCGACGGCGATACCGTTATGCGCCCGATGGAGGAGGACGTCGAGCAGCAGCTTCTGCGCGAGGCGCTGGCGCGGCTCCCCGAGCGCGACCGCTACATCGTCTCGCTGCGCTTCGGGCTGGGCGGCCGCCCGGAAAAGACGCAGAAGGAGGTCGCCGACCTCATGGGCATCTCACAGTCGTATATTTCGCGGCTGGAAAAGCGCATCATGCAGCGCCTGCGCCGCGACCTGCTGCGGCAGGGGTCCTGAGAAAAAGCATTTGCAAATGTGCCGATTTCCTGTTATAATAGAACAAAAACGACAAAGGAGAACAGCGCATGGAACAGAAGATTTCCAACTCCGTTTTGAAGCGCCTGCCGGTCTATCTGGCCTATCTCAAGGCGCTGCCCGATGATGCGCCCGAAAATATTTCCGCTACCACGCTCGCCGCAGCGCTGTCCATGGGCGAGGTGCAGGTGCGCAAGGATCTTGCGCTTGTTTCCGACGGCGGCCGTCCGAAGGTCGGCTACCAGCGCGTGAGCCTGATCGCGGACATCGAGCAGTTTCTCGGCTACGACAACACCAACGACGCCGTCCTGATCGGCGCGGGCAAGCTCGGCCGTGCGCTGCTGGGTTACAGTGGCTTTTCCGAGTATGGGCTGAACATCGTCGCCGCGTTCGACGCGAATCCGCAGCTCGTCGGGCAGACCGAGAGCGCCAAGCCGATTCTGCCCCTGTCGGAGCTGGAGCGCGTTTGCTGCAAGCAGAAGATTTATATCGGCATCATTACCGTGCCTGCCGCGCATGCGCAGGAGGTCTGCGACCTGCTGATCGCCAACGGCATCAAGGCCATCTGGAACTTTGCACCCGTGCATCTGGACGTGCCGCAGGGCATTCTGGTGCAGAACGAGAATATGGCCACGTCGCTGGCGGTGCTGTCGAAGCATCTTTCCGCGCAGCTAAAGGGCTTCTGAGTCAGCTCGTATTTTTTCAAAATCGTCAAAAAATAGCTTGACAAATCGCCTGCCGGACGATATAATAATTCCCGCAGTTGAATCTGCGGGTGTAGCTCATCCGGTAGAGCGCCACCTTGCCAAGGTGGAGGTAGCGAGTTCGAGCCTCGTCACCCGCTCCAGAAAAACAACCCTTGTCGATCGACAAGGGTTGTTTTTGTTCAGAGCACAGCCGCAATCCCTGCCGGCGCGATATATCGCCGGCTGCGTCTTGCACTTTTTCCTGCGCTGTGATACGATAAAAGAAAAAGGCGGTGCCGCGATGCAAAAGACCCGACTCTCTCCGCGCTTCTGGCTTGCGCTGACGATCTTCAGCCTTATCGGCCAGATCGCGTGGGTCGTTGAAAACATGTATTTCAACGTGTTCATCTACAAAATGTTCCGCGCAAGTGCGGCGGACATCTCGCTCATGGTCGCGGCCAGCGCCGTGGCCGCAACGGTCACGACGCTGCTCATCGGCGCTCTGTCGGACAAGCTCGGCAAGCGCAAGCTGTTCATCTGCGGCGGCTACATCCTGTGGGGCATTTCCATCTGGTGCTTTGCACTGCTGCGTGTGGACGTGATTTCCTCGCTCTTTCCCATGGCCGCGAGTGCGGCGAGCGTGGGCGTGACGCTTGTGATTGTAATGGACTGTGTAATGACATTTTTCGGCTCGTCTGCGAATGATGCCTGCTTCAACGCGTGGCTGACCGACTCCACCGACGCGACCAACCGCGGCTCCGCCGAGGGCCTGAACGCGATGATGCCGCTGCTGGCGATTCTGGTCGTATTCGGCGGCTTCATGGGCTTCGACCTCGACCGCGCAGAGAGCTGGACGGTCATCTATGGCATCATCGGCACGGTCGTGCTGGCCGCAGGCGTGGCGGGACTGTTCCTTATCTGCGACGCGGGCGTGAAAACGGCCGACAATCAGAACTATTTCAAGAACATTTTCTATGGCTTCCGCCCGAGCGTCGTGCGCGAAAACCGCGTGCTCTACGCCGTGCTTGCGGCCTACGCCGTCTTCGGCATTTCAATCCAAATTTTCATGCCGTATCTGATTTTGTATTATAACGTATCGATTGGAATGCAAAATTACGTGATTATCATGGCGCCCGCCATCGTGTTGGCGGCGGTGGTCACGCTGTTTTACGGCAAGCTCTACGACCGCCTGCATTTTCAAAAAACCGTCTTACCGGCCATCGGCCTGCTGATGCTTGGATATGTTCTGTTATATTTCTTCAAAAGCACACTGCCGGTCTTTCTCGGCTCGCTACTGATGATGAGCGGCTACCTCGCGGGCATGGCGGTGTTCGGCGCGATGCTGCGCGACCGCACGCCCGAGCACCGCGCGGGCATGTTTCAGGGCCTGCGCATCGTCGGGCAGGTTTTGATCCCCGGCATCATCGGCCCGGCCATCGGCGCGGCGGTTTTGAAGAACGCGCAGACGGTCGTCAACGACGACGGCACGACATCCTTCGTCCCGAACGCGAACATTTTTCTTGCGGCATTTTTGGCCGCCGTGGCACTGATTATCGTTCTTTTACTGGTGTTCTGCCTGATTCGAAAGGAGAAATCAGATGAAACTCACTGATCTTTGGACGCAGGCCGGACAGGCTCTCGCGGGCACGCCGTGGCCGGAGTATCCGCGCCCGAGCCTGCGCCACGATTCGTTTTTCAATCTCAACGGCGAATGGGAATTTTCCGTGGGCGAACCGCGCTTCGACCGCCGCATTCGCGTGCCCTTCCCGCCGGAGTCGCTGCTGTCGGGCGTCCACGAGGTTTTTCCGGAGGATGCGCCGCTCTTTTACCGCCGCCGGTTTGCCTTACCGGCGGGCTTTGTGAAAAGCCGCGTAATTTTGCACTTCGGCGCGGTCGATCAGACTGCGGAGGTCTGGCTCAACGGTGTTCGCCTCGGTGCGCACGTCGGCGGCTACGCGCCGTTTTCCTTTGACATCACAGACGCGTTACAGGATAAAAATGAACTGCGCGTGCGCGTGGAGGATCATCTCTCGCGGCACGTTCTGCCCTACGGCAAGCAGAAGCGCGAGCGCGGCGGGATGTGGTACACGCCGGTGTCCGGCATTTGGCAGACGGTCTGGCTGGAGAGCGTGCCGGAGACTTATGTCCGTGCGGTGCGCTTTGAAACGCACGGAAATCGCGTTACGGCACGAATTGACGGCATAAATAACGGCATATTACGCGTCGAAAATTTTGCCGTTGAAGTTCAGAACGGCAGTGCGGAATTTACCGTCGAGAACCCGCGCCTCTGGTCGCCCGAGAACCCCTATCTCTACGAGGTCGAAATCGAGACGGCGCAGGAGAAGGTGCAGTCCTATTTTGCCTTCCGCAGCTTGGAAATCAAGCCCGTAAACGGCGTAAAACGCCTCTGTTTAAATGGGAAACCGTACTTTTTCCACGGTGTTCTCGATCAGGGTTACTGGAGCGACGGCCTGTTCACGCCCGCCTCGCCGCGCTGCTTCGACGACGACATTCTGGCGATGAAGCGGTTGGGCTTCAATACTCTGCGCAAGCACATCAAGGTCGAGCCGGAGCTGTTTTATTATGCCTGCGACCGCCTTGGAATCGTCGTGTTTCAGGACATGGTAAACAACGGGAAATACTCGTTTTTAAGCGACACCGTGCTTCCGACGATCGGTGTTCGCCGCCGCAGTGACCACCGACTGCACCGCGACCCGGAGACGCGTGCGCAGTTCCTCGCCGCGATGGACGAGACGGTCGTTTTGCTGCAAAAGCATCCGTGCATATGCTATTGGACGATCTTCAACGAGGGCTGGGGACAGTTCGACGGCAATCGCCAGTATGATCGTCTGCGTGCGCTTGACCCCACGCGTTTTATCGACACGGCCTCCGGCTGGTTCCGCTGCGACCGCAGCGACGTAGATAGTTTACATGTTTATTTCAAGCCTGTGAAATTGCCGAAAACCGATCTGCCGTTGTCGCTCTCTGAGTTCGGCGGCTATTCCTACAAGCCCGAGGGTCATGTGTTCAATACGGGAAAGACTTATGGCTACCGCTTTTTCAAGGAACAGGCCGCTTTCATGGACGCGCTGGAGCGCCTCTATTTGGACGAAATCGTTCCGGCGCGCGATGCCGGGCTATGCGCCGCGATCTATACGCAGCTATCTGACGTCGAGGACGAGACGAACGGCCTTTTGAGCTACGACCGTGCGGTCTGCAAGGCCGACGAGGCGCGTATGCGCACGATTGCGGAGAAATTACGCTTTTCCGAGTGATTTCATACAGAGAATTGCCGAACCTGCGAAAAAAATCGCACAGCGTCGAAAGATTTTGCTTGACAATTTCCCGACGCTGTGCTATTCTATATAAGCACCAGATGAGTGCATCTATATCGCGGGGTAGAGCAGTTGGTAGCTCGTCGGGCTCATAACCCGGAGGTCGTTGGTTCAAGTCCTTCCCCCGCAACCAGATTTGTCCGGAAACCGTAAGGTTCCCGGACTTTTTTGCATTTTTTGGCAACGAATTGTTTGACAAATTTGCGCTGCGATTTGTTTGACCCATACCGTGACCCATGATAGAAAAGCAGCGGAAATCACGGCATGGATTTACGAGGCAGAATTGGCGGTAACTTTTGTTAGACTTGCGAATTAAATTTAATTACCGGGGCAGGCATGCAGTAAACTGCGTGCCTGCCCCTGCGTTTTTGTCACCTCTTGCTCATTCATCGACCGGCGAGGACGCTTTCCATCGTTCGCGCAGCTTCTTTCTGCGCCGCCGTTGTGACGTGTGCGTAGGTATCCAGTGTGAAGCCGGCAGAAAAGTGGCCGAGCATACCGCTGACAGTCTTGATGTCCACGCCGTTTTGCAGAGCAAGCGTCGCGAATGTGTGCCGAAGATCATGAAATCTGACCCTCGGGATGCCCGCGCGCTTCAGCACACGCTTTAGCATATTGTTTACGCTGTCCGGCGAGATCGGGCCGCCGCTGGGGTTGGAAAACACATATTCGTCGTGCGTTTTTGCCTTTTGCGTGTTCAGAACTTCTATCGCCTGCGGGGAGATCGTCACCATGCGGTAGGCATTTTTTGTTTTCAGCGGTGCTTCGACGATTTTTCCGTCGATTCTCGACACCTGCCGTCGGACACGAATCACTCCGGCGGCCAGGTCGATGTCCTCCCATTTCAATCCCAGCAGCTCGCCGCGCCGCAGGCCGGTCGCCAGCTCGATGTAGTATAGCTCGTAAACGCCAGAGGCCTTGGCCTCGTCGAGAAAGGCGCTCAGTTGCGCCGCGGGAATCGTCTGCATTTCCCTGTGTTCGAGTTTGGGCAGCGCCACGGCCTTGCAGGGATTCTCCGCGAGGATCCTCTGTGCCACGGCGAAGTCCATGGCCGAAGAAATGACCTGATTGATGTTCCGAACTGTTTTTGCGGATAAGCCCTTCGGCTGCCCTTTGGATTCGATTCGTTCCACTCTGCCGTCAGCCAGCAGCCTGCGATAGATTTTCTGCAAATCCATGGCACTGAGCTTTTCGAGTGGAATTTTGCCAATGTTCGGTGCGATGTGACGGTCGATATAGCCGCGGTAGGTCTGGTGGCTCGACGGCCGCACCTTGATTTTGCAGACGTTTTCAAACCACTCGTCCATCCACTGCGCGACATTGTACTTGCCCTGTTTTGTGAAATCCAGTTTCTGATTCTCTGCCAGCGCCTTTGCCAGCTTCTCTTTGACCTCGGCCTGCGTCTTTCCCAGCACGTTTTTGAAGACCTGCTTGCCGGTTTCGGGGTTGATTCCGGCAGTGTAGCGGCCCTCCCAGCGTCCGTCTCTGCGTTTGCGGATGCTGCCTTCGCCGTTGCTTCTGCGTTTTGCCATGCGTGGCACCTCCTTTGTATCGGACATATTACTATACTTTTCGGAGAATAGCCACCGACCAAATGCACCAAATAATCGCGGCGGTATTTGTTGATTTTGTTTTGTTAGCGGCTGCAAGGGCGGCACTTGCGCGTGCTGCCCGGCGGCAGTCGGTGCAACGCCAAAAGATTGAGAGATTTTTTCTGCAACCCCTGCTTGGATTTGCGTCCGAAATCCCGTAAGCCCTTGCGCGGCCGGCATTGCCGGCCGCTGTAGCATGCGCTGGGGTGCAGCCGCAACCCCGGCGCTTTCTCCTGCTGTCCATCGAGAGCGCGAATTTCATTCCTCGTTTTCTGGAAAACTCTGAACTTTTTGAGGGTTTTATCTTGCACGAGAATGGCCGCTCATGGCGGCCAACGCCGGGTTGACAAGCCGACGCAGTTTTTCTCCTGCACGTACTGAATGGTGCCCACACGGCCTGTATACGGGCCTCACGCGGGCTGTTCCTCGCCCATGAGCGGGAGCGCCTCCGGCTGTCGATAAATCTCCAGATTTTCCAGACTCAACAGATGATATTCGTTGGTGGCGTAGCCGTATGGATTCCTGTGCTTTTGCACGGCGATGAGCTTCCGGTTTTTCAAGACCTTGAACGCTTTCTGGAGTGAGGACTTTTTGATTCCGGTATCCCGAATGATGGTTTTGAGCGTCGGCCAGCAGTAGCCCTTGCTGCCGGAACGGCAAACGAGGTAGGCGTACAGCTTGAATTGCGCGGCGTCCAGCGGCAGGGCAAAAACACTGTTGGGGAGACGAAAAAAGTGATCTTTCGGCGGTTGGTATTTCCTCATTCCCGCACCTCCGTTTGCTCGTCGATCCAACGAATCAGCTTGTCCCGCGGGACGAGAATCCGCGTGCCGATTCTCATGCTTGGAAAGCCTTCGCTCCGCGCAAGATCATACGCTTTCGCGCGGGAGATTGCCAACACTTCGCCAACCTCCGGCACGGTTAAGGTCAGCGGTAGCTCATCGTAGCTTCTGAATTTTTCCTCTTTCATTCAATTCCTCCATTTCTGCAAAAAATAAAACACCGGGCACAGGGACGAACATACCGGCAGGATTTCTGCCATGTATGTAAAATGTCCTTGTGCCCGATTGGCTGTTTGGAAATATGATAGCGGGGGAACGGAATTGTGTCAAGCGTTTGAGGGGCGTTGCAGAGAAACAACAGGTATATTACAAGGCACCAGCATTTGACAAAATAATCGCACAGAAAATACTAATATACTGGTACGATGCTGCTTCGCTCACTCAGAATATAGGCTATTGCGGCGCGAAAAAATGAATGATAAATATGTAATATATTAATTATCCCGCAGAGTACCACACTACACGAAACACGAATCCCATGATATAGTTATAATTATTGTACTCGGTGTGGGCAAAATTGTCAATATTATTTGTAAGATTATCCAAGGTATTTTGCGTTACACGGAAAAGGAAAAGCGTATTGCGCTCAAATTGCGCACAATCGCCGTCAGTATTCCAGTCAGAACAGTGCTTCGGGAGGTATGCAATGTCACGCAGAGGAGAAAATATTTATAAACGCAAGGACGGACGCTGGGAAGGCCGCTACATTGCCGGTCGAAAACCGGACGGCTCGGCGATATATCGTTATTTATATGATAAGACCTATAAGGGCATCAAGGAAAAGAAACGCTGCGCCGCGCAGGAAAAGGCGGCCTTGCAGGACGCTCCCGCATTTGACCGCATTCTTGACACATGGCTGGAAAGCAAGCGCGGCATGGTGAAGGAGTCTACATATACGCGGTACTGGCTGCATATCGAGCGTTATCTGCGGCCAGCCTTCGGACGGCTGGATACCAGCGAAATGACGACGGAGGCGGTCAGAAATCAGGTACAGTTCCTGCTGACGCGCGGAAGGCGGGACGAAAACGGCGGACTTTCCCCGAAAACCGTTTCCGATCTTCTTTCCATCCTGCGCGAGATCGCGGCCTTCTCCGCCGCCTGCGGCTGCGAGCTGCCCTGTCGATTGGAAGGTCTGAGCATTAAGCGGAAACCGCTTGAAATGCGCGTGTTCACGACCGAGGAGCAGGCAGTGCTGACCCGCTATTTGCTGGAGAATACGGATTTATACAGATTCGGCGTTCTGATCTGTCTGTACACCGGCATCCGCATCGGGGAGCTTTGCGCGCTGCAATGGGAGCATTTTTCGCTGGAAGAACGAAAGCTCCGCATCTGCGGAACCTTGCAGCGCCTCTGTGATCCGGACGGAGATTCCGGGAAGCGGACGCGCATCGTGATCTCAAGCCCCAAAAGCGCCCATTCTGTGCGGACGATCCCACTTCCGGGGTTTTTACTTCCGATGATCTCTACGTTTTACGGGCAGGAACAGCACTATATTTTAAGCAGCACCCCGAAGCCGGTGGAACCACGCGTGCTGCAATACCACTTCAAAAAGTATATTACAAGCTGCAAAATCGCGGATGCAAATTTCCACGCGCTGCGGCACACGTTTGCGACTCGCTGCGTGGAGGCCGGATTTGAGATCAAAAGTCTGAGTGAGATCCTCGGCCATGCGGATGTGAACATCACGCTCAACCGGTATGTCCATTCCTCTTTTACGTTGCAAGCTTCGAATATGGAAAAGCTCTCGCTGGTGCTCTGATCGCCGTCAAAATCGTCGTCAAATATTGAAAAACGCGTTGGAAATCATGCGGATTTCAGTTGTTTTCGTGTAGTGTGGTACTCCTTGTGATAGAACAAGGGAAATACTGCTGCCCCACGGCAGAGAAAAGGCGTTTCCTCTGTCGTGTTGCTTCTCTGCCGTCCAACTGCCGCCAGCCGGTACATTCGGCTTTCGGCGTGCCCGTGTCATTCTGATTCGCCGCATGGGAGAAATCTGTTATGTTTCCGAAAGCCTTATTTTATATACACAATCTGATCAGTCTCTCCCTGCTCCTGTTTGCGGTGTCCCGCAGCCTTATACCGAAATATCGCCAGAGGACAATGCTCCTGCTCAGCGGCGGTATTCTGTCGGCATGCACCCTGCTTGCCTATTTTTCAGAAAGATACCCCTTCGTGGACACAGTTCGTCCCTTTGTTATGATGGCAATCTTCTTTTCTTCCGCGCTGTTTCTCTATCAGGACAAGCCCTTCCGCAAGCTGCTGGTCATGCTCTGCAATTACTTCGCGCTCCTTGCGACGGAAGTGTTCATGTATCTGACCAATCCGGCAAAAAATAATTTGGTCATACAGAGGGACTTCTCTGTGGTAAGCCCCCTGTGGTATGTTCTCTATCTTGGGTATCAGTCTATTCTACTCCTGATTCTTTATATAGCCTTTCGCAGAAAAAAACTTGATGATGTCGACAGTCTCCCTATAAAGCAGTATTGGTTTTTTCTGTTTTTTCCCATTTCCCAGTTTGTTTTGCTCAATGGTGCGCTCAGCCCGCTCATAGACAGCATCTCGCTGCGGGCATCCATCCTCGTTGCAGGTTTTGTCATGGTTTGCATTATTGCGGATTATATCTGGTTCCGACAAATTCGCAAAATGACGGATAATGTCCGGCTGCAAATGGAAAACGATCTACTCGGCAAGCGCATTGAAGCCCAGCGGGAATATTATAAGACACTCTCGGCAAACTACGCCGATATGGCGGTCATGCGTCATGATATTGCAAACCATATCTATTCGATCCGCGCCCTGCTTCAGGACGGCAAGCCGGAAGAGGCCATGCAATATGCTGCCGCGCTGGAGAAAAGCCGCGTCGCGCAGGACCTCCTGAGCGATTGCAAAAATTCCGTCGTGCAGTCGTTCCTGCGTCACAAGCTGGGCGAATTGCAGGAGCAGAAGCTGTCTGCCGACTTCCGGGTGAATCTGGCGCCGGTGACAGGCATCTCTGACACAGATCTGATCATTGCGCTCGGAAATATGCTGGACAACGCCACCGAAGCGTGCGCGGCGGCGCCGCAGCGCGAGATTCGCTTGACCGTGAAGCAAAGCGACGGCTATGTCCAGATTGAAACGGAAAATACCTGCCCGCAGAGCATAACGCCCCATAAGCGCCGCATTGCATACTTAAAGCGCGGGCTCGGCACCTCCATTTTGCAGGCGCTCGCCGAGCAATACCACGGGAAATACCTCTCTGTCCGCGAGGACGGAATCAATCACGCAGTCCTGACCATGCAGGAAAGCAAAAAGTGAGCCGCGCCCGGCGCGGAAAGACATAAAAAACAGCACCATTGAATCTGACCGATTCAATGGTGCTGCTGTTATATTCTGCTGAATGTATCGAACGTTGCCGCCCGGGTCTCGGCGAATTCTCTGGCGGCGGACGAACGGTAGGTTCGGCTGATCGGGACCGTCGAGCCGTCAACCAGCAGGAAATTCTTCCCGATCAGTGAGTTGATCTTTGCGGAATTGACCCAGAAGCTCTGGTGGCTGCGGATAAAGCTGTCATGCGGAAGCTCGCCGAGCAGCTCGCCCGGCGCGGCGCGGACAAAAAGCTCGCTGTCTACGGTTTTGATCCTTGTGCGGTAAGTAACGCGCTCCAGATACAGGATCTCCTTCAGCGGAAGGCGGCGCAGGGTGCGCTGCTGCTGGATGACAATGAACGGCTCCGGCCGCGAAAGCTCCAGCGAGGAAACCGCCTTTTCCAGCGCTGCGGGCAGATATTTCTCCATATCCGTTTTTAATATGTACCAGATGTGCTCTGCATAATATGCGTCGTATGCGTACTGGGTGAAGCCGGTCAGGAAAATGATCTTGCACTGCGGGCACGACTGATTGATCTGTTCCGCCAGAGGGATGCCCTCAATTTTTGGCATCTCAATGTCCAATATGGCGACGTCCGGAACGTCCCCCGCGCGGATTCGCGCAAGCAGCTCCTGCGGCGCGGAAAAGGTCTGCATTTCCAGACTTGAAGAAATGGGAAGAGAAGAAATATATTTGGCGGTATGTTCGAGGTGCAGGCGATTATCATCGCATAGGAATAGCTTTATCATATTTCCTCCTGACTGCGCGATTTGCGCGTCATATGCGGCGGGATCTCTGTTGAAACACTAATATAGCACAGAAATTGGTAAATGTCGACAGAAATTAAGAAATATTTCAAAGTAGATTTGCGCATATTTGGACAGAAAATTGAAATGTTCATAATCCGCACTTTCGCGTTTATAATCCGCACACAAAACAAAAAGGGGACGTTGTATAATAAGGCTGTAGTTTCGCGCTTTCTGGTTTTTTGCCCTGTGCAATTTTTCCCTGCACCTGCCGGTGGAAATAATCAGAGAAACCGTTTCGGCCGGTGCGGCAGGCCGAAACGGCGGATATTCACGAAGCCGTTAAACTAAAACAGGAGGAGCTTGAATATGCGCAAGCGAATCATTTCCCTCGCAGTATTGGTTACTTTGGTGCTGACGCTTCTGGCGTTTGCAGTACCGGCATTGGCAACGGATCCGGTGAGCTTTAACATCACGCCGGATCGGACGACGGCGAAGCCCGGCGACACGATCAACTATACCGTGACGATCGGGGCGATCCCGGAGAGCTGGAGTATTCAGTTTAAGCTGGCGATCCCTGATGGCCTGACCTTCAAGGCCGGTTCGTCCAAAGTGAATGAAACGGCGATTGCCAACAAGCTCATGGGCAGTTTTGCGGAAAAGACGCTGGTTTATCTTGCAATGGCAGACCCGGATGCCAAGGGCTATTTCTCCTTTGACAAAACAACGACGCTCCTGACCTTTGCCTGCACGGTCAATGAAGATGCAACCGGCGGCGATCTGAGCGTGACGTTTGTCAACGGCAAGTCTCAAATCCTCGCAAAAGATCAGACCGAGCTGCCGATTCAGGACGAAAACCCCGGCTCGACGGTCACGGTGAATGTTCCCGTAACCGGCGTGACCATCGATGAGTCGATGTCCATGGCCATCGGCGAGAAGAAAACACCGTCTTATACGGTAGCTCCCAGCAACGCAACAGACCCGGAGGTCAGCTTCTCTGCGGAAGAGGGCAAGGAGAATGTTGCGACGGTCGATCCCAAGACCGGCGAGGTCACGGGTGTTGGCATTGGCAGCATGAAAGTCACGGTGGAGACGAAGGACGGCAACTTTCGCGCCGTCTGCACCGTCACAGTCGTCTGTCCCGGGCACACAGGCGGAAACAGCACCTGCCGCGAAAAAGCAATCTGCAGTATTTGCCATCAGCCTTATGGCGAGCTTGGCGCTCATAAGCTTGACAGTATTCCTGCTGTTGAAGAAACGCACACGAAGGACGAGCTGAAGCCCGCAGTTGCCGCGCACTACAAGTGCAGCGTCTGCGAGAAGCTGTTCTCGGATGCCGACGGCAAGAGCGAGACGACGCTCGAAGCCCTGACCGGCACGGCACCGGAACACGTCTACGACCAGAAGGACAATTCTGCGCTCAAGACGCCTGCCAACTGCGGCAACGATGCGGTCTATTACTATACCTGCACCTGCGGCAAGGCCGGTACCGAAACCTATACGGCAGTGGGGACCGCAACTGGCCAGCACCAGTACACGAAGCAGGGCAAGGACGACACGCAGCACTGGAACTACTGCGAGGTTTGTGGCGCGATTCAGGAGCCCAAGACGAACCACTCCGATGAAAACGGCAAGTGGGAATACGACAAGCAGAATCACTATCACACCTGCGGCTGCGGCACGATCTTTGACACTACCCCGCATACCTTCGACCAGAAGGTCGAATCCGAGGATGCGCTAAAGAGCGAGGCTACTTGCAGCAAGGACGCGGAGTATTATTACAGTTGCGTCTGTGGCGCGATCAGCGAAACGGAGACCTTTACAAAGACCGGCAGCGCAACGGGAAAGCACGTCGATGCGGACGGCAAGTGGGAATACAACGATGAAAGTCATTTCCATACCTGTGCCTGCGAGACGATCTTCGATCAGGCTGAGCACACATTCACCAAGAAGATTGAATCCGAAGCGACGCTGAAGTCGGCTGCAACCTGTTCCAAGGATGCAGAGTACTACTACACCTGCGAGATTTGCGGCGCGGTCAGCAAGACCGAGAGCTATGTCCTTGCGGGCAGCGCGACCGGTGAGCACGTCGACGCGGACGGCAAGTGGGAGTCCGACGAGCAGAACCACTATCATACCTGCGGGTGCGGCGAGAAGTTTGATGTCGAAGCGCACTCCTACGAGGAGCTTGCCGTCGAGGACGCGCTGAAAACACCCGCGACCTGCGAGACCGATGCAGAGTATTACAAGAGCTGCAAGTGTGGCCGCCTGAGCGCCGAAACCTTCGTTGCCGAGAACTCTGCATTGGGTCATAAGGCTTCGGAGTGGCAGAAGGTGGACGAAAAGACCCACCAGCAAATCTGCCTGAATTGCCAGAAGGTTCTTGCGACCGGTGAGCACGAGCTTAAGCTGGTCGGACAGAAGGAAGCCACCGAGAAGGAAAAAGGATATACCGGTGATAAAACCTGTAAGGACTGTGGCTATGTCGCAGAGCAGGGCAAGGAGATCCCGGTGAAGGAACGTCCTGCTGATCCCAAGACGGGCGATGAAAGCGGTATTCAGAGCTGGCTTCTGGTTGCGGCAATCGCCGGGCTGACGTTGGCAGGTGCCGGCATGACGTTCGGCCTGAAAAAGAAAAGAAAGAATTAACCCCTGACGAAATGCAGCGGTGGCAGTGTATACCGCCACCGCTGCCGCTTTTGTCCGAAGCGAGACAAATGTCAAAGTCAGATTGGAAAGTGCTTAAAACTGCCAGACAGTGTGATGGTTCTGCATTTTGCAGTTGCGGCAGCTCAGAAAAGCGCCCTGGTTTTTGCAAATGTTGCGACATTTGAGCGTCGATGAACGTGTAAAAAAGGACAGCCGCTCTTATCCAGATCGATGAAACGGGTGGGCTGGTTCGACGCTGAATTTTCAAGGAGAGCAAATAAAACTAACAACAAAAGGAGAGGCAAAATGAAACGACTTACTGCATTTCTTTTAAGCGTGTGTATGGTGATTTCACTGCTGACAACCTTCGGCTATGCGGCGGAAGTTGTCGCTAGCGGCGCCTGCGGCGATAACCTGACGTGGACGCTCGACAGCGAAGGAACGCTGACGATTAACGGAACAGGGGAAATGAAAGACTTTGACTTGAATATGTCACCTTGGGCAGAACAAGCAGAGACTGTAACATCTGTTGTAATCAACGAGGGAGCAACAAGCATAGGAAGATATGCATTTGGCAATTGCAAGAATCTGACGAGGGCGATAATTCCTGAAAGTGTAACGCGCTTTGAAACCGGCGTATTTGACGGCTGCAGCAGCTTGAATAATATTACGATTCCGAAAAACGTGACAAGAATTGGAGAATTGTCCTTTTCTGATTGTACTGCGTTAACAAACATAACACTGCCCGAGAGTGTAGAATATATTGGCGATGGCGCATTCTACGGATGCACTAGCCTTACGGATATACAACTTCCCAATGCGATATGCAATGTTGAAAGATCCGTGTTTCAAGGGTGCAAAAGCTTGAAGAAAATATCATTGCCGGATAATGTTACATATATAGGGCGGCGGGCATTTTCTGGATGCACCCAACTTAGCGAAATCGTTCTCCCGAAACGCTTGGAGACGATTCAAAACTATGCCTTCTCTGAGACAGGGCTCAGCTCCCTATATATCCCTGCGACGGTAACATTTCTCAGTGCGAGTGCATTTACCTCGTGCAGCGCGTTGAGTTCTCTTTATTTTCACGGCGATGTCCCACTAAACGTGGTTGACGAGAACGATAGGCCGTGGGGAGAGCTGCAAAATCTGACGGTCTATTACCATGAGGACAGAAAAGGGTGGTCCTCACCGACATGGAGGGGTTATCAAACGGAGACATGGAGTGACGACGGCGAGTGTGCGGGAGCTCAATTTGTACAGAGTGGATTTTATGATGGTCACCTCTCGTGGACGCTGGATGCTGAGGGAACTCTGGTAATCACGGGATATGGCGTGGTTGATGCCGGCGGCTCTGCATGGTGGCAGCACCGGGACAGTGTCCGAAAGATCGTATTTGGCGAGGGAATCAGCTCGATTGATGACTATGCATTCTCAGATTATGCAAATCTGGTGTCGGTCAGTTTCCCGGGTACATTGCAGCGTGTCGGCAATACGGCGTTCGGTTGGTGTCCCGCGCTGCAATCGGTGACGTTCTCCAATGCCGAAACCGGCATCATCATTGCGGACAGCGCCTTCATGGAGTGTCCAAACCTGGCGGAAGTGGAGCTTGGCGACAGTATCCGGCAGATTGGGCGTCTTGCATTCTACGACTGCACCGCATTGACTTCTATTGATTTTTCCAAACTGTGGTCCTTTAGCGTAGCAGAAGCTGCCTTCTCTGGCTCCGGCCTGCTTGAAGTGCGGATTCCTGCTTCGCTGGAGAGCATCGGCACTTCTGCCTTTTCAGCACCGAACCTGCAGCGGTTTATTGTCGACGAGGAAAATGCCAACTTTTCCAGCGATGAACGCGGCATGTTGTTCAACAAGGACAAGACGAAGCTGCTTACCTGTCCGAAGGGATATCAGGGAGATTATACGATTCCGGAAGGCGTTGTTGAGATCGACACCAACGGCTTCAGCACCTGTAAGGGACTGACAAAGGTCACTCTGCCGGAATCTCTCCTGACGATCGGAACCTTTGCGTTCAGAGCCTGCTCTGCCCTGCGGGATATTACGATTCCGGCGGCCGTAAACAGCATCGGCAGCTCCGTTTTTGCCGAATGCAGCAGCCTGCAGCGCATTGACGTTGCAGCGGGAAATCAGACCTATTCCGGCAAAGACGGCGTCCTGTTCAATCATGATCAGACGGTGCTCCTGCAATATCCGACGGCAAAGGGCGATGAATACGAAATTCCGAAATCCGTTACAGAGATCGGCGATTCTGCTTTTATGCAGACCAATGTGAAGAGTGTAACAATTCCGGAAGGCGTTACCAGAATCGGCCATTTTGCATTCTCAAACTGTGGAAAGCTCGGGAAGGTCATTCTGCCGGCAAGCCTGCAGGAGCTGGGCAATCAGGCGTTTGCTTTCTGCAGCAGCATGACGGGCGTTTACTTCAAGGGCGCTGCGCCGACGCTGGGAGAAGACGTATTCACCTGCCTTACAAGCTATGGAAAGCGTGTCAATCTCCCGCTTGTGAAGCTCTATTACATCTCCGGCCAGAGCGGCTGGGAAAGCCCGAAGTGGAACGGTTATCCGACCGATGTGTGGGACGGCACGCATACCGTGGGAGACTACGACGCATATGTGGCTTGCGGCTCCGGCGGAACGGTGGTGTGGGCTTTGACCCATGACGGAACTATGCTGCTTCTGGGATCCGGCTGGATGCCCTATTTTGAAGATGACATTGTCCCCTGGGCGCAGTACGCCGACAAAATTCTTGCGGTTGAAGTAAAGGGCAGCGTTGCGAACATTCCGGATGGCGCCTTTACGAACTGCAGGAATCTGGAACGTGTTACGCTCTCCAACTCAATTGGAAGCGTGGGGGAGAGAGCCTTTAAGAATTGCGAAAAGCTGGAGACGCTGACGTTTGGCGGAAGCAGCGAAGAAATTCTGCAAATCGATGCGGAGGCTTTCATGGGCTGCACTGCGTTGGAAAAGCTGGAATTTCCCAATCGGACGGGTTACATCGGCGAGCGGGCGTTCTATGGATGCAGCGGCATTCAGACGCTGTCGCTGACCTCTGTCAGCAGCGTCGGAGAGATCAGAAACGAGGCCTTTGCACAGTGTACCGGCCTGAAAGAAGTTACATTGAGTGAGCTCCCGAGCGTTTTCGGTACGAATGTCTTTGCGGGCGTGGTAGCGCGCGTCTATGTCCCCGATGAATTAGGGGCAGCAAAGACATGGACAGAGGCGGTGCGCCAGAGCTGCGGCGGCGACCTGACCTGGATGGACTACTACACGTTGCCGGATGTTTCGCAGTGCAGCCATCCGGCGTATACGGAAACGGTCGTGCAGGTTTCCTGCGGCGACGGCTATGTGCTGCATTCCTGCACGGCGTGCAGCTTCAGCTACCGCACCGATTTTGAGGCAGGCACCGGAAATCATACCTACACGACGCACTACCACAGAGATAGTTTCGGCCACAGATCGATTTGCGACGTTTGCGGTTATGTGGCGAAAAAAACGCAGATGCATACCTTTGATGCGACGAATACTTGTACCGTTTGCGGTTATGGAGAGTGTACGATGTGTACGATCAGCGGCACCGTCGAGAGCTTCCTTGACGAAAACGAATTGGTCTACATCAGATTGCTTGATGCGAATGGCGAAGAATGGCTGAAGCTGGATGAGTTGGCGGTGACAGGCAACAATGCGGCCTACTGTTTTGAAAATGTGCCCGCAAATGGGGTCTATATCCTGCAGTTTTATAAGAAAAACCACCGCTCAATTGCTTGTACGGTTGCGGTCGATGAAAGTGACGTGCAGTTTAACATAAAGATTTGCCTGAATGGTGATGTGAACGGCGACGGCGAGGTCAATATGCTGGACATGATCGGCCTGTATAACCACCTCAATGAAACGGAGCCGCTGGAGGGTTATGCCTACGCCTGCGCAGACGTGACCCATGATTCGAAGGTGGATATGCTGGATTTGATCCGCTTGTACAACCATATCAACGAAACGGAACCGCTCTGGGACTGATGAAATGTCGAAGGAAACGGTAAAAATGTCAGAAAATGTAGGCTATGTGCGGCCGTCAAAGCGGCGCGGCAAGGCAAAGCGCGCAGGGCGAAAAATTGGGGTGCTGGTCGTGGCTGCCCTTCTGCTGGTCGGGCTTGCAGCGGGGATGATTGTGCAGCGCCGTGTTGAGCGAAAGGCTGCGGCAGCGCTGAACGGAACGTTCGTTTTCGGCGCGACGGAGTATGAGTTCGACGGGCGCGGCAGCGGCTGCCTGCACGTCGAGGACACCTATCACTATGCCTACACCTACAAGATTCGACGCGAAACGCTGCGGATCAACTACAAGGCTGACGAGGTTCACGACGCGGTCTATACGTTTTCGCTGGACGGCGATACGCTCACGCTGACCGGCGGCGAAGGAACAGCGGGCGGAACCTACGAGCTGCAAAGAAAAGCATAGAAACACGGCCGCCCCGCCGGCATTTACCG
>ERZ779840.2053-NODE-2053-length-17934-cov-4.219140_pt1 | contig 17934 bp, 15 predicted proteins | sample MGYA00511561_ERZ779840 | MGnify/ENA primary metagenome ERZ779840 (study PRJEB29588, sample SAMEA2162036) | human gut metagenome | biome: human gut; feature: human-associated habitat; material: faeces | place: Denmark | collected 2008/2010 ...
TCGCAGCCGCAGTGGACAATGTCTCCGATGGACAGAAAATTGTCCTTTCCCGAGGGTGTGGCGCCGGCGGGCCAAAGGGCATCTTCCGGCGCACTTAAAAAATGCAAAAACATCACCGTCATGCCGGGGGCGAAGCTGCTGCGCTCTAGATTCCGACTACCTGCATGCAGGAACAGCAGATCGTCCGAATGCAGCGAGAGAAGCTCGTGATCCTGCGAAAGCTCCCAACTGCCGTCCAGAATGTACAAAAGACCGTGAGTGTTCTCCCCCACGCGGTCGAGCTGGTGCACTGCGCTGGGCAGAAGATTGAAATTGCAGGCGGTGACCGTGCGAAGAACCGAGGGGTCGATCCAGTGAATATACATACTGCCCTCCCTGTAAATTGAGCGTAATTACGCCGGATTCTCTGCGTTTAATATACTGCTTCCCTCATTTTGATGCAAGTATGAAAAATCGATTCCGAAAAATATACATCCTTATGCAGAGATCGAACATTGAATTTCAAACGTCCAACATGCTAGAATTTTAACAAAGGGGAGGTAATCCGATATGGTGCAGATTCCTGAGACGGCCGGATGTACGCCGCACCATTTCAGCACATGGTGGATCCAGGAGGATACTCTGACAAAGGAAGCCCAGGCGCAGGGCGCCTATGCGATTCGCGACAATTTGACGCACGAAGCTCTGTTTGGCCAACGGGGCTGGTGTCATACTCTGTATCCGAAAGTGCGGAAAGACCTGATCTTTACGATCTGCGACGGTTGGGAGCTGCCGGATTCGCAGCACGGACGCGCACCGCTGAACGTCGGGCTGTTTGGCTCGCAGGTGCTCGATGCCGGGAAATTTCCGGGCTACGGCGACACGCCGGCAGAGCGCCTGAAATCCTATGCCGACAATGTCAAGGCTGCGGGCTGGAAGGGCGCGGGCCTGTGGATCTGTGCGCAGGAGGATGCCGCGCATCAGAGAGCCGACGGCAGTTTCGATCCGGCCTACTGGATCGAACGGCTGTCGTGGAGCCGGGATGCCGGAATCGCGTACTGGGAAGTGGACTGGGGACGTCATTGCGGCAATCCCGCTTTCCGCAGATTTCTCTCCCTCATGGCACGAGAGCTTGCACCGGAGCTGGTGATCGAGCATATCGTCGGCTGCGGCGGCCTCAATGATGAGTTTGGTGCGGGGCGCGTTTCGCCCGCGTATCTGCACGCCTGCGTGCAGTACGCACGCTTTTCCGACGTGTTCCGAAGCTATGACATTACGCATCAGCTCTCTCTTGCCACAACACTCGACCGCGTGGCCGAACTTCTGCTGCACGCCCTCACTCCGGAGGAGGGCGCATGCGGATATGTCTGCTGCGAGGACGAGGTCTATCTGGCAGGCGCACTTGGACTGACCACCATGGTCATGCGTCATGCGGCTCACTATACAGCGCTTGACGAGGTCGCGCGTGTGTTGCGCTGGCAGCGGCTCGCCCCTGCATTTCCACTGAAAGCGGGCGATGCGCAGATCAGCACAGAACTGCTGGCGGATGAATGGACTTTCCGCGGCGACACATGGTTTACGGTCGTTGACGGAAAAACCGTCAAGCAATACGCGCCTGCCGTGACCGCACGCGGCGGCTTAGCCTTGCCGAAGGTCGAAACGGATGGGACGGCGCCCTTTGTTGCAGCTTCCCGATACCCCTGCGGTGCGGTTGCGCTCGGCGTGTTCGGACGTACGCTGGAGGGTCATGTCGGGGATGTGTCTGCCTGCCGTGCTGCCAAGATCACGCTGGAACTGGCTGCCCCGCCCCGTGCGTTTGCGCTGTTCGGAGAGGTCGGCTCCCTGTGCCTGAAATTCCCGATGACTCCCTCCCGACTCCGGGTCTATGCGGCGGACTTGCTTGCCGAAGGACCTCCTATCGATATCAGTGGCAGCGTTTTCCTTGACGGAGAAACGCTGACGCTCGATGGCGCTTTGCTTGCACGGATTGGTCTTTCCACTGCGTCGATGGGTGACACCTCAAGACCCGGGGTTCTTCTCAGTATCGAACAAGAAAAAGGAGAAACATTATGAAACGCATCTGCATTTTAGCGCTGGCAGTTTCGCTCTGCCTGACCGCGTTGCTTCCCTGCACCGCACTGGCAGAGAAGACTCCTGTCAGCCTCGTTCCGGAAACGCACTCCGATACGCCGAACACCTTCAGCACCTGGTGGATTCAGAGCGCCGAGCAGTATTCGCAAATGGCCAAGACCGGAAAAACGCTTTCCATTCGTGATATCGTTACACATGATTTTATGTTCAATCCCAAGACCGGCTGGTGCTACACGCAGTATCCGACCGTCAAAAAGGATATGATCTTCGTCGTGTGCGACGGTTGGGAGCTGCCCGATTCGCAGGGGGACACCGTCAGCGGTGATCCTTACTTCGGCTCTCAGATTTTTGACGCAGAAAAGTTTCCGGGCTACGGAGATACGCCGCAGGAACGCCTGAAAACCTATGCAGACAACGTGAAGGCTGCAGGCTGGAAGGGCGCGGGCCTGTGGATCTGTGCGCAGGAGGACGCCGCCAACCGTCCGGCCTCCGGTTATAACAAGGACTATTGGATTGAGCGCATTCTGTGGAGCAAATATGCCGGCATTACCTACTGGGAAATTGACTGGGGCAGACTGTACAACAATCTCGAATGGAGAAAGTTTATCAGCACCACGGCCAACGAGCTGTATCCCGAGCTGGTGATTGAGCATATCACGGGCATCGGCGGCCTGAATGACGAGATGAACAGCGGACGCGTCACGCCTGCGTTTAACAAGCTCTCTGCGCAGGTCGCCAGCTTCTCCGATGTGTTCCGAACCTATGACGTGACCACGCAGCTCACGAACGCCACGACACTTGACCGCGTGGGAGAGCTTTTGCGGGATGGCTATGTCCTCAAGGGCGACGCACTCGGCCTGATGTGCGCCGAGGATCAGGTCTATATCAACGCCTCGCTGGGACTAACCTCGATGGTGTTCCGCCACAACCGCGCTTTCACCAATACCGACGAGGTCGTTCGTGCGCTGCGTTGGAATCGCATTGCACCTGCTTATGAGATCAGCGCCTACGAGACCAAGTTGAGCGACGAATACCTCAGTGACGATTGGGATTTCCGCAACGGTGATACATGGTACAGCAATGTCAACGGAAAGACCATCATTCAGAAAGCACCTGCCGTGATCGCACGCGGCATCGGGCTGGCCACTGTGAGCACCGACGGTGCGGATAAGCCCTTTGTGACCGCAGCGCGCAATCCGAACGGTGCGATTTCCGTCGCAACCTTTGGACGCACGCACGGGCGCGCGCATTACGACACTCTCCGCGCAGACGTTACGCTTCCGGCAGGCGACCTGACCGGCCCGGTCGGAATCTTCGGGTATTATAAGACGCTGACTCTCTCCTTCAATCAGGTCCTGACTGGCAAGCGCATCTTGGCACAGGATCTTCTGGCCGATGAAGCGAAAGACATCACGGACCGTGTGCAGGTCAGCGGCGGCAATCTCACCCTGACGGGTGAGCTGATCGACGAGCTCGGCCTCTCGGCGGCAACGATGGCAGACACCTCCCGTCCGGGCCTTGTGCTGCAAATCGGCGATCCCGCCGACTATGCTGCCGCGCCACAGATCCGTGAGCGTACAGCCGGCACAGAGGAAAATCTTCCTGTATTTTATAATGCCTCCTTCGAGGAGAGCGAGATCGGCGCAGTCCCCGCGGCGTGGAACTTCTGGCGCGGCGGCGGAACGAGCGACGATACGATACTCACTGCAGCAGGCGGCCACACGGGAGAAAAGTCCTGCCGCATTGCCGCGCCGGTCGCGCACGAAGGATCTATCGGGCAGACCTTCACAGGAATCCCCGACGGCACCTATACCGCAAGCGTGTGGGTCAAAGGCTCCGCCAACACCGGCGGGATTAACTTCTCTGCGGTGTATGGCCCCGGCGACTTTATTGCAACCTATGTAACGCAAGTGCTCGGCAGCGAGGGCCTGACGCAGTGGACAAAGGTCACGCTGGAAAACATCAATGTGACCAACGGGCAGATCGAAATTCAAATTTACTACAATGCGGCAGCAGGAGAAGAACTGTGGCTGGACGATTTTGAAATCCGCAGGAACACGGGCGAACACACCGTGACCTTCTTTGACGCGGCAAACGGCACCGTGATCGCACAGTCCACCGTATCCGACGGCCAGCTTCTCTTGCGGCCTGCGGATCCGGTCAAGGACGGCGTGCTGTTTGACGGTTGGACACTGGACGGCGTACCGTATGATTTTTCCGCACCGGTGACGCGCGACCTTGTGCTGACGGCCAACTGGACCACGCACGCCTCCGAGCGCTGGGAGTACGATGAAGCCGGTCACTGGCATCCCTGCAAGGAGCAGGACTGCGGCGAACGCTTTGACGAAGCTCCGCACACGCTCGAATGGAAGATCGACCGCGCAGCGACTGCTGAAGCCGACGGCGTGAAGCATCAGGAGTGCAGCATCTGCGGCTATCGGTGCAGTGAAAACACAGTGATTCCAAAGGCGCACACGCACAATTTCCACTGGGCGCACAACGCCGAGCAACATTGGAAGGAATGCGTCTGCGGTGAAACGCTGAAGGCGGAGGCGCACACGTTTGTTTGGAAAGTCGATAAAGAGGCGACCGCAAGCGCAGCGGGCGTAAAGCATGAAGAATGCAGCATCTGTGGGGAAAAGCGCAGCGAGGGAACCGTCATCCCCAAGACTGTCGTTCCGAAAACCGGTGACTCCGGGTTTGCCGCATGGCTGACTGCTGCAGCAGGCAGCTTCGCGTTGGCGCTGACTGCCGTTATCCTGCTGAAAAAACGCAGCCGCATGAACTGACGAAAAGGCGTCAAAGGCTGTCAAAAAAACGACCCGCCAAAAGTTTCGGAGGGAAGGAAAGAGTAATACTACGATTTTTGATTGCACAAGACATGGAGCACGCTTTTGCGTGCTCCATGTCTTGTGCAGAATTTGACGCGCCTGCAGCGCTATAAAAAGCCGTTGCCTCAAACACCGGAAGTGCTGTTTTTTCTCCCGTGATGTCACGGCGTGCGATTTCTTGGGGCCCGTTACAGCGCCGTCCCTTTCTTCGGAACGAAAAAACCGGTCATATCCGTATGTTCCAATTCCAGCAGACGCTGTTTTTTGTCGATCCCGCCGGCATACCCGGTCAGACTGCCGTTCGTACCGACCACGCGGTGGCAGGGAATTATGATCGATATTTCGTTGTGTCCCACCGCGCCGCCGACCGCCTGCGCGGACATCCGCGAAAGCCTCTGCCTTTCGGCTAGCTGCCGTGCGATTTCACCGTAGGTCGTGGTTTGGCCGTAGGGAATCTGCAAGAGGATTTCCCACACCGACCGGCGAAATGCAGAGCCGATCGGGTGCAGCGGCGGGAGAAATTCCGGTGCTTTGCCGGTAAAGTAGACATCCAGCCAGCGCCGGACCTCTGCGAGGACCGGCGTTTCCTGCTCCGTGTGTTCCGCAGGAAGATTGTCGGCAAAGTGCTTTTGACCGTCAAACCATAACCCGGTCAGCCCAATCTCGTCTGCTGCCAGCAGGATACCGCCCAGCGGGGAATCATAATGCTGCGTATACGCCATGCCTTACACCTCGAAAAAGTATTGGAATCGTGGAGCGCCTGTGCACGGCCGGTATCCGAGCAGGAGCGAATCTTCGCACAGACGGTGCTCTGATGACTTTCAAAGGGCTTCTCTCGCCCTTCCTTCTGACTCATGCGGGAGATTACATTGCGCCGGTGCTCTGCGGCGGCTTCGTTCGCTTTTATTTCTCGGCCGGTAATCTCTCATTTCCGGGATTGCGCCGCTCGCCACGGCCCAGAGATACAGGCTCGCCACGCTGCAATAGGGGTGGAACCGACGGCGATATTTTTCAAAGAGCTTGCGGTCGATGCTGCGGTGGTGATAGATCATGCGCAGTCCGCGTTGGATGGCGAGGTCATCGTAGCTGAAAATATCGGGCCGCTGCAGGCAAAACAGCAAGATCATTTCCGCCGTCCATACGCCGATGCCCTTCAGACTGCTCAGCCCAAGAATGGCTTCTTCATCACACATGTGCTCTATGGCATCCAGGCGGAACGTGCCTGAATGAATTTTTTCGGCAAAGTCCGTGATGTACTCGGCTTTGCGAAATGTCATTCCGAGCGATTGCAGCTTTGGAATGCCCGCTGCCAGAATGGTTTCGGCATTGACCTCACCCAGTGCGCCGCGCATCCGCTGCCAGACGGTTGCCTGCGCTTTGGTCGAGATCTGCTGCCCGATGATGTGGTGAATGACGGACGAAAACAAATCCGTATCCACTGTGCGGTCGATGTGCCCAATGCGGTCGATGACCTCGCAAAGCCGCTTGTCCTTTTGGCGCAGATAGGCAAGCTCGGTTTCGCCGTATGAAAAATACATCTTCATCACCCTCTTGCGGTTTGCTCAAAGCATGATATAATTATAACGTATTTTGCTTTCCAATGCTATCCAAATCGCAAAAAAGAATACAAAATTAGAGAGAGGTAAATATGGCAGATATTTCAAAAATCCGATTGCGGCCGTGCGAGCAGACGAACGGCAGCCAGAAAGCGCTTGCAGCCGCGTTGGAGGCCGAAGGATGATTCCGATTGCCATTCTTACCATCGAGGACGAGTCGGACCGGGACTTCATGCTCCGGTTTTATGAGAGTAATGTGGCGCGGATGTACCTTGAGGCGGCAAAGTACTTCCCCTGCGCTGCGGATGCGGAGGATACCGTGTCGGATGCTGTCGTCAAGCTCGTGGACAAGCTCGAGCTGCTGATGCAGCTTGACGAACGAAAAAGGGCGGCCTATGCGGTGACAACGGTGCGGCATCTGGCATTGCACACGCTGCAGCGCAGAAACCGGCATCGGACGGTGGAGCTCGAGTCCTTCGACGAAACCGTCTCAGCGGAAAATGCCGCCATGCCGGAGGATGCACTTTTGAGTGAGCAGCGCCGCACCCATCTGCAAGCTCTTTTTGCGACGCTTCCGGCGGAAGAACGCCTGCTTCTGGAGGAGCGGTATCTGCTTCGTTGGTCTGATGCGGAGATTGCCGTGGCGCTGGGCATCCAGTCGGACAGTGTGCGTATGCGAGTTACCCGCGCCAAGCGCCGCGTGGTCAAGCTGCTGACCGATCAGGGCTTTCTGCTGAGCGACTGGATATGACACGCAGCCGACATGGCGCACGAAAGACCGGCTTGTTCCAGTATGTTGATTGTCGGATCATATTGCAGCCTCCGAGAGCGTGCAAGCTATGATGCGGAAGCACGCGCGAGATTGAAGGTGCGCCCTAAAACATGGCTGTGCTGTCCGGAATTGCGCGGACGGCCGACTCGAAGGTGGGGAAGGCACGCATGTGTGACTGTATGTCTGGGCTTGAGGAAGGTATCCGGAAATGTCAGGAGAGCAGCAGAGATTTTGAAGAAAATGCGGAGCGAGCTGAAATAGTTGTTGACAATTTGCGGCCTTTGGAGTATAATATTTCTCGCTGGGTACGGAGATGGGCCTTTAGCTCAGTTGGTTAGAGCATCCGGCTCATAACCGGACGGTCCCGGGTTCGAGTCCCCGAAGGCCCACCATACTTTGAATATAGGGGTATAGCTCAATTGGTAGAGCGGCGGTCTCCAAAACCGTAGGCTCAGGGTTCAAGTCCTTGTGCCCCTGCCAGAAAAACGCACTTGCTTTTGCAAGTGCGTTTTTCACTGAATTCCCATCGGCTTGTGCGAATTTATAGTGACTCAGCATCGAAGGAGGGTCCTGTATGATCTATACCCCGATGACGAAGAAGGCGATGCGTCTGGCCTTTGACGCGCACAAAGATCAGGTCGATAAAAGCGGCCTTCCGTATGTGTTTCATCCGCTTCATCTTGCCGAGCAGATGCAGACGGAGGAGACCGTCACGGCTGCGCTTTTGCATGATGTTGTTGAGGACACGGACTATTCGCTTCGTGATTTGACCGAAATGGGTTTTCCGAAGCCCGTCATGGATGCGCTGGCGCTGCTGACGCACGACCCGAGCGTTCCTTACTTGGACTATGTTGCAAAAATCAAGGAAAATCCCATTGCCCGCGCCGTGAAGCTGGCTGATCTTCGTCATAACAGCGATACGACGCGCCTTGAAACCGTCGATGCGAAGACGGAGCAGCGAATCCAAAAATATCAGGCGGCGATTGCGCTGCTTGAAAAATAACCAAACGCCGTCGGTTTTTGCGAACCGACGGCGTTTGACTTGTGAAATCAGAAATCCATAAATTCCGAGAGCGACATTCCGAATACCTGTGCAAATTTGCGCAGTGTGCCGATGTGCGGCGCCTTGGTCTGCGCCCGGACGATCTTTTCCACCGTCGGAAGGTGGACGCCGCTTGCATCGGCCAACTGCTCGAGCGTCATGGAATGCTCACGGCAAAGCTCCTGAATGCGTTTTGCGCAAAGCTCGGCATATTCCATCGGTCATCCTCCTTGTCAAAGGTGAAGTTGGGAAACTGTGCGAGAGTCGTGTTGAAAATCGAGACGACATGGTGCGCTGTTGAATGTACCGGAGAGAAAACTTGAAATACGGCGCAGACAGAATCCGTCAGCGAATTTCCTGCTCCAGCGCATCAAACTCCGGGGTGGAGAAGAATTCGCCCAGCGTGATGCCGAGTCCGTCACAGAGCAGCTTGATCGTCAGGAGCTTGGGATTCTGGCTTTTGCCGTAAAGAATATTCTTGATGCTCGAGGGCGGCAGCGCACTGAGCGCGGCCAGACGATTGATGCTGATCCCACGCTCTCCGCAGAGCTGGAGTATGCGGTTTTTGACCGCTGCGACAGTGTCCATCTGAAGCTCACATCCTCACTGTTTTTATTAGCATATCCAAAAACAGTGAGCAAAGTAGGCTACACAAACTACTATTAGGCTACGCATAGACCAAAACGGCCCGCTCAGTGCATTTCGCGCCAAGCGGGCCGCGTTTTTTTTGACATTTACACCAGCCGTGAACCGGCGGGAATCTTGTCGTCCAGCATGATGAGATTCAGCTTGTCACCGCGTTCGGCCGACAGCAGCATGCCGCAGGACTCTTGGCCCATCATCTTGCGCGGCGGCAGATTCGTCACCGCGACGAGGGTCTTGCCGAGCAGTTCCTCGGGCTTGTAGTACTTTGCAATGCCGGAGAGGATCTGACGCGGTGTGCCGGTGCCGTCGTCCAGCGTGAATTTCAAGAGCTTTTCGGACTTTTTGACGTTCTCGCAGGTCAGAACCTTCACGACCGTCATTTCGACCTTGCAGAATTCATCAAAGCTGACGGGCGGCAGCGGCTCGGGCAGGGGAGCCTCCTCGGGCGCTTTTTTGGCCTTTTCCAGTTCCTCCAGCTCTTTGAGCTCCTTTTCCAGATCGATGCGCGGGAACAGCGCCGGACCGTTCTGCACGCTTGCGGTCGCGAACAGACCGCCGAAGGCGCACAGACTGTTCCAATCCGTGTGTTCTGCGCCGATGCGGCGGAGAATTTCCTCGGCCGTCTGCGGCATGAAGGGCAGCAGCATTCCTGCGCAAAGGCGGATGGTTTCCAGCAACTGATACATTACGCGGGCAAGACGCGGACGGTTGACCTCGTCCTTGGCCAGCACCCACGGCGCGGTCTCGTCGATATACTTATTTGCACGGGAAACGACGGTAAAGATCTCATTCAGTGCGTTGTGGAACATATAATGCTCCATCTGCGTCTCGTAGCGCTCATGCAGCGAACCGGCGAGGCTCCTCAGCTCGTCGTCCTGCTCGGGGCAGGTGAGCTGCTCTGCCGGAAGCGTGCCGCCGAAGTACTTCTGCACCATGGCGACCGTGCGGGAGACGAGGTTGCCGAGATCATTTGCAAGGTCAGTGTTGATGCAGGAGATCAGAAGCTCGTTGGAGAAATTTCCGTCGGAGCCGAAGGGGAAGCTGCGCAGCAGGAAGAAGCGCAGTGCATCCGTGCCGTAGCGCTCAGCCAGCAGATAGGGATCGACGATGTTGCCCTTGGACTTGGACATTTTGCCGCCGTCGAGCAGCAGCCAGCCGTGACCAAAGACCTTTTTCGGCAGCGGCATACCCATGCTCATGAGCATGGCGGGCCAGATAATGGAGTGGAAACGCACGATCTCCTTGCCGACAAAATGCACGTCCGCCGGCCAGAATTCATCGTAATCGTGGTACTTTTCGTTCAAGAAGCCCAGCGCGGTGGTGTAGTTGAACAGTGCGTCCACCCAAACATAGACCACATGGCCTGGGTCAAAGTCCACGGGAATGCCCCATTTGAAGCTCGTGCGCGAGACGCAGAGATCCTCCAGCCCGGGGTCGATGAAATTCTTGACCATCTCGTTGACGCGGCTGCGCGGCTCGAGGAAATCGGTGTTCAGCAGCAGATCGCGCACGGGCTGTGCGTACTTGGAAAGACGGAAGAAATAGGCTTCCTCCTCGGCGGGCTGGCACTCGCGGCCACAGTCCGGGCACTTGCCGTCCTTGAGCTGGCTGGCTGTCCAGAAGGACTCGCAGGGCGTGCAGTACATGCCCTTGTAGGTACCCTTGTAGATGTCGCCGTTTTCATACATTTTGCGGAAGATTTTCTGCACGGATTCAACGTGGTAATCATCCGTCGTGCGGATGAAGCGGTCGTTGGAGATGTTCATCAGCTTCCAAAGATCGAGCACGCCCTTCTCACCCGTGACGATACGATCGACGTATTCCTTCGGCGTGACGCCCGCAGCGGCAGCCTTGGTTTCGATCTTCTGGCCGTGCTCGTCAGTACCGGTAAGGAACATCACGTCGTAGCCGCGCAGACGCTTGTAACGCGCCATGGTATCGGTCGCAACGGTGCAGTAGGTGTGGCCGATGTGCAGCTTATCCGAGGGATAGTAGATCGGCGTGGTGATATAGAACTTTTTCTTGCAGGAGTCGCACATATCAGAACCTTCTTTCATGAATTAACGTCTTTTAATCGCGGAGATGAGCCACATCAGCAAAATTCCGGCCATCGCACCGGCGCCGTCCACCCAGATGTCGCTGATCTGCGCCAGACGGTCAACGGCAAAAATCTTGATCGTCTCGTCGCACAGCGCGGTGAACAGGCAGAAGAACATCGGCTTGAAGATCGTGAATTTTCTGGCGTAGCAGAACGTGCCGGTCATCAAAAAGCCCAGCAGGAAATACTCGATGAAGTGCGCGGCGCGGCGCAGAACGCTGTGGGTCAGCCAAGGAAAGATCACGTTGGCCAGCGCAAGCACGCCGTTGCTCTCGGCATAGCTGGCGTCGCCCGGCAGAAACGCCTGCAGGAGCACCATAGCCAGCCAAAGCAGGGTGAGGATCAAAAAGGTGCGGAATTTGTAATGCTTCATAACGTCCTCCCGGCGCGAACGCGCCCATTTGAACTGATTATAACACAAAAGCGCGGCATTTGCAATCCTTTGACGCGAGGTGCGGCGGGATTCCCCGTTTTTTCGGCGGACTGTGGAAAATCTACAAATTTTTTACCCGCACGGCGGGGAGAACCGGACGAATATCCTCGAAAAGACGTTTAAAATGCCTAGAATCGTTGCATGACGGTCAGGCCGGCCGGAACAAAATGGGCGATTTTTCGTGCAAATCGCGCGGGGATGTCTGCCATAACCACGAATCCTTGCGCTTTGACCTGTGCGCGGGTGAAAAACAGCGCCTATGGTGAAAATGCCGAATTTGCCCTCGAAATTTGTGCGGAAAATCTCCGCAGATTCTAGCTTTCCCGACTCGATTTATGATATAATATAGGCTGCATCGTTGTATGCTTTGAATTTGATCAAATCCTGTTGAATTGGGGTTTTCCTATATGCTCGAACTGTTATCTCCCGCCGGGTCGCTCGACGCGCTGCACGCTGCCGTCTGCAACGGCGCCAACGCGGTCTACCTCGGCGTGGACGCTTTTAAGGCGCGCAGCGGTGCGCGAAATTTCACGCTGGAGGAGCTGCCGGACGTCGTGCGCTACTGCCATGTGCGCGGCGTGGCCGTCCATTTGACCCTCAATACCCTTGTCACCGACCGCGAAATGCCGCACGCGGCGGAGTATATTGCCGCAGCCGCACGAGCGGGGGTGGACGCCTTCATCGTGCAGGATCTTGGCATCGTGTCATTGTGCAGACAGATCGCGCCCAAGGTCGCGCTGCACGCCTCGACGCAGATGAGTCTGCATTCTCTCGAGGGCGTGCGGCAGGCTGCGCAGATGGGCATTTCCCGTGCGGTGCTGGCGCGTGAGCTTCCGCGTGACCTGATCGCGTTTATCTGCCGCAACAGCCCGATCGAGATCGAGGTGTTCGTTCACGGTGCGCTTTGCATGTGCTATTCCGGGCAATGCTATATGTCTTCCGTCATTGGTCGCCGTTCCGGCAACCGAGGCCAGTGCGCACAGCCCTGCCGCCTGCCCTACGGCTACGACCGCTTTGAGGAAAAGTACCCCCTGAGCCTGCGCGATAATTGCCTGATCCGCTATTTGTCCGAGCTGGAACGCATGGGCGTGGCCAGCATCAAGCTCGAGGGACGCATGAAGCGCCCGGAGTACGTTGCGACCGTTACGGGCATTTACCGCCGCGCGCTTGACGGCGAGGGCATCGGCCGCGAACAGATGGAGATGCTGCGTGCCGCGTTTTCCCGTCAGGGCTTTACGCAGAGCTATTACGAGGGCGCGCCGGGACGGCAGATGTTCGGCGTTCGTCAGCCGGAGCAGGAGAACAAGGCGGCCGCCCGCGCGACTTACGAGGGCATCGAGCCGCAGCGCGTGCCGGTGCAGTTTTATGCCATTGTCGCGCACGGACAGAATCTCATGGTCGCTGCACAGGATGCCAACGGCAATATCTGCAAGGCGCAGGGCGCACCTCCGCAGGAGGCCGAGCGCCGTGCCGTGACCTCCGAGGAGTTGGCCGCGCGGCTGGCCAAGACGGGCGGATCGCCGTATTACTGCCAGTCGGTGCGCAGTGTGGTCGATCCGGGACTGAGCGTTCCGGCCTCCGAGCTGAACCGGCTGCGCCGCGAGGTGCTGTCGCACCTTTCCGCCGTGCGCGGCCGCACCGATGCGCCGGAGATCGGCGTATATCACGAGCCGACAAAGTTCTCCGGGCAGAAGGGGCAGCCTGCGCTGACCGTGAGTGTGCTGAAAACCTCACAGATCACACCGCAGCTTCTGAGGCTCAAACCGGCGATGCTCTATGTGCCGGTCTCGGAGCTTATGGAGGATCCTGCCTATTTCCGCAAGCTGGCCAAGGAGCAGCCGCTTGCCGCGACGCTCCCGCGCATCATCCGCGACGACGAGACGCGCAAGTTGCTTGGCGTGCTGGATACCGTCTCGGACATGGGCATCCGCCGCGTGCTGACGGGCAACCTCGGGCATCTGCCGCTGGTACTGTCCCGTGGCCTGGAGCCTGCGGCGGACTTCGGCATGAACGTCTTTAATTCCCGCGCGGTGGAGCAGCTTCGCCATTTGGGCTTTGTGTCCGCGACGGCTTCGTTCGAGCTTTCACTGCCGCAGCTGCGCGATCTTTCCAAACCGCTGCCGACGGAGATGATCGTCTACGGTCGTCTGCCGCTGATGCTCACGGAAAACTGCCTTATCAAAAACCGCACCGGCGCGTGCACCTGCCATGCAGGTCCTGTCAAGCTCATCGACCGTATGGGCGAGGAATTTCGTGTCGTGCGCGACTGCGGCACCTGCCGCAGCGTGATTCTCAACGGCAAAAAGCTGTATTTACTGGATAAAAAAGAAAACGTCCGCAAAATCGGGCTTTGGGCGCTGCGCCTGTCCTTCACCACGGAGAATACCGGCGAGGTCAACGGCGTCCTGTCTGCGTGGCAGGGCGGGGCGGCCTTCGATCCCGGCGCCTGCACGCGCGGCCTGTATCTGCGCGGCGTGGAATAAACAGGAGGTCATTATGGCTATCATTCTTGCATCGAAGTCCCCGCGCCGCAGTGAGCTGCTCAAGCGGATGGGTCTGGAATTTATCGTCAAGGCCAGCCGCATCGACGAAAAGATGGATCCCTTCGCACATCCGTCCGACGAGGTCGCGCGTGTCAGCCTTGCCAAGGCACAGGCTGTTCGCAAGAACTGCAATCCGGAGGACATCATCATCAGCGCAGATACCATCGTCGTCTGTGACGGACTGATGATGGGCAAGCCGCGCTCGGAGAGCGACGCGTTTTCCATGCTGCACCGTCTGTCCGGCCGCGATCATCAGGTCATGACCGGCCTGACCGTACTCGGCCCGGAGCGCACGGAGAATCTGACGGTCACGACCACGCTGCGTTTTCGCGCGCTGTCGGATACGGAGATCCGCAATTACATCGCCACCGGCGAACCGATGGACAAGGCCGGCGCCTACGGCATTCAGGGCCTTGCCTCCATGTTTGTCGTCGGTCTGGACGGGGACTATTATAATGTGATGGGTCTGCCCATCTGCACGCTGACGCTGCTGCTGCGGCGCTTCGGCATCAAGCTGCTGGGCTGCTGAGCCTGCGAGGTGAATTGATTGAAACGAAAGCTATCCGGCCGCGTCAAGCTGATCTTGGTGCTGGCCGTCGTGCTGGCTGCGGCCACGGCGATTACCGCCGCGTTGTTCGGAACGGCGTGGGGAGGTAAGACCGTGCAGGCAATCCTGACGCCCATGCGCAGCGGCGTCAGTGCGCTGACCCGTCAGGCTGAGCGCTACTATAATTATATCTTCAACTATGAGGCGCTGGAGGCCAAGAATGCCTACCTCGAGCAGCGCATCACGCAGATGGAGGACGAGGTGCGCAGTGCCGACTCCTTGCAGCGTGAGAACGAGCGTCTGCGTGAGCTGCTCGGTCTGACCGCAGAGCACGAGGACTACAAATACTGCGCGGCCTATGTCGTCTCGTGGGATTCCTCGAACTGGAAAAGTACGTTTACCATCGGCAAGGGCACAAATTCCGGGCTGGACACCGGCATGGTCGCCATCACGGAATACGGTCAGGTCGTCGGTCTGATCACCGAGGTCGGACGCAACTGGGCAAAGGTCACAACGGTTTTGGACACGTCGCTGGAGATCAGCGCGTGTATCGCTTCGTCGGGTTATACGGGCGTGGTACAGGGCGCGTATACCACCGGCAACGCAGGTCAGCTCCGTATGAACTACCTTCCTACTGAGGCCGTCCTGCGCAACAACGATCAGGTCGTGACCACCGGCTCGACCGTGTATCCCAAAGATCTGATCCTTGGCTATATCGAGGACGCCGGCTTTGACGAGACGGGCGTCGCCAAGTATGCGCTGCTGCGTCCGGCTGCCAATCTGGACGATCTGGTGCAGATTTTCGTCATTACGGACTATGTCAGCCAATAAGGCTTGCAGGAGGCGCTGACTTTGCTGGATAAACTCTATATCACGCCGAGACAGTGGCTGCGCATCCTGCGCTGGACGATGTACAGTCTGCTGTTTCTGACTGCGCTGCTGGTGCAGACGGTCGTACTGGGCAACCGCACCCTTTTCGGCACGCATCCGACCTTTGTGCCCCTCGTCATCACCTGCGTGTGTCTGCGCGAGGGCGCGGAGCGCGGCGGATTGTTTGCGCTGCTGGCCTCGCTGTTCTGGTGCCTGTCGGGTGCGGATCAGGGGAGCCTGAGTATCTTTACGCTGACGGTCGTACCGGTCCTTGGAACGGTCGTTTGCAGCGCGGTGCTCAACAACCGCTTTCTGCCTTGTCTGGCGCTCAGCTTCCTGACGCTGTGCTGCGACCAGATCCTCTGCTTTGCCGTCAAATTCTTCCTTGGGCAGATGTCCGGCGCACTGTTCGTGCGGGAACTGATTCCCTGCGTTTTCGTATCCATCCTGTGCCAGCCGCTCATTTACTGGCTGGTCAAGTGTATCGCAAAAATCGGAGCGAGCTATGAATCAACATAAATTTTCCTTCCGCGTGGGCGTGCTGGTGCTGCTCATCGCCATGATGGCAGGCATCTTCGGTGTCCGGCTGTACGACGTTCAGGTTACGCAGGCTGCGGCAGTCGACCGTACACCCTCCGGTTCACACACCTATCGCACACGCGTCACGGCCGCGCGCGGTGAGATCCTCGACCGCAACGGGAAGGTGCTCATCGGCAACCGTGCGAGCTATAACCTCACGCTGATCTATGCTGTCATTTTCAGCGCCGATAATCCAAATGAAAATCTGCGCCGCCTGACGAACCTTTGCCATGAGCTGGATTTGGAGATGACCGACCATTTCCCTGTGACCATGGAAAAACCCTACGAATACACGACGGACGAGTATTCCTCCACATGGAACAGCTATTTCAAGACCTTCCTGCGCGAACGCGGCTGGGACACCGATATTTCCGCGCCTCAGCTCATTCGCCGCCTGAAAAGCAAGTATAACATCCCTGCCGACTGGACGGAGGAGGAAAAACGACGCGTCATATCCGTGCGCTATGAGCTGGATCTGCGGCGTTGGACGTCGCTGCCGACGTATGTGCTGCTCAACGACGTGGACGCGGTCTCGCTTGCGGCCATCACGGAGCTGAACATCCCCGGTACGAATGTCGAGACCTCCACCGTCCGGCAGTATAACACGGATTATGCCGCGCACATTTTGGGGCGAATCGGCCTGATGAATGCCGAGGAGTACGAATATTATAAGGATAAAGGCTACGCTATGGATGCCTATGTCGGCAAAGAAGGACTGGAGCGGGCGTTTGAAGAAGAATTGCACGGTACCGACGGTATGCGCGTGACGACCATCTCTGCCGACGGCACCGTGTTGGAGGAATACTACGAGACCGTGCCGCAGGCGGGCAAGAACATCGAGCTGACGATCGACATTGACCTGCAAAAGACCTCCGAGGACGCATTGGAAGATCTTATCCTGAATCTGCGCGCCAAGGCCGAAACCGATCCGAACGGCAAGGGCAACGGTTCCGATGCCGAGGGCGGTGCGGTCGTGGTGCAGGAGGCCAAGACCGGTCAGGTGCTGGCCTGCGCAAGCTATCCGACCTTCAATCTGGCGACCTATTCGCGGGATTATAACGAGCTGCTTGAGACCGATTATGCGCCGCTGGTCAACCGTGCGCTGCAGGCGGCCTACCCACCCGGCTCGACGTATAAAATGGTCACGTCCATCGCGTCCATCGACTCCGGCACAGTCGGGCGCTGGTACGAGATCGAGGATAAGGGTATCTATAAGCGTTTTGAGGACGTTGGTTACACGCCCTACTGCATGATCTACTCCACCGTTGGCGCGACGCACGGAAATGTCAATGCCATGAAGGGTATTGCGGTTTCCTGCAACTACTATTTCTATGAGATCGGTTATCTCACCGGCATCACGATGATCGACAGCGTCGCCAAGTCCTTGGGGCTGGGCGAGGCCACGGGCGTGGAGCTGCCGGAGACGATCGGCTACCGTGCCAATCCCGAAACCAAGAAAAAGCTCTATGGCGAAGGCTACAACGGCTGGTATGATGCCGACACCGTCGCGACCTCCATCGGCCAGTCGGATAACCGCTTTACGCCGATGCAGCTCTGCTCTTATACCGCCGCGCTGGCGAACCGTGGAACGCGTTACAAGGCAACATTCCTGCAGCGTATCCTGTCATCCGATTATAGTGAGCTGCTCTATGAATCCCAACCGGAGATCGCAAGTCAGCTCAATATCTCCGAGGAAGCCTACTCCGCGTATCAGGAGGGCATGGAGATGTGCGTCAGCTCGCCCAACGGCACGGCGTATTACTATCTGCACGATTACAACGTCGCCGTCTGCGCCAAGACCGGCACGGCAGAGCATGGCGGCAACGGCTCAAACAACGGTGCGCTGGTCATCTATGCACCGGCGAACGATCCGCAGATTGCCATTTCCGTCTATGTGGAAAAGGCGGCCGCCGGCGGCCGCCTGGCTTCGGTAGCGCGCGCGGTTATG
>ERZ779840.2056-NODE-2056-length-17918-cov-2.653026_pt1 | contig 17918 bp, 4 predicted proteins | sample MGYA00511561_ERZ779840 | MGnify/ENA primary metagenome ERZ779840 (study PRJEB29588, sample SAMEA2162036) | human gut metagenome | biome: human gut; feature: human-associated habitat; material: faeces | place: Denmark | collected 2008/2010 ...
GCCCATGTTTTCGTACGGTCAGCGCAGTAAATGCGCAGACCTACTGAACAGTTACCTTTTATCTTCTCTTTATTTGCTCTTACTTTTCTTCCGCAGCCCGATATGCCTGTGTCACATTTTTCGTGATCGCTTCCGCTTTCCGGTCAGCCGCCACAACCACATGACTCAATGCAAGTAATGCCAAAACGTTCGGAATAACCATCAGCGCGTTGAAGAAATCTGCCAGAGCCCATACTAAATTTACCTTTAACATAGAACCAATGACAATACAAATCACAACGATGAAGGAATAAACCTTTGCCGCGCCCTCGCCGAACAGATATTTCGCATTCGTCAGGCCAAAGAAATGCCATCCCAGAATCGTCGAAAATGCGAAGAACAGCAGGCAGATCGCAATAAAAATAGAACCAAAGTTTCCAAAACTCTGCATGAATGCCGCCTGTGTCAGCGCTGTACCATCCTTGCCGGAGCTCATCGCATCCGTTGTCAGGACTGCAAATACGGTCAGATTTAAAATAACAAATGTATCAATAAAGACACTGATCATCGCACAAAGCCCCTGATGATGCGGGCTTTCTGCTTTCGCACGTGCGTGAGCATGCGGTGTGGAACCCATACCTGCCTCATTGGAGAAAAGTCCTCTCGCTACACCAAAACGGATTGCTTCGCGGACGGTGATACCAGCACCAGCGCCCATTACCGCTTTCGGATCAAACGCGCCCTTGATGATCATCATAAATGCTGTCGGCACGTGATTGATATGAAGACCAATCAGAATCAGGCTTCCTACAATGTAAACGCCTGCCATAACTGGCACAACCTTCTCTACCACAGCTGCCAGACGTTTGGTTCCACCAATGAAAATGAATCCTGCCAGTACTGCCAGTACAAGGCCGATCGTGATCGGCGGAATATTGATTCCATATACCTGAAATACCTCTGTAAACGCAGCACCGATCGAGTTGGACTGTACCATATTGCCCATAAACCCAAGTGCTAAAATAATAAAGATAGCAAACAGAGTGGATAATACCTTTCCAAAATTACCTTTAAATGCCGCCTTGATGTAGTAGACAGGTCCGCCTGTCACCTCACCATTTACCTCTGTCTTGTAGTTCTGTGCCAGAACCGCCTCGGAGTAGATGGTCGCCATTCCGAAGAACGCGCTCAGCCACATCCAGAAGATTGCACCCGGACCGCCGCCAAACAGCGCTGTCGCCGCACCTGCCAGGTTACCAGTACCAACCTGTGCTGCGATCGCCGTCATGATCGACTGAAACGGGCTCATTTCCCCTTTTTCATGTTTTTCTCCGTTCAGGCTGAAATGTCCAAACACATGCTTGCAGCCCTCGCCAAATTTTCTTACCTGGATGAATTTGAGACGAATCGTGTAATAGATTCCCGTTCCACACAGCAGAATCAGCAGAAGAAAACTCCACAGAAAATCATTGCCTTTGTTTACCAGTGTCAAAATCGTGTCCATTTTTTATCCTCCTCTATGTTTTCGTTACGATTCCGGCTCTTTTGTAAATCCGGGATCGAGTAATAAAATAAGAGCTGATACAAATCAGCTCTCCAAAGAGTAGAACATATGCATACAATAGAACTCATCCCCTGGTTCCATTGTGATTGGTTGTATGCCCTGTCCTTTTGCCTGAGAGATCAACGAATACCATGGACGTGCATCCGTCTTACACCTTCGGCGCTCCTTCTTGGAGACTCTCCAGAGTGTCCCTGCCTGACTGACCTTCGATCACTCATCAGGACGGTTCAGTAAACAGGAACGAACTTATGTGAGGTATGCTATCACATTTCTTCTGCTTTTTCAACTGATTTTTATAAATTATACGAAAATCCTCAAAATATTACGGTTCGCGACACGTTTTCCCCCTTTTCATTAAACTGCTCATACTTTTCCCCAATCAAAAGAGAATCCATCTGCGGGTATGCACCATCTTTTAAAATATACGATGGAATTTCCCCTTCTGGCTGCCATCCCGGCTTTTTTCCTCCCCATTCTTCCCGGTTTTGAGCTGCCTCTGCCTCCGTCACGTTCCTCCATGCCGATTCTGCTGCCTGACCACGCTTTCCCTGCTTTGTCAGAGGAATCACTTTAAAATGATATACGCCCGCAGTCTGCATCAACGGTACAAAATCGTACTGTTCAGCACTCGTCCGATGCGGATGTCCGACACGCTTCGCATCCCGGTAAAGCATCACCAAATATGCCGAAGCCCCCGGCGCTTTCTTCCACCTGCCAATTCCTCTTTCCGCCCAGACTGCTGCATCCACCGTTCCTATTATCTCTCCGACATCCTGTAATTCGATCGTCAAAAGCAACGTAGTGCCATTATCTTTCCGAACTGCCTTGCTGCATACCGCGCCAAGCCCTGAAAACTGGATGTCCTCCTGGCGAAGGACGGAAAAAGAATCATCTGCATCGGATTCCAGTTCTATTTCGTATAGAATTTCCGGAGCAGGTTCTTCTGCACGGATTTCTTCTATCTTTCGTTCTTCTAAAGAAACTTCTTTGGTACCTATATTTTCAGAGTCGGCTTGTATGCTCCCTTTATATTGTTCATTTTCTTTTTTTCCCACCTCTGCCCTATCCATCGCCGGTCCGCTTGCCGGATCACCGGAGATTCGTTCCACACCAGTGACGCTATATGCCCTGTCCCGGCTTTCCGCCTCCAAAACAGGCATTCCCATTTCATCCAGCTCTTCTGCTGACAGCCGAATCCTGACCCGATCGATGGATGCCGCGGCAGCGGGGAAACATCCCGCAGCCGCCTGGCTCAGTACGGCTGCTCCGAAGAGCAGCCCTTTCGCCATCTGATCCATAAAATCCCTCCCTTCCCTTTTTCTGCCATCTGATCGATTTTGATTTTTCTCTTATTTTTTACTCCTCCTTGCCCTTATCATTCCTCTCCATATTCTTTTTTATATTTTCCTCCTTTCTTCGCCGCTCTACGAGCGCCAGTCCTGCCCCAGCGCTCATACATATCAGTCCAATCACCAGTTTCCACTTCCAAATCAGTGAAATTGCTTCATTCAGACGCTCTTTTTCGTCCTCGATCTGATAAGCACCTTCTACTTCCCAGGTGGCTGATTCTCCATATCCCATCTTCGGAAGCGGCTTCATCTGTCTGCCGTCGAGAACAATTTTCCCATCTCCACAGATCGACTCTGGCACGTGAACTGTTAAATAGCCCTCTTTCAGCTCTTCTATCACTTTCTTTGGATGTTCCGGCTGACCGTGTCCCGGTCGCCCCGGCTTCTCCGGCTTCAAACGGTCATACATCCGCACAACCGTCACCGTTCCGCCCTCTAAAACCGTAAATGAAACTGGTTCGGCTTTTTCGTAGCCCTCCGGCGCTTCCAGCTCTTCCAGAATATAGCGGCAGCCCTCCTTTAAAATGCCCTGTATACATTTCTCCTTTTCTTCAGAAATCCATTCCAATATTACCTTTCCAGTCTCATCAGAAATCCTCAGGTGGGCACCTTTTACAAATTCGCTATCTCCTTTCTGCTCCCTCCATTTCCGCTTCTCCACCTGCACTTCCGTCGGTCTGTCATACATCTTCACCTGATCTACTCGACCGTCCAGTGATACCGTAAATGTCACTTTTTCTGCTTTCCAGTACCCATCCGGCGCTGTTTTGTCTACCAGCACATAGGTTTTTCCAGCGTTTAACTTTCCTTTTATCACATGGGCGCCCCGATCAGATACCCACGAATCAACCAAGGTTCCGCCTTCCTTCTCCTCCCAGAGTTCCATCCGCGCCCCCGGCAGTTCCTTTTCTCCCGTCACACTGTATTTTGTGATTTCCACGTGCGTCGGCTTGTCCTGCATGGAAATCCGCTCGACCGTTCCATCCTCGGAAACAGTAAATGGAATCTCTTCCGCATACGCAAATCCATCCGGCGCTCCCGTCTCGCGCATTATATAACTCTTTCCCGGTGTCAACGTTCCAATTATCTCATGAGGATGATCCGCAGAAATCCATGATTCGATTACATTTCCAGACTGATCCAGAATCTCTATCTGAGCACCCGGAAGCTCCGTTCCGCCCAGATCTGTCTTTGAAAAGACCAGCTTTGTCGGGGAATCTATCATTCCTATTCCATCTATCTGTGCATCGTCCCCCAGAGAAAAAACCATCTGATTCGACTCCACCTCTTCCGTTTTTCCACCGTCCAGTTCCAGCAGTTCAACCAGGAGGTATCTATTCCCACGTTTGAGCACTTCGCGCACCGACCGATCATTCTGATGAAATTCCCAGAGCACTGTATTTCCCTGCCGGGAGGTCCGTCCCGTGCTTCCTGTACTCTTCCACTCGATCGGCAGTCCATCCGGAGTCTGTGCCGGAACTTGTGCCCGAACCTCATAGTTTGTTCCCCACGGCATTCCTGTCAAAACAACCGATTCGCCACAAGAAAGTGTCAGGCTTCCTCCACTTCGCAGCGTTCCCGATTTAGAACCTGTGTACGAAATCAAGCCTGGAAGCTCTTTTCCCTCCGCATTCTTTAAGTATAACGTATATGTTATATCTATCTGCCTTAACAACGCCGCGGCAGTTCCCGTCACCCGCCCGGCGATAGCAATTGCGCCCGGAGATAGAATTGGATGGAAGGATTCATAGCTTTTGCCCGTTTTTCCCCATATCGTTGCCGTTACCGTCATACCAGAATGATTTTCCTGTCCGTTTTCATTTATATGCTCTCCAACCAGAACAGCCACCCGCAGAATGCCTCCTGATCCGGCTGCCACATTCTCTATATTCCAATACCAGGATTCACCTATTTGTTCCGCTCCGCCCATCGAAGCCGCTGTCATTAGTTCACACCCAGCTGGAATTTCCAGTCCAATCTTCATATTTTCTTTTTTATCTGACTGATTCCGATATGTAATTTCATATACAATTACACTTCCCGGCAGCACCGCTGCTCCGTCTTTTCCAATCGGGGAAACGGCGCGGATGCCACAAGGGTCGCTGTATTCCGGATTTCGTATTTCATGGATATATCCCAAGCCATCTCTGTTTTCCGGGATCCAGCTTTCCACTTCCCTGCCATCTGTCTCTTTCTGATGATATTCTTCCAGACGATACCTCGTTCCTTTTAATGTTCGAAGCGTCAGCGGATAATGTCCGTTCTCATCCCAATTCAGACGGAATGTATTTTTTTCTATCGTCCGGCGGCTGCCGTCATTGAACTCAATGATCTCCCGTAGTTCGAAACGATGTCCTTCCGCCACCCCCTCTTTTTCACATTTTTCTCGTTCCAGATAAGGCACAGAAGCTTCCATCAGTGAAGAAAGTACAAATTCTTCCCCACTGTCCAAATCCCACAGAGTTCTCACCAGACGAAGCGCTTTTCTTCCCTGCACCCGCAGAGACGTTATGCTGTCAAATAAACCGTCTGCTGTCTCTGTCTCCAGCGCATTTGCACCATCTCTGGCTGCGTTAATCCCCCTGCCTATATCTGACACCGTGAAAATCATCGGTTTCTGCACAGTGTATCCATCCGGCGCTTCCAGTTCTTTCAGAAGATACGTGTGCCCGGCAATCAGCTTTCCTTCTATCACGTGTGTTTTCCCATCGCAGATCCAGGTTTCCAATGCCTCACCCGCTTCAGTATACACACCATCCAAAAATCCCGCTTCATACACTGCCAGCCTTGCTCCTGACACAAAGAGACCCGTATCGAAATCCAGCTTGGAAATTTTGATCTTCGTTGTTTCATTCGGCACCGTCAGATCATACGTTAGCACCTCGCATTCCTTCTGATCTTCTATCAGCACCTCGTACACGCGCGGAATAAGTTGATATCCATCCGGCGGCATCGTCTCACGGACTTCGTAATGGTACGGAATCCAGCTTCCATTCTCCCCTATCGTTCCGATTGGCAGAAACGGGCTTTCCGCCTGACCGCTCTCGTCTGTCTCCATCTGAACCTTTTCTCCCGTCTCTCTGTTTTTCACTTCAAACACCGCACCTGCCAGTTTTTCCTCTGGCTTTCTCTCATCCACCTTTTCAACCCGAACCCGTCCCTGTTTCAACGTATTAACCGCTTCGATTGTCTCCCCCGAAGCAGCCGCCACCGTAAATTTCTTAGGTTCCATGAGGCGATAACCTGCCGGTGCCGAAAGTTCCACCAGATAATACACTCCATAGGCAATCGGAGAAATCCGATGCGGCTTCCAGTCCCCTGCCTTCCATCCTGCCGGAATCTCCTGTTTTTCTGCTTCTTCCTCTGTAAATTTTCCATCCGATCCAGAAATCCAGCGTTCCACTAAATATTCTTTTTCCTGCATCAGGCTTCCATCCTGTGCCGCCCGGAAAACAGCAAGTTCTGCGCCTGCCAGATAAATTGCCTCTTCGGATGCCTCTCCTGAGCTTCCCAGCTTGGAAATATAGACAGACTTTGCCCTATTTTCCAGCCCGTAAAGCTGAATTTCAGCAGTTTCTTCGACAATCACCGGCTTCGGTGCTGCTTTCTGATAGCCGCTTGGTGTTTTCGTCTCCACCAGAACGTAATAGCCTTTCTTTCTGTTCGAAGCCAAATCATTTTTCGTCGGATTCAGCGGTAAATAATCAATCCGGTGAATCCCATCGGAGGTATCATAACTGACCAGAGTCCCCTCCGTCTGGTAATTCCAACGGAAATCATAGCTGTAGCCTGCTTTTCCATCCGGCTGCAGATTTTTCGTTACCTGAACAAGCACCTGCGAACCATTTCCCAGATTCCAGAGCTGACGCACTGATTCGCCCTGTTCTGTCGCCGTTTCTTCCTGTTTTTCAGCGGTATATCCACACCATGCAACCGTGTTAAACCTTGTGTGATATTCTGCATACAGCTTCTGATAGCGGGCTGCAAAGCTGTCGCTTCCTTGGCTGTAGGCTTTCGCATCTTCGGTCTTCCAGCTCGTCACCCGTTTTTCCCGGTCATAGCGCGGTGTTCCATCCGCTTCCATGACAATTCCATTTTCATCTGTCACTGCCTCGTACAGGGTCAGCTCCGCCGCATATGCATTCGGCAGACATTCTTTTTTTCCATCCTTCTCCTCATATTTGAAAAAGGCGGTTTTTATATGATCCTCCTGCATCGTGATGAGCTGCAGCTTAGAAGTTTCCTGGATTTCCACCTCTATTTGATTTGTCAGATATCCCGGAGGCGTCTCTATCTCCCCGAGAATATAATCGCCTGCCGGAATCCCCTCCCATGCCATTGGCGTCTTTCCGACGGTCCATTTGGCAGTCACTGTCTTTTTCTGGTTTCTCTCATCTAGTACCGTCCAGTTCGCCGGAAGTTCCCCTTTCTTTTCCAGATAATACCCGGACGGATGTGCTTCCAAATCATCACTCGCAACTCTTTTTGCCGGATAGAGCGCTAACACGGCTCCTTCCACACTTGAAAACGTATACCCCCCTTTTCCTTCCTCCCAGGTCTTAGAATCCGATTCGTTCAAAATGCGATCATAGTCCCGGACTGGCTGCTGATATTGTTCTGGCGCGTCGATCTTTTCGATCTGTACCGTGATCGGGCGGTTAGTAAGGTACAGCTCCTGTACCTCACAGGTTTCCTCTACCGTAAGACCTGCCGGCATCCGTTTCGCATAACCGGATGGGGCACGCGTCTCCTCTAAAATATACGTTCCCACCGGGACGCGTTTTAAAACGTCCACCTGCCCATCTCTGATCCGTGTATGGAACGGATCGTTTGGCATTTCATCCCCGGTTATCCAGCTGTTTTCCATCAGATACGCCTCACCCTGACGATGGTATAGTGGTCGGTCATCTTCCCGTTTTTCCGGATCATTTCCAATATCATAGAGCGCTGCTTTCAACTGCAGATCCCATGCATTGGCATTGTAAGCTCTGAGAAGATCGCTGTATCGGTAACGCACATAATCGCCATCCCGATCATAAACGGGATATCCTTTGATATAGGTCTGATCGGAACGCTGGTAATAAACCGGCAGCCCATTTTCATTCAAAACCGGATTGACATGGGGCTGCAGCAGACCTCCGTCATATGTCCCGATCGTGTATTCCTGTTCCGTATCAGCATACATCGTTGCCACGCGGCCAGTCTTTATCTTATCCCTGGCAATCACATTTTCATAGCGATCCTTCGATATCCGGACCACCCACACCAATGTTTTGCCGGTTTTCTCCTCCGTCACATATGCCATTCCCGTGTACGGTTCTACCTCGCTGTCCCGGCTTCCGTCTGATGCCAGATGATAGAATTTTGTCCCGGACGGAACGTATTCAAACCGCCTTTCTTTCCGGCTGTACGCCAGTTCTTCATAGCTGGGGCTTACAATTTCCAGAAATGGAACGCCGTCTTTCATCGCATAGATCGGTTCGCCGTCTTTTGGACGCACCAGTTCGCCCTTTTCGTTATAGGCATACCGCACGCCCCGAAGTGTCGTAAATACCTCCAGAGCCCCGAGATCGTAATATAAAATGTCTGTATCTTCGCGTTCAACCCGCTTGAGAATCCATCTGCCTTTCCCCTGGTCGTTGAACCAGTCATCCTGCGTATATCGTGTATAATTGTTATTTTCCCCCTCTTGTTCTTTATCCTTCACATACAGAAGCTGGTTTCCCGCATAACCTTTCTGCACATACATCCGGATCACATTTCCAAACGAATCGCGCACCACATTGACACCGGCATACGCCCGGTCCTCACTGTCCCCGTTCTTCTTTACCTCGATCGCATCATACAGGCACATCGATGCACCTGGAAGATAGCGGTTGAGTGCGTGTGCCGTATCTGGAACCCGATGCCAGATCGCTTTTCCAGTAAAAACCTGATCCTCATAAATCAGGTCAATCCACTCCCCGGCTTCCTGTTTTGCCCTCAGACTATCCAGCCATCCCTTTGACCACCCATAGCCAAGGAACGTTCCCGACGCATTGTACGCCAGTTCCAGATTTTCAAGACCATAACGGTTCGAAAGCTCGGTCAAAGTTCCCTCTCGCCGATCGCTCAACTCAAACAAAATCTCCGTTTCCTCCTGTTTTACTTTCGCGATTTCCAGCCGGATCGGCGTATTTCCTACATAAATCCGCGCCACATCCCCCCGGTCCTGCGGCTTATTGCCATTTGGCTTCGTTCCATCCGGGTTCTGGACTGCTTCTCCGTTGCTGCTTATCCGGGTTACCATTTCTCTATACACGGCAGCTGCCACCCGCTGACCGCGCTCTCCGTCCCGATAATACGTTACTTCATCCGAATACACTTCCACCGCTATCGGTTTCGTTCTCACGTATCCTTCTGGTGCAGATAATTCACACAACACATAGGCTCCTGCTCCCAGCGGCTGCGGCGTGATCAGATATCCTGTATTCTGGTTGGACGGCAGAGTTTCCCCTAAACCACCAAAATCCTGCAGCGTCGAATAAACCTGGAATGTGCCCGTCCGCGTCCCAAAGGCATCCTGCATCACCACCTGATCGGTTTCACTGCAAATCGGAGTTCCTGCCGGGATTATGCCTGTATATTTTCCTGTATAAGGTGCTTTCCAGGGGTATTTTGACGGAATTAGCGTTTTCAAATCAACCGGCGCGATTTTCTTTGCCCCCATTGCCTCCAAAAATTCCCGGCTGGCTGTCACCTGTGTATCTTTTTCATAAAACTGCACCTCCCCCTCGCTGTACTTCGACGTGTCCCGGCTGGCGGCATAAATAGCGAACACCGCATCATCATGCAGAATATTTTCTCCCGTCTCCGAATCTAGTTTTTCAATCCGAAGCTTTGCAGCATAAAACGTATTCCGGTATTTTCCATCCGCGTAGCCGGTAAATCCCAACGCATCATAGGCGGACTCCGCCGCCGGTTCTGTCACACTGTAAGGCACCAATCCCTGAAAATACCGCCCGTCAAACCCGGTCAGCGCCCCGGTGATTGTCCTGACATGATCTTTCAGATAAAATCCCGCCGGATTGTTATCATCCGTCTTCTCTCCATACGGATATTCCACTGAATCTGCCCACCCTGCCTGCTCTGAGATCGAACCATAACGGTAATAGCTTTCTACCTTCTCGTTGCTCCGGTACCGGCTGTTTGCATTTTCAGACCGATAAATGTCCTTGTACGGCGCCATTTCCCTCTGAGCGGGCGAAAATCCGCTGTAGTCATAGCTTCCGCCTGGATAGGAGATCGTTCCCTGCCGTTTATCCGCATCCAGACCATATTTATAAATCTCATAAGTTCCATCCTGTCCATGTGCGCGGATCACATATTTCCTCAAATCCGCCTGATTTGTATCTCCCCACTCTTCATTCATCCGGATCTGATAGTTCGCCGCCAGCGTTTCCGGCGATGCCAAGGCGTCATATTGATAATCCGCTGACTTTTTTTCCGAAGATACGAGGTTTCCACCTGCCTCATAAACCGACGGGACTTCTATTTCTTTCGGCTGGTCGATCCGATAATGCTGGTTTTTGAAATCTTCCAGTGCTCCCGAATACGGCTGCTGCTCGACTGCCACATAGGTTCCGTAAGGAAGGTATTTCGAAACGCCATAATAATAACCTTCCTCGGATTTTTTTAATTTTTCTGCTGACAACGTTGTTTTGTCCCGATCGGAACCTCCATTTTCCGCGCTGTCCCACTCAATCGCGTATAAATCGTCCAAATCATAGGAGAAAAACGGCTTCAAATATTCCTCTGCTTTTAAAATTGCCTGATGTAATGCTTCATCATAGATATAATCCGGGTAGCCTTCCTGTCCGCCCGATGCTTGAATGTTCTGCTTCTTTACCTCATCCTTCAAATACCAGTCCATCGCAAACTGACGGACAGCATCCGACCGTTTTGCATTTTCTATGGCTGCTTCCGACGTACGGCTCTGGTTCTGTATCGCCGCATTGTTATGATGCGCCGGATCTTTTATTTCTCCGCCACCGGTTCCAAAAATGCCCGTACGGATCCACGCAAACGGCTTAAAGGATGTATCTGCTGCATCTGCCCGCTGCCATTTATCCCGGTTTGCCACCGCCATCGCATCGAAAAATTTCTCATACTGATAGCCGGAAACTACCCGTACCGCTCCCGCTCCATCTTCCTTGGTCCGCATGACCGTCTCAAGAAGTCTTGTATATCCCTGATTAACCTCTTTCGAATCCGCTATCTGCCCGTCTTTTCCATATTCGTACAGACGTTCCTTTGCCGTCACTGCGCTGCCCCAGACATTGTTATTGACGGAACCAGCCGTCTGGGAATCTTTTTTATGAATTACCTGCGTGAAAATTTTCTGAACCGGAGCAAAGGATTCTCTAAGCCGTGGAAAATTCTTTTTTACCTCCGGCAACGAGACGACTTCCCCATCCCGGTTCATCCACACGATTTCGCCATCCGTATTCCGGTACAGACGTTCCAGATTGGATTTCAAATAGAGCTTAAAGCGGAAATTTGGCAGTGCTGAAGCGACATTTTCGTTTCCTCCCTCTTTTTCCGTAAACGGATCGGTGTGCCCACTTTCCGCATAAGTGTTATGTGCATAGGTGCCCTCCGGTGTCGTCGCTATATTTTTGACGATTTTTATCTTCTGGCGGATCACTCGCTCCAGTACACCCAGCGGTTCTTTCCTTGTCCCGGCATCCTGATAGGTGGTCTCCTGCCCCGGGTACGCCAGTGCCACCGGGACCACATAGGAATCATCCCCTGTCAGGCCGGAACGTCCAGAATCGACATATGCCTTTGCCCGCGCCTGTTTTATCCACGTGTAATAGCTGGAACTGTTCATCTGGTGGCCGGCAAAGAAACCATTTCCCAGCATTGCGGCTTCTTCCTCGTTCAGTGTAACCTTCTTCTCTTTCAATACCGCCTTAAATCCCAGCTCTTCCAGCACGCCTGCATTTGTTTTTTTCACGCCAAAACTGTCGGTAAAATTCGCGTTGACCCGCAGTATGTATCTCCCATCTGCATTCCGGGCTGCTGCCTGATGAACCCATTTTGTCTCCGTTACCTCCCGCTGCTGTGTTTCTGTCTTTTCCCGGTAAACAACTACCTGGATCGGCTGCCCATCCGCATCATACGGAATTTCCCCGGTTTTGTAATAGACATTTACCTCATTTTCCTTCGGAACAATCGTACCATCTCCCTCAATCACAGCATCTGTCTGCAAAAGTGCCGACGCCATCACCTGATTTCCAGCGGTAGTTTTCCTATAATCAGTATACGTTCCAAATGCGTCCCGCCCTCGATTATTTGAATATGGTATATACACATAACGCGGACACATTTCCATATTCTCCGGCAGCCACTCTGCCCGGTGAAAAATCAGGCTGTCTTTCTCCGGATCACTTCCCAGTACCATGAAATTCTCCGGTATTCCTGAAATTCCTGCATATATCGTAAATTCAAACGAATCCGAAGACTCATGCACCGCGTCCAGACCGCCATAGCTGATATATGGATGGGTATGATAAAAATCCAGAATGGAAGTGATCACATCTCCCACTGTCATTGAGATTCCATCTTTTGTTTTCGGCACCGCAATCGTCTGGACCGGCGAACCATACACCGTTTTTTCTGCCTTTTCTCCCGGTGTCACACCGCTGACGCCGTACACGTCCCGCTCTCCTTCCCGGACGCCCCGGTCAAATACGCCGGTATAGATACTGGAATATGCATTTCCTCCTGCTCCCGGTGTCCTCGGTGTTATTTTCGCATGTCTGCGGAGTACCCGCTCAGCTTTCCCTTTCAAATAACAAAAGTCATCCACATCAAATATCTTTGCCAGCTTGTCCGCATTTTCTTCCTCGGTCATTCCCGTTTCTGCCTGCAAAAGAACTGCTTCCACTGTCTCCGGCACAAGTTCCTGCACCCGGACCTGGCGCATCCACCCCGCCGCATACTCAATCGGAACCTTTTTATTCATCGGCGTGCCATCCGCATTGTACTTTGGATACTGATAGTCGTTCTCTGCCACTGCCAGTTCCCCGGTATAAACTTTTTCATACTCACCTGTCCCAGCTTCCACCGAAACCGTTCCTTTTCCCTCGTCTTTTCGATAAAAGCTCACGCCCTCCGGCAGCCCTGACACCACAATCTCATAAACTCCCTCTTTCGTGTCCTTTGACTCTGCCGAAAAGAAAATTTCATTCGTATCAGCTCCGCCATCGCCTGCCTGCTCTTCCCCATACATCTGCATGGAAATATGGGCATATCCTTCTCCCGGTTCCAGGACCGCCGCCTCCAGATCCTGTCCCAGGTTTGTAACTGCGTGAAGTTTATTTCCAACCGAAAGTTCAAAGCCCTCGGATCGGCTTAATTCCTTGACATAATATTCCCCCATCAGAAGTGGACGTCCAATCCAGGCATTCCCATTCTTTGACGTATTGTTATAATAAATCCGCTCCCAGGCTTTATCTGCCGTATAATCATCGATCGCCGCATCTTGTGTATACAGATTTCCCGGCGCTTTCTTTCGCCATCCATCTGCTGCATCCGCAATCGACCCTTTCGAATAATCATAGGTTCGCCCCGGCGCCTCTGTACATGCCAGAAACGAGGCATCTCCATTTTTGTCTGTCGTCGCCACCGCCACCAGATGATTGGCCCGGTAAACTACCCCTGTTTTTCCGTCCGGATGCAGCAGATCTTCTGCTGCAAACAAGCCATACACTGCACCTTCCAGCGTTGCATCCCCCTGTGCGTCTCCAAGCGCATTGTAAGACTCATTTTCGCCCTGTTTCAGATCCAGATCCTTTTTATTGATATGTACCTCGCCCTCTGTCCGGTGATCGTAGATCCTCCAGGCATCTTTCTCGCCGTCTGCCCCATTGCAATGGCTGAAATTGCCAGCACTTCCCGGCTCTATCGCTGAACCCACACTCGCGGAAACAAGCGCCGATTCATAGGCAGGGAAAAATAGTGACTCTGCTGCCGCCCCCGCCAGTGTTTCCGTTCTTTGTGACAACTGAGGATTTTGATACAACGAAGAAGGTGAATGCCAGCTTGTATAAAAATCCGCCCCAGTTATCAATAAATCTGAGCCTGTTGCCGTATATCGCCGAATACTTTCACGTTCCGCTTTTTCTGCTTCTTCTAAATCATCATCCGCTTCATCAATAAACACAAACCCTTTCTGGACACGATTTACCAGATGGTCCGAAATAGATACTTTCATCTCCGAGGCAGTTGCTTCCTCCTTCTCCTGTGTCAATTTTCTGTCTTTTTCATTTATGCCCTGTTCGTTTTCACTTGTCTTATTCCTCTTTCTCCCCGCTTTGTTTCCTGTATCTTGCGGTTTTTCTCCTATCTCCGCCTCCGACGGTGTCCCTTTCCCCAGAAGCGCTGCATCCAATGCCGTAAACAGAACCACCCTCTGCGGCAAAACACGCATTTTTAACGGCCCTGGAAATACAGGACTCTTCCCCGCACTTTCTCCATTCTGATTTCCGGAAGCCTCTCCGATGCCCTGACTCCTTCTCACACTCTTCGTTCCCAGTACCACATCACGCGAATATCCGCCTCCAAAGGCTGCATTTGCCCCATGCTCAGATGCATCGGTTGTGATAATCTCAATTGGCAGGTCATCTGCATGTTCATCATGCAGAATATATCCATCCCGCGCTTTAAATTCTTTCCAGGTATAACTGTACTTCATGGAAATGAACTTCTCATACGTCTGCCCACAGTCCTCCTGGCAGCCAGACTTTGCATACGAAGTTTCCCCGTCTGCCCCTGTCGTCGGTCCCGCATCGGGTGTTTCTCCCTCGGAGCCGCCGTCTGACGCGATACCTTCTATCTCCCCTGCATCGACCTCCTCCATCATCCAGTGAAAATGGACGCCCTCAAAGTCTCCGCCCGCCTTTCCTTCACATTCCTCTTCGCACAAAAGCCAGCTATTTGCCAGGCGGATATTTTCTGCCTGCGCCGCCTCAATCTCATTCTCATTGATGACTTCTCCCTCTTCGTCCTCCTCTTCCTCTGGAACAGGTACAAAGGTCGGTGCCGGATGACCGTCACAGAACGTCTTATCATAGTGATAACCGTGTTCCACCGTCTGGGAGGCGTAGCCATCGCCATCTGTTACCGCCGAACCCACTTGTCTGAAACCATCCCAGAGAACCGGCTCATCCTGATAATGACTGGCATATGGTTCTCCGCCCTCATACAATTCGGCAGCTCCGTCCCGCTCAGTATTTACCCTGTTCTTATCGTCAAAGCGCTCAAAGAAGCCAAACCGCGCCCCTTCCAGCGCTTTCCCTGTCTCATGATCGTATTTGTACATCTGCAGATTATAGGTGGAAGTAAAATCCTCTTCATGCCTAAATACCTCAAACTGAATGCCTCCCTGCTCCGGTACCGGGGTTGGCTCGCCCGCCAATGCAGCAAAATAATTGACCGGAACCATTCCGAGCTCCATCCATGCCATCCGCTGATGAATCCACGGATCACTTTTGGCAGGCGTTCCGCCTCCGTGTGTCCCCGAACAGGTCACACACTCCCAGATTTGAAGCGACTGGTCAATCGCCTCCTCCGCCGAAGCATATCCCCCGCCGCCCGAAGCGTATGGGGTTCCTTCCACCCGGAAACGAATCAGGGCTTTCGACGGTTTTGGATTTGGATTTTTAAATATAATCTGCGAGTCGGTTTTTGTATATGTCCATCCATCGGTCGGAACCGGGCTGAATGAAACACCGTCATTGTTTGAAAATTCAAGCGGTACAGAACGGATAAAATCCCAATCCGAGCCATCCGGCGCAAACGACAGCGTCAGAGTCGCCGCATCTACCTGTTTTGCCGTTCCCAGCGAGGTGCTGGAAGCTATCACATCTGGAATCTTTCCGCCGCCGACACCGGTATTTTCCTTTCCGCTGCCTCCGCCAGACAGCATTCCTCCCATTTGCATGTACGCCTCACTATTTGACGCAGCTGCCTCCAGCCACGGATATTTTGCCCGCACAGCTGGAACATAGAGGATTGTTTTCAGATCTTCCTCGGACACCATCTTGATAATTTCCGGTTTTCCCTGTGCTTTTGCTGCCACATTGATCGCCCGGATAAATGTATTTGCCTTTTCATCCCCCAGCGCTGCTCTGAGCGAGAGCATCGCCCAAAATACATATTTCTGTTCCTGACTGCTCAGCGGAACGGATGCCTGGGAGGGACGGTGTGCTTCATAGAGATCCCCTTTTTCTGCAATTCCCCAGATCGCATAACCGCCCTTATCGATACAATAAAGCTTGTGTCCCAGCAGCGTATCGCCATGGGCTGTCGTCAGTGTTGTCTGCTGACCGCTCGCAGGTGCTGCTTTCACCGGAAAAACCGGGAATCCTGGCAAAAAAGCCATTCCTCCCAATATAATTGCCAGTACAAACGCCATCCCCCGTTTCACATTCTCTCTGTACCGATACTCCCCCATAAACTTCCTCCTCGTTTTTACTGCCCCGCGCCCCTTAACACCGGCAGTCCCTCGTTTTCTTTATTTTTCAGTTCCCCAAACTGATTTCAGCAGCGAGATAATCCCCTTTTCATACTCCTGTCTTGATATTTCCTGTCGTCCCCACTGTTCTTCTATCTGCCCCATCGGTGCCTGTATTTTCTCCCAGGCAGCCTCGGAAATCGTCCCTTCTCCCCGCATACTCAAGGTCAGCGCCAGCACATTGGCAAGACTGTCTGGATCCGCTTCATACTCCTTTCTTCTCTGCTCCCGCTCCTTATTCTCATAGCGGTAAAACTCCGTCTCAAAGTCAACCGGATATGTTTTCGCATTTGAAAATAGCGGCAGGCTGGAGGTCGGATCCGTCGCATACCACTGCGTGCCGATCCGCACCAGGCACGCATCATGGAGATATTCCGGCGTGTAGGTCACACACTCCAGCCCTACGATCTGGCATAGGAACTGAAATTCTTCTGCGAAATCCCGGCAGACGCCAACGCCTCCTTCCAAAACCGGGAAATCCTTTGCCTCTTCCGGCGAACCGTAATGATTCTGGTTAAAACCTCCCTCTCCGTTTGCAATCCGGTTATGCACATACAGTAGACGCGTTTTTTCATCCAAATGAATCCAGTCAAAACTATTGACAAATTTCTGCAGTTCTTCGACCGAAGCCCAGCTATAATTTGCTTTCGGTTCTCCCTTCGTATTCCACCCTGGATTTGCTTCCCCCGGATAACGGACTGCCTCTTTCAGGTAATATTCCGGATCGCTGATCTCTGGGTGCTGCTCTGAAAAAATACTTCCATTTCCATAAAAACTCATCTCTCCATTCTGCCACTCCCATCTCAGACTCTCTGTGTCCTTCCATTCACCGCCATGCGTCCCCTGATTGCCTGCATAAGCGCTGAAACCTCCGGCTGCGATCATGGCTGCTGCCAGTACGGCTGTACATCCCGATTTATTGGTTGTTTTCTTATCCTGTTTCATTTTTTATACCCCCATTTTTTATTCTTTTCGTGTCATTCCACTTCATTTTCCTGTTTGTCTCTGTTTTCTTCTATCCTCCTCTCTCAGCTTCTCGTCTGTACTATTCCGTCCAGCACCCAGGAACCATCCGCATTGACTAAATTCCCATCGGGCGTGTGCGTATTTCGATACAAACGTCCCCTCATTCCATCAGATTTTTCCTGAAAATAGTAACAATGAAACACTCCATCGCTTCCCGGCAGCCAGTTCCAGCCAATCAGCATACGCCCCTGTGTTCCATCCATTTCCGTCCAGAGATAATATGTGTTTCCATCCACATCCGTATACCAGCCGTTCACCATCCTGCCATCTGCATCAAATCGGAACCAGTCAAACGTACTCTGACCCTTTGCCGGATCGGCATATGGATTGTGGACAGCCGCCCATTCAGAAGCATAGCTTCTACCGCCCGCTTCAAACTGCCAGGTTCCATCTGCATTCTTCCGCCAGTTTCCAGCTACTATATATTCCGGTATGGCTG
>ERZ779840.2058-NODE-2058-length-17899-cov-6.957184_pt1 | contig 17899 bp, 20 predicted proteins | sample MGYA00511561_ERZ779840 | MGnify/ENA primary metagenome ERZ779840 (study PRJEB29588, sample SAMEA2162036) | human gut metagenome | biome: human gut; feature: human-associated habitat; material: faeces | place: Denmark | collected 2008/2010 ...
GCATCCAGGAGCTTATCAACCTGACGGAGAACCTGGACTGCTACGATGTTTACCCCGACATCCACGACCACGACGATCTGGGCCGGTATTACATCGAGGAACTGGACGCCATGCAGGTGCCTGAGCATCTGCGCAACTACATCGACTATGAGGCCTACGGGCGGGACATCGCCCTGGAGGAAAGCGGCCAGTTCACCGACCTGGGCTATGTGCGGGACACCGGGGACAGCTTCCATGAGTATTACGATGGCGAGCGCGGCAGCATCCCGGAGGAATACCGGGTGATGACCTTCCAGGACGATGTCCCCGAAGAAGAAGTTTCGGAATGGGCCATGGACCTTGCCTACGATATGGACGAGTTTTTCCGGCAGAACGATCCGCAATATGCCGCCGAGCACCCGGAGGAACACGCGGCGAAGGAAGAAATCTACGAAAATCTGATGGCCGGGCGCATCTCCGCCCTGGACGAGAAACTGGCTGCCCTGGGACAGACCCAGGAGGACTATCTGCCTTCGGAGATCGAGAAGTTCAAGGACGCCACCGGCTATGAGGAATGTCTGGATGTGGACCCCCAGGTGATCCGGGAGGCCATCGAAAACCCGGATCAGTTCCATGTGGACGAGATGCTGACCTTTGCGGAGCAGGCAAACCGGGAGTATGAGGCGGAGTTGTACGGGCAGCAAGCGGCGCCCACGCCGGACGACCGGGAGACCGGCGAGACGGTGCGGACCCCCAGGGGCACCTTCCATGTGACGGATATGAGCCGGGAACAGATGGAGGCAGCCGGATACGGTTTCCACCACGAGTCCGAGGACGGAAAGTATCTCATCATGGCCAACGGCAGCCGCGCCTTTGCCATCCCCAGCGGAGCCGCCCCCGAACATACCGCGCCGGAGAAGCTGACCGTTCTGGTGGTGGAGCCCATGAAGGAGCCCTATGTGAAGGAGATCGACCCCGGCCTCCATGCGCTGCAAGCGGAGGTGGGCGGCGATATTGCCGCCTCCTATCCCTTTGACGATCCGGTGGGGCTGGTGCTGAATGATGAAGGAAAGCTCATTGGTCTGGACCTGAACCGTTCCCTCCGGGACGAGCATGGGGAGATTTACGACATCGTGGCAGGCACCTTCCTGGTGGTGGGCCTGGGACCGGAGAGTTTCGCATCCCTGCCCCCGGACATGATCCAGAAGTACACCGAGCAATTCAAGCGGCCGGAACTGTTCGCCAGCATCAACGGGCAGATCGTATCCGTTCCCGTGGAGCCGGAAAACCCGCTGCGCACGGCGGAAATGACCCTGGAGGATGACTATGGCATGATCGACGGGATCATCAACAACGGCCGCCGTGGTGAGGAATTGGAGAAAGCCCAGACCGAGGCGCGCAGGACCACGCCGGAGAAAAAGCCCTCCATCCGGGAGCGACTGGAGGACGCAAAACGGGAGTGCGCGGAACGGAAAAGCCCGGACAAGCCTGCCCCGCAGAAGAAGCCCCCGGAGCTGGGCGACTTATGAGCCGGAGCAAGAAATGGCGTCTGGAATGGGCGTTCTTCCTGGGCGAGAACGGCAGACGCCAGTATAACAAGCTATGCAAGGGCTGTGTCCATCCCTGCAAGCAGAGTTTCCGGGCGGTGGTGTTGTCCTGTCCGCACTATCTTTCCCTCCGTTCCAAAAAGTGCGGGAATTAGGGTTCAAAATGGGCGAAGAAACAGCCTGTGGCGGCTTTTCCGTGTAGGGGCAGTATGATTTCCCATGTGGAGCGGCAGGGCGTTTCTGCATAGGAAAAACGCCGGATTTTCACCTTTTGTCAAGCAAAATGGGAGCGTCAACCTCGGATGCAGTTATCCGAGGTTGGCGCTCCCATTCTTTTTTTGTTCTGGCTGCGTCGCAGTCGATCAGTCATCCTCTAACAGCTTGGATGGCGGGATTTTCAGCACTTGGGCGATCTTGAACAGTGTTTCAAGAGATACGCCACGAACCGTACCTGTTCCTTCTACCTGACCAACGAAGTTGACACTTTTCCCGATCCTCTCCGCAAGAACCTCCTGTGTCAGCCCCGCCTTTTTCCTGTAATATGCGATCTTCAAGCCCAGAGTGATATAGCGTTCTGGAAACTCCGTCTGCATAATATCACCTCCTGATATTATGCTACCAACAAAGCAGGTAAATTATAATTGAAACCAATTAGAGGATTATTTACTTTAAGTCAATAATTATATATAATGAGAAGTGGATTATTTACTTTGTTGGAGAGGCTGGCTTGAAAATGGCGAAGATAAAACCGTGAACATATTTACCGTTAGTTTTTTTGGACACCGGATCATCCCGGAGTTTCGTGAGGCGGAGGATCGTGTGGAGGTGCTGGTTCATGCGCTGCTTTTGGAAAAGGAGTATGTGGAGTTCCTGGTCGGACGGGACGGAGATTTTGACCAGATCGTTTCTTCCGCTGTCAAACGCCAGAAGCGGATTGTACGGGACGACAACAGTTCCTTGATTTGGATACTGCCATATCCTACGGCGGAGCTGCGCAACAATATGGAAAACTTTGAAGCCTATTATGATGAAATCGAGATATGCGGCAGCGCGGCCAGCAGCCATCCGAAAGGTGCTTTTCAAATTCGCAACCGGCAGATGGTGAAGCGAAGCGATCTCGTTGTATTCTATGTGGACCATACAGGCGGCGGAGCTTATCAGACCATGCGCTATGCGCAGAAAGAAAAAAAGAATATACTAAATCTTGCTGGGGAAGGATACGGAGAAAAAGAATGAGCGCCATCATCTTTCGGTGATGGCGCTCATTTTCAGTAGCAGTAGTAGGCGCTGTGGGAATGTGTGTAAACGGTCAAAGGGGCGGAGCTGTGGGAAACAGTGTTTGCGGGCTGTGGGAAAGCTGACAGCTTTTCCATCGGGACAAATATTTGTTTTCCATCGGTGGAGCGGCCGTTTTCCACATTTCCATAGTGGATCATTCGCAAATGGATTTTATAAAATTGTCCATCTCTTCAAAATCCCTCTCGGTGATTTCGGTGTTGTCATTTACGGAAATTATTTTGATCCCCATACGCAGGAGCTTTTTTGTATATTCCATAGCGGACCATAAATCCCGCCCCAAACGGTCAAGAGCGGATACGACCAAAATATCATAAGCCTGTTCCTCTGCCTTTTGAATGAGCTCCTGAAGGCTGGGGCGGTTTATGGTTGTTCCGCTTTCAAAAACTTTGCTTTCACCAACAGAAACAAGCCCATGTTTGGAGATATACTGATTGATCCAAAGTTCCTGTGTCCGTATTCCGCAGTCATCTCCATCATATCCTGCCTGGCGACAGTATTTCCACGCTCTATTCTTCATAGTACACGCTCCTTTGCATGGGGACTTTCCTTGCATAGTCCCATAGGCGATAGATGGTCAAGGGAATATACCAGGCAGCCACCAGCAGTCGCCAGACCAGGACGAAACCGCCGATCACTCCGCCAATAATAAAGTTCAGCAGAAACAACGGAAGGGCGGTTCCCAAAGAGCCGCCCGGCACGATCCAGGCAAACATCCGTGGGATGCCAAAAGGCAGGCCGCAAAGGATGAACAGCCATACATAGTCGGTGACTCCATCTTTTGTGCAGGCGGATTTGAAAATGCAGTACAGCAAAGCCGCCACCGCCACGGGCAACACGCTCTTCTTGAAAAACTCTTTGATTACTTCGGATTTCGTCACAGTCAGCACCTCCATTCCTGGTTCCATTATATCAGCCGGATAACCATGCGCCCAGGGGTTTTGCAAAGACTGTAAAAAGCGCCCAATCCCCGTTACTCCAAGTCGTTGCTCCGCTGCCGCTGCTGTTCCTGTTCCTTCGGCCTTTCCAGCAGGGCGTCCACATTCTGGCGGAGGGTGTCATACTCCTTTTCCTCCCGCCGTATCTTCCGAAGTTCCGTTTGCAGAGCGGCCTTGCGGGCGGAGAGTCCGTCCAATTCTGCTTTCAGCTTTTCGGAGGAAGGAAGTTTGGTGAGCCCGGCCTTTTTGATTTCCTTGGCTGCCGCCTCGAATAAGATAATCTCGCTCTCAAAGCCGCGCAGGAATTTTTCCTTGTCCTTTGATGCCTTGTATCGGTCATAGACGGGCTTCAGCTTGCGGTAGGTGTCAATCTGCTTTCCCAGGAGGGCAAGGTCGGCGATCCGCTGTTCCGTATCCCGCAGGCTCTCCCTGGTACGGATGGTGGCGGCGGCAACGGCGTCGCACCGTTCTACCAATTCCTCATAGCTGCCGATGCCGTGTTCGGTGAGAAAGTTCATGGTGGCGGCCGCACGTTTCAGATTCTCGATGGTCGCCCACCGCTGGTATCCGGCGCTCTGCTGGGCCTTGATATTGTCCTGAATGTCAATGAGCAGGCTGACCTTCCCGCTGTGCTGCTGGGGCTGTCTGGAGGGGCGGAGGCCTCCGGCAATGCGGGAGACAACGGCTTCTTCCGTGTAATCGGCGCCCAGGGTTTTGAGCCGGGTGAACCTCTCCTGGTCCGGCGCCCTGGCGGAGATATACTTTCCTCGCTTGATCTCGTACCCTTCCCGCTGTAACCGGGCAAGCAAATCTTCCAGGCTGGAGGATACGGGGATCAGCCGGTCGATGGCGGCTTTCAGCTTTGCCTTGTAGCTGGTGCCGTTCTGTGCGGCCTGATGCTCAATGTAGCTCTTACCCTTATCCCGGCCAGGGACGATGACGGACAAGCCGTGTTCTTTGCACAGCCGGTCGCTGGCCCGGCGTATCTCGTGATAGCTGCGCTTGTTGGAATGGTAGTGCTTGTGGTCGGTGAAGCTGACCGCATTGAAAATCAGGTGATTATGGACGTGATCCTTGTCAATGTGAGTGGTGAGGACAAATTCATATTTGCCGCCCAGGACCTCCCGTGCCAGTTCCATGCCGATCCGGTGGGCTTCCTCTGGCGACACCTCCCCAGGTTCAAAGGCTTGGATTAGGTGGCGGCCCAGGTGCGTGCCCTTGTCAATGGCATGGCGGCGTGTCCATTCAAATTCAATGTCGGCGGTCTCGGCGGCGCAGCCGAAGGAGGACACCAGCAGCTTCCCGTCTGTCTTGTCGGGGTTGCAGATATAGTCAATCGCCGCTTTCAGCGTTGACTTAATAGGATGCGTCTTTGTAACTGCCATATCTGATCCAGCCTTTCCCGGATTTCCTCCATATCGGCCTGATAGGTGGGGCCTCCGGCGTTGACCCGCTTGGCGATCTGATTGATGTTCCGGCCAATGGCGGACAGAAGTTTGTTCATCTCCTTAATGTCCCTGGTGTCCACCTGGATGATATATCCGTCAATCGCCATCTTCCGCAGGTAGGCGCCGATCCGCTTGGTCTGGAGTTGGGCCATCTTCTGTTCCATCAGTTTCTTTTCCTCGGCGGTCACATAGAACTTCACCTGGATATTCCGTTTCCTATTTGCCATCGTGGTATCTCGCCTCTTTTCGTATCAGGGTTTGGGATGCTCCCAACAAGCATTTTTCGGGTTTAGGGGGAGGGTTCCCTAAAGCCAAAAATCGCAAGCGGGTACTCGCTTGCTGTGCTTGCTATCGTTTCTTTTCCCGTACCTATGTAATACCGAAACCTTCACTTTTGCTACCTTCCGGGCAAAGAAAAACGCTACAAACGGTATTCATTCATAGCGTCATTTAATCCATATTCAATTGTGCCGGGAACATCATTCTTCATCCTCCGCTCTGGCATCCAACATAGCCTGAACGGTGGCAGTGATGATTTTGATTTCTTTCTCACTCAGGCCATCAAGCAGGGTATCAAGCTGCCGGCGGGCTGTGGTCTTGCCGTCTGCGTGATCTTCAAAGAGAAACTGATCCACCGAGATATGATAGCGGGAAACAAGCTCAAAGAAAATCTGGAGGCTTGGATGTTGTCCCTTATTTTCAATATTGGCAAGATAACGGGGCGAGAGATACATTTCGTCTCCCACCTTGTTCCTGGACTCCTTGCGTCCGTTCCTTGCCGCTTTGATTGCGTCCCCGAAGGGCTTAAAATTATATTTTGGTACTGGTCTTTTTGCCATATTCATTCACCCTACTACATTTTACTGTTCACCTTTCTCTCTGGATATGTCCACACAGTTCTTATCGATAGCTAAAATAATTCATATTTTGGCTTAGCATTTCACGATAATCGTAAAATATCCTATTGACCGAATCGGTTATTTATGATATACTTGCCTTGAATGACCGAATCGGTTATTTAGAAAGGAGAGTATACCAGCAATGGATAAGTTTTTGGCACTTACAGAAGAAAAGCAAACAACGATCCGCAATGCAGCTCTGGCCTGTTTTGCAAAGCATGGATATGAAAAGGCATCCATCAACGATATTGCCGTAGCGGCTGGCATTTCTAAGGCTTCTATCTTCCAGTATTTTGGAACGAAGCAGGCCCTCTACGAGTACCTGTTTTATTACTGCTCATCACAAATGAAGCAAGCATACGATCTGAGCACCTTAGATGCAAACGCAGACTTTTTTGACCGGGTGTGGGCAGCCAGCGTAATGAAGGTAAAGAATTTAAAAGAGAATCCTTACATTGCGGCTTTTATTGGCAGTGCCGCAACAGAGCAGTCACCAGATTTAAAAGACATTTTGACCTCCGCAATGGAAGAAGGTAAGAGATTTACAGAAGTATTGGTTCTGCCTGAACAAGATAGCGTAAAATTCAAACGTCCAGAGGACGCAAAGCTGGTTTTTCAGATGCTGATGCTATTGGCAGATGGGATCGTGTCCCGGTTTGAAAACGGAATCGACTATGACAGCATCATGTCGGAATTTGAAAGCATTCTGCATATGCTGAAGTACAATTTTTATAAGGAGGAATATCTGCTATGAGTGAACCCATGATTGTTTTAGAGGGACTGACAAAAAGCTATGGAAAGCACCGTGGAATCGAAAACATTAGTTTCTCAGTCAATTCGGGAGAGGTTTTCGGCTTTATTGGACCAAATGGAGCCGGAAAATCTACTACAATCCGCACTCTGATGGGACTGTTAAAGCCCACTGGAGGTTGTGCTTCCATTTTTGGATTGGATTGTGGACAGTATGCGGCTGAGATAGCAAAAGACGTGGGCTATCTACCCAGCGAGAACTGCTATTACAATGATCTGAAAGTTAGAGAAATGCTCCAGTATACAGCGGATTTGTACGGTATGGATTGCAACAGCAGGATGGAGGAACTGGCAGAACGGCTGAATTTGGACTTGTCACGAAAGATACAGGATTTGTCCCTGGGTAACAAGAAGAAAGTCGGTATTGTATCGGCTCTGCTGCCCTCACCCAAACTGCTCATTATGGACGAGCCTACCAGCGGACTTGACCCGCTGATCCAGCAGACGTTCTATGAAATCTTGCGAGAAGAAAATAAAAGGGGCATGACCGTCTTTTTGTCATCCCATGTATTGAGTGAGGTACAAAAGCTGTGCGACCGTGTTGCAATCTTACGGGAAGGAAAGCTGATAGATGTTCAATCTATGGAGGAGCTTCGTGGAAATGGATATAAAAAAATTTCACTGACCACAAAGGAACCCATCATGAAGGGCTTCTTCTCTATTCCTGGAGTGGCAAATCTGAAACAGGGGCAGGAATGTACCTCTGCATCCTTTATGTTCAGCGGGAACACCATGACCATCATGGACAAACTTCACCAGTTGAAACTGGAGGATATTTTCATTGAGGAACCTTCACTTGAAGAAATATTCCTCCATTATTACGAGTAGGAGGATAGGGATATGGTTGTCTTTCAATATGAATGGAAACGCAGTAAAAAAAGCATCTTGATTTGGGCCATTGTTCTTGCGGTTTGTATTTTCTTTATGACACCAGTTTATTACGGTCTGATAGGAATGACGGATTCTCTGCCAGAGAATTTTGCGCAAGGCGGTTTTTTTGAAACTGTTGGGGTGTCTCTTGATCTATTGATGAAACCGCTGGGAATGTATTCATTTCTTACTGGCTTTTTTATGATTGCTGGTGGGATTTTCGGGATGCACTTCGGCTTATCCCTGCATACTAAAGAGTGTACAGAAAATACGTCAGAATATTTGTTTACAAAACCTTGTGGACGTCGAATGATCTACCGGGGAAAGACACAATGCTTGCTTGGCGGCGTGTGTGTAGTAGGAGGCGCTTATCTTGTGGCATCACTTGTAACGATGCTACTGTTCAAGCCCGGATTTTCGTTAGGAGAGTTTTTCCTGTTGGCAATCTCCTTTTTCCTTGTTACCTTGTTTTTTGGAGCATTGGGGCTGTTATTAGGAAGCTGCAAGCCAAACAATCGATCTCCTCTATTGACGGCAGGCTTAATTGTATTCCTGGAATATTGCATCACAGCCTTTTCCAGAACGGTAAGTAATCGTATGATTGGATTTCTGTCTCCATTTTCTTTTTTCAACCCCTCAGAAATACACAAGCTGAGATTTTATGAATGGGATTACTTGATTTGGTATATTTTTCTGGTGGCGGCTTTTTTGATCCTGTCCCATGCAGTATTGATGAAGCGGGATATTAAATTTGTGGCATAGGAGGTAGGAGAATGAAAGCATTGATAAAAAAAGAATTGCGTCTATCAAGGAAGTTTTTGCTAATCTGGATGGGAATTGTTCTGCTCCTTTGCTGCTTTGCTTATTTTGAATTCCTCTCAATGCGGAACACTCTTGGAGAACTGGCGGAAATGATGAATGCCTTTCCCAAAATTCTTATGATTATGTTCGGGATAGGTGAAAAACTGGATTCTGCTTTAGGTTGGTACGGCTGCATTTATTTCTGGGTAGCTATCCTAACTTACAGTTATGCAGTCTATCTTGGCATTTCCAGTGTTGCAAAAGAGAAGTCGCAGGGAACGGCGGAATATCTGTTTACAAAGCCAGTGAGCCGAAAAAAAATCGTTGAAGCAAAGGCTTTAGCCTGTGTGTGCAATTTGTTTATACTTGCAGTATTTAGTGGATTGTGCAACTATTTTACCTCCATCCTGCCTTTGGGAGGACTGGAGCAAAAGGGGGCTGCTGTTACGACTACAATCGGCTTGTTCTTAACGGAGGTCATACTGTTTGCCCTGGCTCTTTTGATATCTGGCATTAACCAAAACTATAAAAGAGCGATTCGTCTGGGAGCAGGGTTGTTGCTGGGATTCTATGGTATTTATATCGTGGCTGAATATCTGGAAATTCCGGCGTTGTATTACTTGACGCCGCTGAAATATTTTGATGTTTATGCGGTAGCTAGAGAAGGAATCAATATTGCTTTTTTGTTGTTAGCGGCTGTCATTGTTGCAATTTCGATTGCTGTGGCAAGAAAGAAATGGGCAGGCAGAGAAATGTAAGATTGAGGGAAAAAAGCATTCCATAATAAGGAGAAAGGAACGCCATATGAGTAACTCTATAAAAGCGGCTATGCAGAATTTTGCGGTCAGTCAAGCCCTGAAGTACATAGAGGGCAATCCAGAGGAAAATATCCCTAAACTGATGGAATTGGTCGATAAATATACGCCTGAGGATTGGTATTCCAGCCAACGTAATGCTATCCGCGAAGCTATTGAAGAAAAAAGCAATTGGTATCAGCTAATCCTGCGACTGTATGAACTTGCCCCCGGCGTCCGCAAAGCGTTCTTCCAAAATTTCCTGTTTAACGCCAGCCTAAAGGGAGGCGCCATTCAGGAAGAAGCAAAGGAGAAGTATGGCTGTAATATTCCTTGGGCTATCCTTCTCGACCCTACTTCCGCTTGCAATCTATGTTGTACTGGCTGCTGGGCAGCGGAGTATGGTAATAAATTAAACCTCAGTTTGGAAGATATCAACTCCATTGTCCGTCAGGGCAAGGAGCTGGGTACCTATATGTACATCTACACAGGCGGTGAACCGCTGGTGCGGAAAAAAGACATTATTAAACTGTGCGAGATGCACCCGGACTGTGAGTTCCTGGCGTTTACCAATGGTACGCTCATTGACGAGGAATTTTGTCATGAGATGCTCCGGGTTAAGAATTTCGTTCCTGCCATTTCTCTGGAGGGCTTTGAGAAAGCTAATGACAGCCGGCGAGGTCAGGGAATCTATCAGAAAGTGCAGGATGCTATGGCCCGGATGAAAGCTCACAAGCTGCCCTTCGGCGTTTCCACCTGTTACACTAACCGGAATGTGGAGGATGTGAGCAGTGAAAAATACTTTGACCTAATGATCGACAGCGGTGCACTGTTTGTATGGTTTTTTCACTATATGCCAGTAGGTAATGACGCTGCGCTGGAACTGCTTCCAACCCCGGAGCAGCGGGAGGAAATGTATCACCGCATCCGAGCTTTCCGGCAGACAAAGGCTATTTTCAGTATTGATTTCCAGAATGATGCGGAATATGTAGGTGGCTGCATCGCCGGAGGGCGGAGTTATCTACATATCAATGCCAAGGGTGATGTAGAGCCATGTGTGTTTATTCATTACTCTAATACTAATATCCATGATGTCGCTTTGTTGGATGTCCTTCGCAGTCCGTTGTTCATGGCATATCACGATGGACAACCCTTCAACGAAAATATGCTTTGTCCATGTCCCATGCTGGAAAATCCGGAAAAGCTGCGGAAGATAGTAGCAGACACCGGAGCGGTGAACACAGACTATCAAAGTCCAGAGAGCGCCAACCACCTGTGCGACAAGACCACGCCCTATGCTGAGAACTGGAAGGATACGGCAGACAGGCTATGGCACGATCATGGAGTGTGCACGAGCAGTGGCGGGGAGCTGTGATACATTAACATTATCTATTACAACAAATAATGGAACTTCTGTTACTGTGGCAAAAAAATCTGGGCAGGCAGAGAACAGTAAATTCAGTTTGAACATTATTGTTGGGGGTGGCGATAAGAAAAATGATACATAATGCCTCGATAGGGGATTTTGAGTGGTTATTATGTCCTTTTTGCAGTAGCAAAACACGCATCAAAATGCGCTCGGATACAGAATTAAAAAACTTCCCTTTATTTTGCCCTAAGTGCAAAAAGGAAATGTTAATCAATGTGAAAAATCTGAAAATTTTAGTTATCACAGAGCCAGACGCACAGACGCAGAGCCGATAACGCGCAACTAAAAAGCGGTTATTGGCTCTGCATTTTTGATAGATTATGTGACTGCCAACCGCATATAACACAAAATCGTTGTTTGTTGGTTGGCTTTGTTTGAACACAACGGCGGTTTTGAAAAATCAAGGCCGCCGTTCTTTTGTCCTCCAAAGGAATGACGTCCTGGTGCTGACAAACACGGCGGCTTATGGAGGGAGCCGCCGTGTTTCAGAAATGCTATCGACATAAACCGACAGACAATAAACTGTCAAAAAAAGTGTAGCTCCCCCATCGGGTCATTCCGGTCACAACTATGAACACATAAATCATGTAAATACTCTTAATAATTCCTTTACGCCCGTCTGCGTTTTGCAGACGGGCGCTTTTTTCTGTTTATGCGAGCCTTCGCTATCCAGCGGAGCCTTTCATAAAAATTTTCTTCCCTTTGCGGTTGCTGATTTGGCGATCCCTGCATTACTGAGGCGAAAAGGGAGGAAATCACCACCCCGCACCTGCGGGCGCGAAGGGAGGTGAGAAAATGAAAGACTCCAATGAGCAGCGTATTCAAAATCAGTTTGGCGCTTTTTGTACCACGGTTTTGAAAAACGAGGCAAGGTGTATTCAGCGTGAATGCGCCCGCCGCCGGGAACAGGAAAAGCCCCTGGACGAGCTGACAGCTTCCGAGCTGGAGCAGACCGCCACATGGGACAAGTATTTCATGGACGAGCATGTCTTTGAGGTACAGGGTCTCCCGGTAGTCGTGACCGGCAATCTTCTGGCCGAGGCCATAGCGCAGTTGCCGGAGGGCAAACGGGACGTGATCCTACTGTCCTACTTCCTGGGTATGAGTGATCGCGAGATTAGCGAGCGGCTGAATGTCGTCCGTCAGACCATATCCAAACGGCGGCTTGTCACGCTGAAAGAATTGCGCGAGTATCTGATGAAGGAGGGATTTGAATGGCCGGACAAGTGAAACCTATCCCGGTGCCTGTGATCCTGGCAGCCGTGGCCGGCGACGAGGATGCCCTTGCCGCCGTGGTCGCTCACTATCAGAATTACATCCGGGCTCTTGCCACCAGGCCGCTGAAGGACGAATACGGGAATACATACCTGTATGTCGATGAAGATATGCGGCTCAGGCTTGAAACGAAGCTGATCCACAGCATCGTGACGGGCTTCAAGGTATTGTCGGCCTAAAACCGTTGGGGCAAGTTTCACTCCCTTTCCTTGCCCCGATGGTCCGGCAATGAAGCTCCATGCTCTTTGAAAAAGAAAGCCCGGTGGGAGGCCTCCGGTGCAGTATAAGGCAGACAGATACATTCTGTTCTGTATCGAGCCATACGGCCGGTGCGCCATGACCTCCCAGGAGTGAGCGACCCACACCAGGCCGCAAAGCAGGCGTGGCAGCTTGCGGGCGACGACATACAGGCAGGTTAAAGATACTCGCGCGTTGAACGCCCACAAAGCATTGCGCGCCGCACCCATAAGCATGGGCCGGGGTGAGACTCCCGTGGAGCTGTGCCAGCAGCCGTCCGTTTTGCCTCTTTTATTCGTTATTCAACTTGCAAATAATGAAAGGGGTAATTTATGCAAGAAGATAGAACCTTTGAAAAGAAAGATATAAAATATGCCCCGCCTGTGCGGAGCGAAAAGAAAATCGGAAATACAACCTTCATCGTCAATTCCTTCTTTCCTGAGCAGGCAAAAGACGGTGTGGTTTCTAAAATAGAAAGGCTTATCAAGGACGAAGTCCGAAAAAAAGCCATAACAACTTGACCTCCATAGGCAGACAAAACCCAAAAAGCGCGGTAAAATAAGTGTAGAACTTCATACCGTGTTTGACTGCCAGATTGGAGGTTATTATGTTTTATCAGTCAAACACCGCTGCCGCGCTTCAATTCCCTTACGCAATTATGAGCGCCGAAGAAATCACCGCTTTATATTGCAGATTGTCCCAGGACGATAAACTGGAGGGCGACAGCAACAGTATTATCAATCAGAAGAAAATCCTGCAAAAATACGCTCTTGAACATGGATATACCTACTTCCGCTTTTACATTGACGACGGTATTTCAGGTACGACATTTAATCGCCCTGGGTTTCAGGAAATGATTTCCGATATTGAGGCTGGTATCGTCAAACGTGTTATCATCAAGGATATGTCCCGTTTCGGCCGTGACTATCTGCAGGTGGGTATGTATACGGAAATCATGTTCCCGGAGCACGATGTTCACTTTATCGCCGTGAATGATGGTGTGGACAGCGCCCAGGGCGACAATGAGTTTACCCCTTTCCGCAATATCATCAATGAGTGGTATGCGAAGGACACCAGCAAGAAAATCCGAGCTGTGATGAAAGTTAAGGGAAACGCCGGAGAGCATTTGACAAGCAATCCGCCTTACGGGTACATGAAATCCCCTGACGATCCGAAACATTGGATCAAGGAGGATGAACCGGCCCAGGTGATGTATGAGATTGGCCTTTATATCATGGACGGTCTCGGGCCTTCACAGATTGCGCGAAAGCTGAAGGAAAGAAAAATCCTTACTCCGGCTGCCTACTACGAAAGCAAAGGGATGAAAACCAATGTCAAGAAACAAGGTGATCCCTACGCTTGGGACTCCTCCACCATAGCGGATATGATGGGCCGCTGGCGTGAATACCTGGGCCATACGGTGAACTTCAAAACCCGGAAGAAATCCTACAAGAGCAAAAAGACCATCCAAAACCCTGAAAGTGAATGGGCCATCTTTGAGAATACCCATGAACCTATCTGGACGGAGGCAATGGCCGATGCGGCAAGGTTGGCAAGACAGACCAGGCGCCGCCCGACAAAGATGGGAGAAATGGGGATGTTCTCCGGCATGATGTATTGTGCCGACTGTGGCTCGATCATGTATCAGTGCAGGGCGACAGGTTTCCGCAGGGATCAGGAATACTATATCTGTTCCGGGTATCGCAAAGGGAAAGATGTGTGTGGGGAGACCCATTCCATCCGAACCGTTATCCTGGAGGAATTGATCCTTGATAACCTCCGGGAGATCGTTTCCTTCGCGAGACAGCACAAAGAGCGGTTTGTTCAGATGGTCATGGATATGGACCTGAAGGAGCGTAACAAGGGACTTGCCAAAAAGAAAAGATTGTTGGCTGATGCTGAAAAGCGGATTGCAGAGCTTGACAACATTTTCAAGAGACTGTATGAGGACAACATTTCTGGCAAGCTCACGGACGAGCGTTTCCGCAAATTGTCCCAGGACTATGAGGGCGAGCAAGGCGGCCTGAAAAATCAAGTGCTTCTGCTCCGTGAGGAAATCGAGGCAGTTGAAAGCAAGAGTGCTAATGTTGACAGGTTTCTATCCATCGTTGACAGGTATACGGAAATCCCGGAGTTGACGCCCCACATCCTGCATGAGTTTGTTGAGAAGATCGTCATTTACGCAGCGACCGATCCGCACAGCAAGGTAAATCGCAGGCAGCAGGTAGATATCTACTACAAGGGCATCGGTATCCTGGAAATCTCGAAAGTTTTTGATACACGGCATAAATGAAAGAAACGGCATAGCCGTAAGCTATACCGTTTCTCTCTCGCCCTACAATGTTTTCTTATTAGGATTGCACATTGCCGGTGGCTTTTATTTTATCATTTTTAAGCTCTCAGATACCGGCGGGCTGATTTTCGGAGGTCTCTTCTTGGATCTCCTCCCGTTTTTCCGGCTGCTCTTTCAGGCTCCGGATCCAGCCGATCAGCGGCAGGCGCCGGTCGATGATATTGACGAACTTCCCCACCGTTAGAGCGGAGACCACCGTGCCCACGCCGATGCCGTTGAGCTTGCCGAAGAACAGGAAGGAGAGCGCCACCGCAATGACGATCAGCGTCACATCAAAGTAGACCTTCACGGTACCGAACCGCTTTCCGCTGACCTGGGAGATAGCCCGCACAACGCCCTCTCCCGGAACCACCAGGGTATCCGGCGCCACCTCAATGGAGATGCCCACCGCCAGGATCACGCAGCCCACCAGCAGGCTGATGAGCCGTACCAACAGCGTCTCCGGCTGAAAGAACCACAGCAGCGCCATACTGACATCGATGAGGCTGCTGAAGAGAAGATTGACGGCGATCTGGAGGAACTGGATGGGGTGAAAATCCCGCTTTAGCAACACGATCTGCGTCAAAATGAACAACATATTGAACAAAAAAGTGGTCATGCCGAAGCTCATGCTGGGCTGCCACAGGCTCAGCACATAGGGGACACTGGAGATCTGGGAAGTTCCCAGGGCGCTCTTGGTAATAAAGGCCACCCCAAACGAGTTGATGGCCACCCCCAAGACAAAGAACCCGTACCGCGGTGCAAGATGTTTCATTTCGTCTCCTCCTCCAAATTCTGCGTTACTGTTTTCAGCAGCCGTACCAGCTGGGATTGCTCCTCCGGGGACAGGTTCCGGGCTGCCCGGGCGTCCGTCTGGCGGAAGATCTCCTTGGCCTGCTCCGCCAAAGCACGTCCTTCATCCGTCAGCCGGAGGAAGGACGCCCGTTTATCCTGACCGTTTTCCTCCCTGACAATCAGTCCCTGGCGCTCCATCCGCCCCAACAGATTGGTCATGGTGGACTTGTCCAACACGCAGTCCCGGCAGATATCCCGGGCAATGCAGCCATCGTGCTCCAGCAGATACTCCAGGATCTTGGGCTGCCCGGGATAAAGGCCCAGTACAGCGATCTGCTGGGTGATGAGGCGGTTGCTGTGATGGAAAGCCCGCAGCAGCAAAAAGTGCAGCTCCTGATCCAGCATCTTTCTCTTTCCTCCGCAATTAGTTTTAATTCAAACCTTTTGTATGATAGTGCATTTTCCCATCTGATACAATATACAATGTCCCAGAAAACCCACAGCCAACTCCGCAGGTTGTTGGCTCTTTTCACAAGACCGCTCTTGAGGGCGGAAGCCCTTCCGGCATTGTCCCCTCCCAGTGACCTCCCGCCGCCGCCGATTCTGTCACCCTCGCCAAATTTGCAGGAAGAAGTGCTCAATCCTGCAAAACAGGGCTTTTCAAGCGGAATCCTTTGTGGTATATTGAAACGCAAGAAACACGGGCTCCCCGTGATACGCAGGAGGTCTTCCCCATGATCACACTTCACGAAAACGGCGCCTTTTTGGTAAACGGCGCCCCCTGTGCCAGCGCTTCCCTCTCCCCGGAGGAAGGCCGCAGGCGGACCATGGCATACAGCATTCTCCAGTCCCACAGTGTCTCCGGCGATCCGGGGCACCTGCAGATCAAGTTTGACGCCCTGATCTCTCACGACATCACCTATGTGGGCATCATCCAGCAGGCCCGGGCCTCCGGCATGAAGGAGTTCCCCATCCCCTACGCCCTGACCAACTGCCACAACAGCCTGTGCGCTGTGGGCGGCACCATCAATGAGGACGACCATGTCTTCGGCCTCTCCGCCGCCAAGAAATACGGCGGTATCTATGTCCCCGCCAACCAGTCCGTCATCCACTCCTATGCCCGGGAGCAGATGGCCGGATGCGGCAGGATGATCCTGGGCTCCGACTCCCACACCCGGTACGGGGCTCTTGGCACCATGGCCGTGGGCGAGGGCGGACCGGAGCTTGCCAAGCAGCTGCTGAAAAACACCTGGGACATCGACTATCCGGAAGTGGTGCTGGTGTATCTCACCGGCACGCCCCGCCGGGGCGTCGGCCCCCACGATGTGGCCATCGCCCTGGTGAAGGCCACCTTTGCCTCCGGCTTTGTCAACAACCGGGTGCTGGAATTCTGCGGGCCGGGCATCGCCTCGCTGCCCATCGACTTCCGCAACGGCATCGATGTCATGACCACGGAGACCACCTGCCTCTCCTCCATCTGGGAGACGGACGCTGTGACGGAGGGCTTCTACCAGGCCCACCAGCGTCCCGGGGACTACCGTCCCCTCCACCCCCAGGACGGCGCGTACTATGACCGGTACATTGAAATCGACCTCTCTCAGGTGGAGCCCATGATCGCCCTGCCCTTCCACCCCTCCAACGCCTGGACCATCCGGGAATTCCTGGACAATGCGGAGGAGATCCTTGCCGGGGTGGAGGCGGACGCCCGTAAGCGTTATCCCAAGGCGGATCCCCAGCTTTGCTGCAAGATCCATGACGGCGGCGTCTGGGCTGACCAAGGCGTCATCGCCGGGTGTGCCGGCGGCCTCTTTGACAACATCACCGAGGCGGCGGACATCCTCCGGGGCGGCTCCACCGGAAACGGTGCCTTTACCCTGGATGTGTACCCCACCAGCGTGCCGGTGAGCCTGGAGCTCACCAAAATCGGCGCCACGGCGGACCTGCTGGAGACCGGCGCCGTCATCAAGCCCAGCTTCTGCGGCCCCTGCTTCGGCGCTGGGGACGTCCCCGCCAACAACGGTCTCTCCCTGCGGCACACCACCCGCAACTTCCCCAACCGGGAGGGCTCCAAGCCCGGCGAGGGCCAGTTTGCCGCCGTGTGCCTCATGGACGCCCGGTCCATTGCCGCCACGGCCTTGAACGGCGGAAAGATCACGCCTGCTACGGACATCGACTACACTCCCGTCCACCACGACTACCACTTTGACAAGGGCGTCTATGACCGGCGTCTCTACTACGGCTTCGGCAAAGCGGATCCCAGCGTGGAGCTGGTGAGGGGGCCCAACATCACCGACTGGCCCAAGATGCAGCCCCTCTCTGAGAACCTGCTGGTGGAACTGGCCGCGGTGCTGCGGGATCCCGTCACCACCACCGACGAGCTGATCCCCTCCGGCGAGACCTCCTCCTACCGCTCCAACCCCCTGCGGCTGGCGGAGTTCACCCTCTCCCG
>ERZ779840.2069-NODE-2069-length-17856-cov-2.524128_pt1 | contig 17856 bp, 7 predicted proteins | sample MGYA00511561_ERZ779840 | MGnify/ENA primary metagenome ERZ779840 (study PRJEB29588, sample SAMEA2162036) | human gut metagenome | biome: human gut; feature: human-associated habitat; material: faeces | place: Denmark | collected 2008/2010 ...
AGAACTGGCAGGTGTAACGGAGCCTGAGGAAAAGCGTAAGATTATAGGCAAGGGTTTTATCGAAGTATTTGATGAGGAGGCCCATAAAATTAAAGATGTGAAATGGCTGGCACAGGGTACGATCTATCCTGATTGTATCGAGTCCCTTTCTATTACCGGTACGGTTATTAAGAGTCATCATAATGTAGGTGGTTTACCTGAAAAGATGCACCTGAAACTTTGTGAGCCGCTTCGCTTGTTGTTCAAAGATGAGGTTCGCCGTGTAGGTCGCGGATTGGGTATGCCTGAACATCTGATTACTCGTCATCCTTTCCCTGGACCCGGTTTGGCTGTGCGCATTTTGGGTGATATTACTCCGGAGAAAGTAGCTATTTTGCAAAATGCGGATGATATCTTTATTCAGGGCTTGCGTGACTGGAAAGTGAAAGAAGCTGATGGCAGCGAAACTTCTCTTTATCATCAGGTTTGGCAGGCGGGCGTTATCTTGCTTCCCGTGCAGTCAGTTGGTGTGATGGGAGATGAACGTACGTATGAACGTGCCATTGCACTGCGCGCTGTGACTTCTACGGATGCTATGACGGCAGACTGGGCACATTTGCCTTACGAATTCCTGGGCAAGGTTTCCAATGATATTATTAATAAGGTGAAAGGGGTGAACCGGGTAACCTATGATATTTCGTCAAAACCGCCTGCAACGATAGAGTGGGAATAGGATTATTCTTTTTAAGAGTGTATATAAATAGCCTCAACTGTATAAAGTTGGGGCTATTTTTAATCTATCTTTATAATTTAATGTTCTGAAAAAGAAGTTGAATAAGCATCTTTTTTCTTGCAGATGTTATATAAGTGTTATATATTTGTGATATATAATATAACAAATGTAAGATATATGGAGGCAGCGATAGATAGAAAACAAACAGCGTTTCGGCTCAGTACGGATTTGCTTGACCGTCAATTCTCGAAAAATGCAAAAACTATACGAACTATTGAATTTGCTTATTAAAGATATAGAAATACCCGAAACATTTCTGCCGCATAAGCTTATAGGACAGTATAAAGGTTGTATGGAATGTCATATTGAGGGAGGCTTTTTACTAATATGGATTGACGAAGATCGTAATTATATAGACGTAATCAGGTTGGGAAGTCATTCTGAATTGTTTGAATAGTGATGTATGCTATTATAAAGAAAAGCCCGGGATTGAAAACTTCCCGGGTCTTTTTTTCTATGATTATCTTATTCGAACGTCTCTTCTTCTTTATCATCATTTTCCTTTTCTTCCGGATCATTCTTACCGCGTAAATATACAGATGGGGATACTCCGAACTGTTTCTTGAAGCATTTACTAAAATAGAATGGGTCTTCGATACCTATCTTGTAAGATACCTCTGCCACTGTATAACGATTTTCAAGTAAAAGTTCGGCAGCTTTCTTCATGCGGATGATACGCATGTATTCATTGGGGGAATAGCCGGTTATTCCACGTACCTTGCGATAGAAGGTTGAACGCCCCAGTCCCATTACTGAAGCAAGGTCATCTACGGCGAATTCACTGTTACTAATCTGTTCTTCCAGAATAGCCTGAAGCTTATCGGCAAATTGTTTGTCTTTCTCTGACGTACAGATAGCAGGAGTAATCATTCCCGGATCATCCGAGAATTTCTTCCGTAACTTTTCACGTTGCTTTATCAGTTGGAATGCTCTTGCCAGCAATAGCTTGGGACTGAATGGTTTGGTGATATATGCATCCGCTCCGCTTTCTACGCCTTTCAGATGATTTTCCGCTGAGCTCATAGCTGTCAATAATATAATAGGTATATGACTGGTATCGAAATCATTTTTAAGTTTGCGGGTGACTTCGAATCCCGTAAGCCCCGGCATCAATACGTCGCAGATGATGAGATCAGCATCGTAAGTACGTGCGCGTTCCAAGCCTGAAAGTCCGTCCGCTTCAGTTACCACCTCAAAATAAGGCTTGAACTCTTCTTTCAGGAACTCACGTACATCGTTGTCATCCTCGATGATCAACAGTTTGTACTGATTTGAAGGAGTTTTTTCCTCTGCAATATCTACGTCCGGAATGTTTTCCTCTTCATAGCTTTCCTGCCGATATGCCTTTTCTTCCAGAAAGGCATCGTGAGGAATCAGGAAGTCTTTCTCTTCATATACACTGGTGTCGGTGGGGAGCGAAACCGTGAAAACAGATCCTCCCCCCTGATTCTCATCATAAGTAATGCTGCCTTTATGAACATTTACCAGTTCGTGTGTCAGGTGCAATCCTATTCCGGTGCTGTTACTTGAGAAGTTGCTTTGCATGAAACGTTTGAACAGTTCTCCCCGTTTCTCTTTGGCAATGCCGATTCCTGTGTCTGCTACGGAAATTTCCAGACATTTCTTATACTCGTCCACTATGGCTGAAAGTGTGACTTTACCATTGCTTGGAGTATATTTAAAAGCATTGGACAATAAATTATAAACCACCTTGTCCAGATTTCCTTTGTCGATAAACATTTTATAGGAAGCTACTGAAGGTTGGAAACGGAAATCCATGTTTTTAGATGCCGCTGTGTCCTTGAAACTTAAAAAGATCTCATGCAGGAAGCCCATGACATCTGTTTCTTCCAAAGAAAGGGCCAATTTGTTGTTTTGCATTTTTCTGAATTCCAATAACTGATTAATCAGACGCAACATACGCTGTGTACTTTTATTCATGACTTTCAGTGAATTGGTCATTTCTTTGGGAACTTTATCTATACTTTGTATTTTTTCCAGCGCTCCTTGTATTAAGGTCAGGGGAGTACGGAATTCATGTGAGATATTAGTAAAGAATACAAGCTTATATTCCGTCAGTTGCTTTTCTACCTGCACTTTATTACGCAAAAGATTGAAATCATGCACCAGCTTGTAGGTGATGTAAAGCGCAACTATAAACAATAGGGTATAAATGAGGAATGCCCAGGATGTCTGCCAGAAGGGAGGAGCTATTGTAATTTTCAGAACGGCCTCCTGATCGCCTGAGATGCCGGTAGCATTGCAGACTTTTACATGCAGACTGTACTTACCCGATGGCAGATTTTTGTAAGATGCAAAGCTGAGCGGAGAGGGCTTACTCCATTCTTTATCATAATTCTCTAAACGATAAGTATAGGTATAACTGTTTATTTTCGAATAATCGAATGTCGTGAAATCTATTACGAATGATCTTTGAAAATACTTCAATTCTATCTCATCTGTGTACATCATGGCGCTGCTTAACGGTGAATCTGTATCTCCCGGGCGCATGGATATTCCGTTGACTTGCAGATTAGTGAAAGTAACCACCGGATTGAGAGCAAAATTAATTCCTGTTTGCCCGGGGGTGATTACCAGCAATCCGTAGTTGGTACCAAATAGTAAACTGCCATCTTTACTGACGCATGAACTATTGTCACTATATACATCTCCCAGTGTATAAGCCGAGGAGAAGAAGTTTTCGAAAGCCTGCGTTTCAGGAGTGAAGCGTGAAATTCCATATTCGGTTGCAATCTACAGTTTTCCTTGCCTGTCTTCTGCAATGGCCTGAACCATGTTGTTTACCAATCCATTGTTGGTATCATAATGTTTGAATTCCAAATTCTTATAGCCACTATCCGGGGTACACATGCTTAAGCCACCACCTGATGTACCGATCCATATCCGGCCTTTAGTGTCCTGATAGATACATTTTATCTCATTGCTGAGTAGTTTTCCATTATTGTAATTGTAGGTCAGGTAGTTCGTGGCATTAGCTATCAGAGAGTCCGGATGAAACACAGATACCCCGTCACTGTTTCCTATCCACATCCATCCGTTTTTATCTTCCATGATGGCGCGTGTTCGCCGCTGTCCGAAACTTTTGTTCAGAAAATGCCGGAAGGTATATCCGTTTTCACCTTTGATGGCTAAGTCCAGTCCGCCTCCGAAAGTTCCTATCCACATTCTCCCTTTCCGGTCGCAGTATAAGATGAAGATATTATTATTGCTGATGGATGAAGCATTCCCGGATTGGTTGGTATACCATTTGTCACCAATGCGAAGCCCTCCGCCACGACTTCCCATCCATACGGTTCCTTCATTATCTTCGGCTATCGCATATATATTGGAGTTGAAATGAAGTTTCTTTTTCTGTGTCTTCATTTGCGGATCATAGACAATGACTCCTCCGCCCCGGGTACCAATGCAAATATCATCATTTTTTAACCGGGTAATCATACGTACGGTGTTTGAACGGTCTGACAAAGAGACTGCCTCCGGAAAAATGCGCTTTATTCCTTCATTTAAAATCGTCAGGCGCGCTATTCCGGCATATTCGGAACTAACCCAGATAGCACCCGAACTATCTTCCATGAGATATTGCAGATAATTGGAACTGATATGGCTGAAGCCGTCAATCTGAAAGTCGAAATGTTGGAGTTCTTCTGTAATAGTATCGTAGGCAAACAGTCCGTTGCCATAGGTGGATATCCAGATGATGTCTCGGGAATCGTGTACTACGTGATAGCGTTCCATATCCACGTAGTTTAATTTGTCGGGAGTGGAGAGTTGAAGAGTCTTGAGGGCTCGGGTCTTTGAGTTGACATACCATACCTTACCGGTATTGTTATAGATCCAGAAGTTACCGAGATTATCCGTCAGGACATTTCCGTTTTTAATGTCCAGTTCTGCCTGACGGTGGATTCGGTTCGTTTTTGTATTGAACAGGTATCCTCCGTTCGAAGTGAATATAACCCAATCATCTTGCAGGCAAAGCGTACCGTATATGGTCAGTCCGCTTTTCTCTTTTTGTAAATGGGCAACTGTTACGCTTGGCTTGTTTTCTTCTTTTTTAGAGATGATACCGTTTGTTGACAGGAAAAAGACATCTTTTCCGAAAGATTGTGCGGCAAAAGTATTGCGCTTTTCAACCAGAATAGTCTTATCACCGGTTACCTGCACTACGCCACAATCGGTACCTATCCAGATATTTCCCTGCTCATCCGGGTATACGTAAGCGACACTGTCTGAGGGGAGATTGCCTAAAGATTTTCTAAAACTGACAGAAGAAAATGCTTCGTTTTGATAAGTCACCCGTCGGCAGCCGTTTCTGCTGTTCCATAGCCATACGTCACCATTGGCGGCTTCTGCCTTGCGGTCGTAGTTTTGTCTGTATTCGCCACAGCCGGTGAAATCTACGAAACAATCTTTTCTTAGATCGTAGCAATTGAAGAATTCTCCGGAAGTTTCTATCCACAGGAAACCATTCTTATCCTCGCTGATGGTTCTGGCGTGATTGGTCGACAGGGAGATCCGGTTGTTACCGGATTCGCTTTCCGGGAGGAAAGTGACAAATGAATTGCCATCGTAGCGGCTGAGGCCATTCAGGGTTCCCATCCAGATAAATCCTTTGCTATCCTGGAATATGTAACAGATGGAATTGTTGGCCAGTCCGTCTGTGGTTGTCATGTGCGTAGAGCGCACTTCGATGGATGCAGAAATACTAAGGAGGCTAACTAACAAAGATACACACGTAAGCAGGATATGCTTTTTCATACTTCATAGATTTTAGTGCGAAACAAAAATACGGAAAAAGTGCATTGTAACAGACTATCAATGCACTTTTGTTTTTTTAATCCATGTGGAATACTTCAGGCAGGGGGATGGTTACCGGAGAATTGTCGGGATTCACCTCCATAATGTCTGCCATATAGTCCCACCATTTTTGTACAATAGGGTTGGCACCCATATCTTGCGAGGATTCTTCGCCTCTCGTTTTCTGACAGGCAAAGAGGATGTTGGTTTCTTTGTCCCAGTAGATGGAGTAATCATATACTCCACCGTCGGACAACATCTTTTTCAATTCCGGCCAGATGGCTGCATGTCTTTTTTCATATTCCTTTTCGTAGCCGGATTTCAGGAACATTTTGAATGCTTCTCTTTTCATGGTAACTTTGATTTATAATGAGCTAATTGGAATCGGTCACACTGAAAATCGGTTCTTGTGTTTTCTGTTCGGTGCGATAGAACTGAATGGCGCTGTCATTCATCTTCGGATGTTGCTTATTTAGCAAATTGATCATTTCGGCACCTGCCCAGATCACAGGACCATAACCGTGCGCGGCATATACATTGACCGGACGATAATAATAGAAAGCCGGATCGAATGCCATACCGGTACCTACGCAGGTGCCTTCCACCTGTCCTTCTGCATTAATCTGTGTGGAGACGGCGTGCCAACCCAATTGAGCAACCGGACCGTAAGCCATTGCATCCAGCCATCCTTGGTTGATGGCATGGGCGATGCAATATACATAAATGGCGGTTGCAGAGGTTTCCAGATACGAGTCGTTGCGATCCAATAACTGGTGCCAGAGTCCTTCTCCACTTTGGCAGGCAGCTAAACCACGAACGTGTTCGCGAAACAGCTCCATGAGTTTTGCACGCTGAGGATAATTTTCCGGCATTACGTCCAGCACTTCGGTCATGGTGAGCAAAGCCCAGCCATTGGCACGTCCCCAATGGAAAGCCGGGTGATCTTGCATACCTTCTACCCAACCGTGGCGGAATAGTTTCTTTTCCGGTACCCACATCCGTTCTGCAAACTGGAATATCTGGCGGGTAGCTTCAGCAAGGTAATTGGACTGGTTATCTTTGACCAGTTTAGAATACCAGGCAACAGGCGGAACACCCATAAACATGTCGTCCAGCCACAGTGTATTGTATTGGGGACGGATACGGGCGAAAGTTCCGTCGGCAAGGCGGTATTCCTTGTTCAAGATGAAGTCGAGGTAATTGTCTATCAAAGGATAGAGATTAAGAGATTGATCTTGTAATTGGGCTTTGATCATGGCTGCACATACGGCTCCGGCATCATCGAGGGCATGGGGAGTCAGAATTTGCTTCATTTGCGGATCAACCTTGCCGTTCTTTTTCAGTAACTCCCGGAAATGCGGGGCTACTTCTGCCAGAAAATTGAACCGGTCGGTGACGTACTTCATGTAGTTGGCGTCTCCGGTAGCTTTGGCGGCGGCCATCATGGCAGAGTATGTAACTCCCCATTCGTAACTGGCAAGGCGGAAAGCGCCCCGTTCCAACTGTGCATCAGCCGGGAGGTTCTTGTAATCCGTGATTACCTTTCCGGTCTTTTCACTAACAACGTGGGTAGGAGTGTTCTTTTCCAGATAGCGGAGTATGCGGTCGATGTCTGTCTTTATTTCTGTAGTTGTAAGTTCTTTATAAGGGATTTTGTAGGCCGGTTGTAATAGATGCAACGGAGTGTTGGAGTCATTTATTACTTCTTTCTTTTTCTGGGCATAGATGCTGATACCGGTTCCTCTGAACCACCCTTTCAAGTCCGGACCGAAATAGAAACCGGGTTGGGTAGGCTGGTTGTAAGCTACGTTCTGTGTGGCAATACTGATGCGATACACCGGATCTTCCAGAAAAGTATGGAAACGATAATCAGTGGCTATCGGAGAGACATAAAGACGGAGAGCGGTGTTGTCTTCCGTGCGGAGAAGAACTTCCTCACGCCAGTCGCCGATGATGTCGCCTTGCAGGCAGGGAGTTGCTTTGGTTCCGTTGTTTGACACGGCTCCGGTGAAAGTGACCAGCGGTTTACAAACACCGGCTTCCCAATCATATTTGGAAACCATATTCTTATTCAGTAATTCCCGAAGCAAATCGCCATCCCACCATACAGCCATGTTGGTAGAAAAACTTTCTATATCCGGATTGATTACTTCTCCTTTTATATTGCGTAGTCCTTTCGATTCCCACGACCACATTTCCACACCCGGATTCGTCGGATCGATATCAGCTGCCATGCAACGTCCTACATCTGTACCACTTTTCACTTGGAACAAAACCTCGCCCGTTGCCGCATCACGGAAACTTGAGCCGTCTCTTTTATTTTCGTGACAATCCCATACCTGGAGTCCTTTCATCGTAGGGGAAAACTTCGTTAAATGTATGGCATCTCCGTGTCCCATTCCGGTGGAGTAAAGTCCTTTACCATTATTGTCAATGGCGCAGGAGCCGTAGATGATTTCATCACATCCGTCTCCATCCACATCACCTACACGGAGATTGTGATTGCCTTGACCTGCGTAAGCTTCATTTCCGGGAGTATTGCTATCGAATACCCAACGTTGCTTTAGCTCTTTTCCATCCCAATCGAAAGCGGCAAGCACCGTACGTGTGTAATATCCGCGGCACATGACTGCACTGGGACGGACACCATCCAGATAAGCCACCGCTGCCAGGAAACGGTCACTGCGATTGGCACGGTTATCTCCCCAATCTTCCAGTTGTCCGCGTTCGGGGATATAGTCGATTGTCTTCATGGCTGCTCCTGTAAGTCCATTGAAGACGGTGAGGTATTCATTGCCTGTCAGGATACGTCCCTGATTGCGTAAAGGATCTCCTTGACGTGGTTTACCGCGGGGATCTTTTTTATCGAAGTCACCGCCGGTAGGTTGTGTAGGATCTCCCGGTTCACGGTAGTCGGCGGAGGCATCCCCGATGATATTCCCTTGGCCGTCAATAGTGCCGTCGGAGGTCTTCATAATGATTTCGGCACGTCCGTCCCCATCGAAGTCATAAACCATGAACTGGGTGTAGTGTGCACCTGCACGGATATTGCGTCCCATATCAATGCGCCAAAGCCTTTCACCGGTTAGACGATAGCAATCAAAGAATACATTGCCTGTATATCCGTCGTGGGCATTGTCGTGAGCATTTGAAGAATCCCATTTAAGAATGATTTCATATTCTCCGTCCCCGTCTACATCTCCGATGGAAGCATCATTGGGAGCATATGTGTATTTTTGTCCCGCAGGAGTTATGCCATCTGCCGGAGGATTGAGAGGAATATTGATATAACCTGTCGGTGCTTTGGCAGGCAAGGTGTAGCTACCTTCGATGTGTCCGGTTTCCGCACCGTTCACAACGGGCTTTATGGTATAAGTGGCTGCTTTCTTACTTTTATATGCATCCCGGTAAAAGGTTCCGGTAGTGGCAGGCACTTCAGCTATTTTCTTTTCGTCACGATAGAGGTTGAAAGAGGTGTTTACCGGATCGGAAGAGAGGTACCGCCAGGAAACAACTACTTCCGACGGATTCTCGCGGATAGCTACCACGCCTCTTCCCAAATTCTCCTTTTGCAGTTTCGAATAGTCATAAGCCGGAGCGTTTGCCGCATTGCGAAAGTGGTCGTAGGTCATGTTTTCTTCTACTACATTTTCTACATTCTTGATGTTTTTTATGAACTTGGTGACTTCACCGGCATGTACATTTTTAATAAATACATTCTTGGCGGGCAGTTTGGCATCTCCTTTCAAGTCGTAGATGGCTTCGGTACGCTCGCAGGTGATGTTGGTCATGTACAGGCCGTCAATGCGTGTGATTCGTTCCTCATAGGTGGGTACCAGTTCTCGCCATTGATAAAGCACATCCGTATCTATTTCCAGTACACGCTGCATCTTGCCTGCCTTCACATTTTCCATGTGAATGTTTTCAATAAAGCCACCTCTGCGATGGTTGGTCTTGGCAAAGAAAAGGCGGAATACAGAATCGGGTACGGCACAATCGTGCATATAGATATTACGTATACCGCCCGACATTTCACTTCCGATGCCCAACAAGGTGTGTCCTTTGATGATGTCACAATTGCGGATAACAATATTCTCACACGGAGTATCCAGCCGCCATGCATCCTGATTGCGTCCGGCTTTTATGACGACTGCGTCATCCCCCTGGTCAAATCTACAGTCTTCTATCAGGAAGTTCCGGCTCATTTCCAAGTCAACGCCATCATTATTATGTCCGTGAGCATACACGTCCAGATTGCGGACGATGCCGCCGTCGCACATATAAAGATGTATGGTCCAGAACGGACTTTCGCGAATCTTGAACTGATCGAGCAGTACATTCCGGCATCTGTTGAAATGTATCAGGTGCGGACGAAGATTATTATCTCCCTTCGCCATTTGTCTTTCTTTTACGGGTACGTCCGTTGAGGCCATTTTGTATAGTTCTGCAAGTGCGTCCATGTGTGGTTTGGGGCGTTTGAACCATTTGCGCCAGGTATCCATGACAGGCTGAAGTGTTCCGGTTCCGGTGATCGCGACATTTTCACAATCAAAAGCATATACCAGCGGGGAATAGTTATAGCACTCCATACCTTCCCAGGAAGTCATTACAGCCGGTAGATAATCCTCCGGGTTATCGGTAAACCGCAATACGGCATTTTCGGACAGGTACAAGTTTACATTGCTTTTGAGATGGATGGGGCCGGTTAACCATTCTCCGGCAGGGATAACCACACGACCGCCTCCGGCTTTATTACAGGCCTTGATCGCTTTGTCAATGGCTTTGGTATTTAGGGTTTTATTACCTTTCACTGCACCATAATTTATAATGGAGAAGTCACGGTTTGGGAAAATAAACTCCTTTATCGGTTCCATAGGGAAGGGAGCATTCACGGTTACTGTTTTATATTTGGGGGCAGGTATGGCACCTGACAGCCCAAAGGCAATCACTGTAATCACTGCAATGGCTGCAATGTTTACTGAAAATTTTGAAGAAAGTCTTTTCATGATATTTGTTGTTTTCATTAGTTGCCGGCGTTTTTCATTGAATATTATTTCCATAAGTTTTCTTTAAACTCTATTTCTACGATACGCAGTTCATGGTTGGGCTTATCACCGTTCTTGGCTTTGAGTAGATCCAGTTCATTGGCGACAGGAGCGGCGACCTCTACAATTTGTCCGAAAGCGTCTCCTTCTTTACTGGCTCCCTTCAGACGAACGGTGATCTCATTGGTTAATAGGTGTTTCATAGTTTTATCTCTTTATTGAATTTGAATACAAAAGTACGGCAAAATACACTGTCTCCCTATGGAGAAATGTCCATTTTCATGTATTTTTGTTCAACCTGCTATTCCTCACTATGCATAATAAAACAAAACGAGTTCTGGGTATTTACTCCCAAAACTCGTTTATCTGTTCTGTAGAATCAATTAATAACCGGGATTCTGCAGGGCGTCCTTTTCCTCTTTGCTCAGAGCACTGCCGGATGCATTGGTAATACCATCCAGGAATGATTGTGGAATGGGGCGATAATAGTGTTTGGATGAATTAAACTCACCGATACCTCTGGATACACCATCATTAAATTTGTGCCAGCGTGTGTCTAAAGTTTTGGTACGTGCCAAGTCTTCCCAGCGAAGCAACTCACCGCAAAGTTCACGAGTACGTTCATTCAATAAGAAACACATCATCTTGTCCGCATTGCTGCTGCAACCTAATTCTGTATAGATAGGTGCGTCTGCGGAAGAGTTATAAACATCCTCCACACTGCTTAGCGTCATTACACTCTTGGTGGAAGCCGTTGTTTCCTGTCCTTCCATATTATTGGATTCATAGTAAGTATTGGCTTCAGAATAGATTGCACCGTCAGCAGAATAACCTCCACCTTTGCCGGAGCAATAAGAATTGTTCTTGTATGACTGACCGCCATCTACATTTTTGCTACGATCTTCGCCGGCTGCATAGCCTGCACGTTCACGAAGTTTGTTGATCCATTCGATTGCATTGCTATAATTAGACTCACCTTTACGGATATAGGCTTCTGCAATCATCAGAACGTCATCGGCCGAACGGGCGATAATGGCGTCGCGTGTACCGAACTGCGAAGCGATCGAGTTACGATATCCATCGCGGAATTTGGATAAAGCTACAGAACGTTTGTGAGGAATGATACCATAATAGTTACCTGTATAAGAGGATACATTCCAGCTATGAGCTTGGCTTTTGAAATAGCGAACATAAGTATGGGTATTACAAATAACACCGTTTTTCAGCACGTTCTGAGTCGGATCATTCACATACGATTCATAACGGGTATCTCCCGGATTATTCACGATATATTTGAGACCAAGCTCACCTGCAACAAAACGTTTATCGCCTTCTTTCGCTCCTGCGGGAGCATATCCGCTGGCAATGTCTTCTTTAGTCCAGGTGGGCGCACCGTTTGTATCGTTCGCTCCGTAACAGGTGATGAATGATTTCCAGAAGCGAGAGTCGTTTACGCGGTCAAACACCTGCATGGTATATTCGGTTGCACTGACATACGAGAATTCACGTCCTCCTGAGATATCACGTTTGGTTCCCGCCATATCTTGATATACGGAAGGATAGTAAAGATGCATTTGATTACCGTAGCGTCCCCATGTGGATTCGTCATTGGAGAATTGAGCGGCTAAAATAACTTCACTTACTTTTTCATTCGCTCCATTGGGTTCATTATAATCCCACAGTTCTACATAGTTAGTGCACAGGGGATGTGCTGCAACTACTTCCTGTCCGTATTTGATGACAGCATCAAGGTCAGCTGATACATAACTGCTGTTCCAGCCGCTATACAATTCTGAAGCACGGAATAAATGGGCTTTTGCCAGGAAATGTGCGGCGGCATATTTCGTGATGCGCCCTGTCGCTTCCCCTTTTTGAGGCAATAATCTATATGCCTCTTCCAGGTCCGCTATAATTTGAGCATAGATTTCTTCTTCACTGTTGCGTGTAAAGTAAGTCTCTGCACTGGTTGAAGGAGTCAGTTTCAAGGGAACTCCTCCGAATTGCTTTACCAATTCAAAATATGCATAGGCTCTTAAGAAATAACCTTCTCCCAAGCGGGTATTGTAAGTTGCACTACTCTGATTATAGTATTGCGGCATATTGCTGATAATGATATTTGCCGGTTCTACTAGTCCATAATAATTATCCCACATCGGTTGGTTGGCTCCGTTCTCAGAAGAATTTAAGTCCTGGCTATAGTGATTCCATGCCGGCATGGTGTTGTTGGCATCTGTAAATTCGTCTACACCCATGTTATGGCATTCGATAGCCCAGATGTAGTTGAATTTGAATTTCAGTTTCTGGTAAGCACCTGTCACCAAATCGTCCAGACCTTCCTGTGTCTTGAAACGGTCTGTGCTGTATTGGGTCTTTAAATCTTCATCCAAAAAAGATTCGCTGCATGAAGTCATTGAACCGCCTATCACACTGGCTAATGCGGCTGCAAATAATATTTTGTTTAATTTCATAATGTTCTTTCTTTTTTAATGGTTTGTTAGAATCCGATGTTAACACCAATTACAAAACTCTTGATTGTGGTAGGCGAACCGAATGTCTTCTTATTGTTGTCATAGTTCATTAAATCTGTATCCAGCCAGTCACAAGCCTTGTAAATGGAGAATGGATTCATGGCCTGTACATATACCTTCAAATTGCTGAGTCCTGTGTTCTTCAGCTGTTTCGTTGTGAAGTTATAGCCTAATGAAATATTACGGACTTTGATGTAAGATCCATCCTGATAGCCCATGGAAGAACTGTAGGTATCGGCGGCTTCACCGTTTGATCCAGGAGAATAATATTCTGCGTTTTCGTTGGTGCCTGCTACCCAGTAATCAATTTTACGTTGCATGTAGCGTCCATCCAAGGTGAGTGAACCTTGCGGTACATCAAATCCCCAACGTGAAAGAATGAAGACTGACAGCTCGAAGTTCTTGTAATTGAAAGTGTTAGTCCAGCCTGCTGTCCAGCGAGGACGTACGTGACCTACAATCTGACGGTCGTTGGTTGCATCAATCTTATCATCATTATTAAGGTCTTTCACTTTGATCTGACCGGGTTTGCGGCCATATACGGCTGCTTCTTCTGCTTCCGAAGTTTTCCAGATACCATCATATACATAATCATAATATACACCGATTTCTTCTCCGACGAACCACTTGTTGTTTACGTCTTCGGTTCTGCCGTTGGACAGTTCATCAATCTTGTTTCTATCCATCGACCAGGTAACGGTACTGTTCCAGGTAAAATCTTTAGTTTCAACAGGAACGGCATTTACCTGTAAGTCAATACCCCAACCGGAAGTCTTACCGACGTTGGCATAAGTAGAAGTATAACCCGTCAGTGAAGGTATGGACATGGCCAGCAACAAATCATTGGTTTTAGTCTTGTAAGCATCAATACTACCGCTCAGTCTGTTATTAAAGAAGCCATAGTCAATACCCAGGTTGTACTGCGTTGTTCTTTCCCATCCCAGTTCGGAGTTAGCCATCTTGGCGGGGACTTTTGCATAAGGGTCTGAAGGACCATAACCCAGAGAGGAGTCTGTCTGTCCCCAGTTGTAATACAAACTGGTGATGGCACCTTTGGTAGCATAGGCATCAATTGCAGCATTTCCGGTTACACCGACACCGAAACGGAGTTTTAATTGACTGAGCCAGTTAATGTCTTTCATGAAGTCTTCCTGATCAATACGCCATGCCAAAGCTGCAGAGGGGAAACTGGCCCATTTGTGTCCCGGAGCCAACTGTGAGGCACCGTCCCAACGCATGGAAGCTGTCAACAGATATTTATCTTTGAAACCATAGTTCACGCGAACCATATAAGATGCCATCTGAGTTTCAGTTAGTCCTGTACCAAAGGAACTCAGAGTGCCGGCAGTACCCAAATTGTACCATAACTCATCGGCAGAAGCAACGTTAGTGGCTCTCATATCGCCCATTTCGTAGTGATATGCTGAAGCTGATTGCATTAATGTCAGACCTAAATTATGGTGTTCGGCAAATCTCTTATTATAATAAATCAGGTTGTCCAATGTCCATGAACGCTTCTGTTCGTTTTTGTACTGGGCGCCGTTGTTACCATCGCCATTGATACCTCCGGCGGCGTTTGCAATTCCTAACGTATAGTATTGGAATTCAGGACCGAACTGGAGTCTGTACGAAAGACCTTCCAGCGGCTCCCATATTTTCCCGAAATCAACCTGGGCATACATACTGGCGTTTGCACGGAATGTACGGCGTTGGTTGGTGTTGTAGTCCAATTCCCGAATCGGATTGATGATGTTTACATCACCATTAGGATTACGAATGTAGTCACCGTTTGAATCATAAGGCACAGTCCAGGGGAGCATACTTCTTAAAGCATTGTAAAGGTCGCCCGAACCGGTTACTGATTTGGAGAAATTGTAACCGTAATCCTGATCCGAATAAGAAGCATTGATTGAAGTTCCCATTTTGAAGAAATCTATCGGATTAATGTCAAATGAGGTCTTCAGGGTATAGCGTTCGTAAGCCTGTCCCGGTTGTGTACCTTTCTGGTTTAAATAACCGAATGAGGCATATCCCTGGAATTTTTCTGAACCGCCTGATGCACTTAAAGTATGTTCGTGGGTGATACCGGTTTGCTTTCCGTTGGCTGCCCAGTCATAGGAACCGACTTTTGAAGCATCATAAGTTCCGTTTGACCATGCTTGCTCAATATTTGCCCATGAAGCGGCGACGCTGCCGAAAATAGCTTTATCAGCTGCATAATCGGGAGTTGCAGAAGCATAAGAACCCATGTTATACTTGGCAGTACGTGCATAGTCCAACCATTCTGCCGCACTCATCATTTCAGTTACATCATGCAACGTCTCAAAAGTGACTGTACCGGAATAGTTCAGCGTCACTTTTCCTTGTTTACCTTTCTTGGTAGTCACGAGGATTACGCCATTTGCACCGCGGGAACCATAAATGGCAGTTGCAGAAGCATCTTTAAGAATGTCGATAGCTTCAATATCCGAAGGATTGATGTTTTCGATGCCGCCGGTTTGGATAATCATACCGTCAACAACATACAAAGGACCTTGCTCCGCATCGATAGAACGTACACCGCGGATATTGATACCACCGACCTCACCCGGACGTTGGCTGGATGTGATGTCCACACCGGCAGTTTTTCCCTGCATTCCTTCCAGCGCATTCTTGACAGGCATCGCTTTCAGTTCTTTTTCGCCTACGCGAGCCATAGCGCCGGTTACGTCACTCTTCTTCTGAACGCCGTAACCTACTACTACAACCTCATCCAACATGGCATTATCTTCCTGTAATGTCACTTGCAAATTCGTTTTCCCGGCAACGGAAATCTCCTGATCTTGATAGCCTATGAAAGAAATTGAGATAGTACCTTTATCCGGTACGTTGGAAAGAGTAAACCTGCCGTCCAGATCAGTGATAATTCCGTTAGTAGTACCTTTCACTACAACATTAGCACCGATGATCGGTTCTCCGGTTTGGTCAACCACAGTGCCCGAAACTGTTTTGCTTTGCGCATAAGCCCCTATAGCCAATACTGAAAACAAAGCGATGAGGAACAGCCGCTGGAGTTTACCCGTGCGACCAAACAAGCTTAAATTCTTGCTGTTTTTCATACTTTAATTATTAAGTTAAACAAAAGTTAGTTTTCTATTCTCTCAGGAGATTCCCAGGTCTCCTTGCTGTGAAAAAGTGTTGCAAATATACATGTATGGGGTAGAAAAGGGAATGTAGGATTGTGTCAAAGCATGGAAAATTCCGTCTTTCTGACTTGAAAATTATGTCAATACTCATGGCTAAAATCAAAATGAATAGTCCCAATGGCATTTTAATTATTCCGGGCTTTCATGCTAGTAATGTTGGTGGTAGGCACGTGAATATATAGCTCTATAGACTGCAATACTTAATAAATCTAAATGTTTTAACCTTTATGCACACTTCTTTCTTATTTATTGCTTCCTTTAGGCAAATAATTGTCTTTTAAAGGCATTCTTTTTTTAATCTTAATATTTTATGGATATTCGAAAGGTATATTTACTTATCCTGTTATGCACATTCTGTATCTTGTCTCCGGTGTATACACAGCAGCCTCTTTCTGATGAATTCAGGAAAGCGGCAGGAGATTATGCAGCGCTTTATACCAGTAAAGTGGAAGTAGGCTATAGTCCATATCTCTATATAAACCATCCTTATTGGGATACGGATGAGTTTAAGAAAGGAGCGGTTTGCTATGGTGGGTTAGTGTATACCGACCTGCAACTTCGATATGATACTTTTAAGAAGCAATTGATCGTAATTACTCCCGAAAAACGAATACTCCTCCAGGTTGACATGAGGAAAGTAGACTATTTCATTATCGGAGATAAAAAGTTTGTGCCGCATAACGATACTTTCGCCGCAATCCTATATGATAGTCCGCAAATGCGATTGACTCAGTATGTTCAGTGCAAAATGGGGACGCCTGTTGAGAAAGGACGGATCAGCTATAGACAGTTCGAAAAGCCTGCACGTTTTGTTTTGTCTAAAGATGGGGTGGACTATACCGTGACTTCCCGTTCCAGTTTTCTGAAACTCTTTCCGGCTTATAAGAAACAATTGAAGAAGTATGCAAAAGAAGAGATTGGAGAACAGCTTTCTAAGGCGGCAGAAGAACTTCCGGCTCAGATCCTTGGCGAAAACAAAAGTCTGGATGAGGTCAGGTCAGACCTGAATCTTATTATGGAAATTCCACATACGGGAATCAGCGTGTCATGGGAACTTGATAACTACGAGGTTATGAACAGCAGAGGTGTTTTAAAGCAGGAGAAGCTGACGGAAGAAGGAACACTCGTCAAATTAACCGCTGTCCTTCGATATGATGAGGAAAAAATGTCCTGTGAATTTTATGCACACCTGTTTTCCACACCGTTGTCAAAGAAGGAGGGTGTTCTGAAAAAGATATCCCAGGAAGTAGAAAAAGCAGATCAGGAACAGCGGGAAAAGGATTACCTGATATTGCCAGATCAGGTAGATGGAAGAAAATTATCCTGGAAGCCTGTGAAGGAAATGAGAGCATTTGGAATTCTTTTGCTTGGCGGAGCGATGATTGTATTCCAGTTTACAGCAGAGAAACAAAAGCAGAAAGAACAACGAAAGAAAGAAATCAGACAGATGCAGTTTGATTATCCGCAGCTGATCAATAAATTCAGTCTGTATATAGGAGCAGGAATGACAG
>ERZ779840.2094-NODE-2094-length-17693-cov-7.249972_pt1 | contig 17693 bp, 11 predicted proteins | sample MGYA00511561_ERZ779840 | MGnify/ENA primary metagenome ERZ779840 (study PRJEB29588, sample SAMEA2162036) | human gut metagenome | biome: human gut; feature: human-associated habitat; material: faeces | place: Denmark | collected 2008/2010 ...
GAAACGAGCAGGGTTTCGACCCTGCACCCGGGGTTGTATAAGAATCTTCGAGAGGTCGCGAATCCCCCAGACCTCCCTCCTCGAGGGAGGGGGACCGCCCGCAGGCGGTGGAAGGAGTAAGCCCAATCATATGTCCGACATGCGCCGCGTGCGTCGGGCATATGATTTTTTTTGTTTCCGAAGAATTGGAGTGGGCAGGCCGAACTGGCCGAACGGCGGGTTTTCGGCACGAATGACCCGTCCGCGCTCCATCCGCAGACGGACAGATTGTAGTATAATCGGGGTGTGAGGGTTACGCGAAAAAAACGGTTAGTTTCCGGGTTTTGCTAAAAAAAGGTGAAACCGGAGTAAAAAAACCGTTTTGAATGTTATTTGGAGGATTCACAAATTCGAAATGCTATGCTATAATTGGAAAAAAGTGGCGGGGAAGAGGACAATGTGTCCCGAAAATAAGTGTTACAGAAATGTGACGAAAACACGGAAAACGGGCGCGAAAACGTAAGATAACGACACATCATGTGTAACTGAAAAAATGAACGTTTTTCGCCGGAAGCCGCGCGGATGTGCGCTTTTTCAAACGGAAAACAACATGTTCTGTCCGGATCATCCCCATCAAACGCAGAAAAAGGACGGACGGAAGCCGCGCCGCCGGAGCACGCAAATGTGACGGGCGCGAAACAATTTCGTTTCCCCATGACGATAAAGCGCCGCCCGGAAAGGCGCGCGGAACGTTAGAAGATAGATACAAACCAATCTGAAGGAGGTTTTTCAAGATGAAAAACAGTTGGAACAAGGTTGTGGCGCTGATGCTCGCGACGGCGCTGTGCGTCTCTTGCGGCGTGACCGGCTTTGCCGAGGACACGCAGACGGACGAGAACACCGAAATCGTCGAGGTGGTCGAGCAGCAGACTCAGGAAGAACCTCCGAAGGAGGATGCGCCGGAACCCGTGCAGGAGCCGGAGCCCGCGCCGGTGCAGGAAGAACCGAAGGAAGAGCCTGCGCCCGCGCCTGTGAAGGAAGAACCGAAAGCCGAGCCCGCGCCGGAAGCGCCGAAGGCTGAAGAACCGAAGGCCGAGCCTGCGCCCGCGCCGGTGACGGAAGAGCCGAAGGCCGAGCCTGCTCCGGAAGCGCCGAAGGCTGAAGAGCCGAAGGCCGAGGAGCCGAAGAAGGCCGAAAAACCGAAGGCTGAGGAACCGAAGACCGAAGAAATCAAGCCGGAAGAGAAGCCCGTCGAGCAGCCGACCGTCCCCGTCACCAAGGTCGAGCAGCCGGCCGTAGAAGCGCCCGCCGCCGACGAGGTGAAGAAGGAAAACATCACCGTGCGCATCGAGTGGGAGGACGAGGATAACGCCCTCGGCCTGCGCCCGCAGACCCTCGCCGTCACCCTCAGCGGCTCCGACGGCCAGACCTATTCTGCGAAGATCGCCGAAAAGGACGGCTGGCAGCACACCTTCGCCGACCTGACGACCCAGCGCGGCGCGGAAGTGATCTACTATTCCGTTGACGCGGACGACGTGACCGATTACGACAAGGACGTTCGCGGCCTGACCGTGACCTACACCTGCGCCGCGCAGCCCGTCGTGGACGCGCAGCCCGTCGTGGACGAGCAGCCCGCCGCCGATGACGAGAACCGCATCGACGATCAGATGGACGGCAACCCGGCCGAGCTTCCGGAAGGCACCCTCCCGACCGTCACCGAGACGGAAGACGGCACCGTCATCGACATGGGCGAAACCGCCGAAGAACCAGTTGAGGGCGAGGAAGCCAACGCCGAGAAGCCCGAGGAAGACGGCGAGCTCGACGAAGACTTCACCCTCCCCGAAGAGGGCGAGCTGCCCGAGGAAGACGCCGAACCCGAAATCCCCGAGATTGATTTCAGCACGCTGCAAGTGGTGATCGGCGAACCCCAGTATGACGGGGACGTGATGACCCTCCGCACGACCCTGATCGGGTTTGACAACATCGACTATGCCCTCCAGTGGCAGTTCTCCACGGACGACGCGACGTGGACGGATGTTTCCGGCGCGACCGGAGACACGCTGGTCGTCCAGCTCGACGAGAGCAACGCCGGATGCTATTGGCGCGTGAGCGCCGAGGTCTTCGGCTGGAAGACGCTCCCGACCAAGCAGGCCGCGCAGGAGTGACGCGCCCGTTTTTCCGAAATCTTTTTCTTGAGGCGGCGCACCGTTTGGCCGCAGATTCGCTTTGATCGTTCCGGAAGCAAGGGTAATGCCGCTTCGAGATGAAACAGGAGGATAAGACAATGAGGGATAAAGTAAAACGCTTTATATCCATTCTGATGACGGCGCTGATGCTCGTCAATCTGCTGCCGGTGGGGGCGCTGGCGGAAGGGATGAAACTGGATAGTAATTCGGTGCAGAGCAGAGCGAGCAAAAAGTCTGCTAACGTTTATGTGTACGTCAAAGTTACGGGCGACAAGGCAGGCTTGACGATAAATCCGAGCGGATGGTATACCATCGGAAAATCCGAAAATGTTCCGGGAATGGGAACGCCTTATTGGTCCATGCACGGGTCTCATTCTTTTAGTGATGTAGGCGTTTCATATAAAACCGTATTAAAAACTAATTTTACCCGTTGGACAGACAATCAAAAAATAGATCTAGACCAAATTACATGGACGGAATTCTATGTTGACAATGGCGCGGATGATTATGTGAAGGCGGGAACGTATACATGGCACATGAACGGAACGATTGATATTAAACAGCTTCCTTCCGTTTATACGATCAAATATGTCGATTATGATACTAAAAAATTGATTGCTTCGTATGAAAAGACAGGCCTTATGGGGCAAGCTTCCGAAGATATTACAGCGCCTGATTCCTGGCAGGAAAATCTCTATTCTTTCTATTTTGTAAAAGGTCATCCGCAAAAGCAGACCGTCGATTTCACAAAAGACAAGGGCGAGCTGACGTTCTACTATAAAAAGAACACCGCCGCTTACACGGTAAACTATTATCTGAACGGAACAACGACTAAAGTTGCAGATTCTAAAACTGAAACTAAGGCGCTCGGCGAATCCGTGACAGAATCCCCCATTACGGTCGATGGCTACACGCCGGTATCGGGAGATTCCAAGAAGATCACGATTAAGGCTAACTCTGACGAAAACGTAATCAATTTCTACTATTATAAGAACGTCGAGCTGACGGCGAACAGCGACGAGAAGACTTATGATGGAACGCAGAAGAGCGTTTCCGGCTTTACCGGAGCGCCGGAAGGCGTTACCTTTGAAGGCCTTACCACACCGAGCGTGACGGGAACGGATGCTGGAACTTATCCGGTCAATTTTGAACAGGATAAAACTAAACCGGGTTATCCGCTGAACAAGGTTGACACGACAGAAAAGTATATCGTTACGGCGGCGAATCCGGGAACGCTGACGATCAACAAGCGCAATGTGGTGCTGACCTCCGAAACGGCCAGCAAGCCTTACGACGGCACGGCGCTGACAAAGCCGATTGTGAAGGTTACGGGCGACGGCTTTGTTGCCGGTGAAGTGACGGATATCAAGGCGACTGGCAGCGTGACGTATGTTTCCGAAGGTGAAGTGACGAACACGATCACCTACACGGAAGGCGAAAAGTTCAATGCAGACAACTACGATATCCAGAAGACCGAAGGCAAGCTGTCGATCACTGCGGCCACGGCCAAAGTGACGGTAACGATCACGGGCAACAAGGTTACCGAGACGTATGACGGAAGCGAGAAGACCGCGAAGGGCTACACTGTGTCTATCGACAACGATCTGTACACGGAAGACGACTTCACGTTTACCGGCGAGGCAGAGGTGAAGGCCACCAACGCGGGCACCTACGACATGGGTCTGAACAAGAGCCAGTTTAAGAACAAGAACAACAACTTCTCGGACTCGAACGTTGAGTTTGTTGTGAACGACGGCAAGCTCGAGATCGAGAAGCGCGTGGTGACGCTGACGAGCGAGGGCGGAAGCAAGGTTTACGACGGCACACCGCTGACGAAGCCTGACGTGACGATTGGCGGCGACGGCTTTGTTGCCGGCGAAGTGACGGATATCAAGGCGACTGGCAGCGTGACGTATGTTTCCGAAGGTGAAGTGACGAACACGATCACCTACACGGAAGGCGAAAAGTTCAATGCAGACAACTACGATATCCAGAAGACCGAAGGCAAGCTGTCGATCACGCCGCTTGGCGGAGTGGTTGTAACGATCAAGGGCCAAACGAAGACCGTGACGTATGACGGCGAGGAGCATACGGCTTGGAAATATGATGTTATCGACATCAGCGACCCGCTGTACATAAAAGCCCCCGACGAAGTGCCTAACTTCTGGAATAAGAACGCTAAGGGAGCGAGAGGAACGGATGCGGGCACCTACGCCATGGGGTGGGAAGCTGCGGACTTCGAGAACACGAATACGAACTTCTCGAACGTTGAGTTTGTGGTTGTTGACGGCAAGCTTGAGATCAGCAAGCGCAGCGTGAAGCTGACCTCCGCTTCTGACAAGAAGGTCTACGACGGCAATGCGCTGACGAACGACACGGTGACGGTTGGCGGCGACGGCTTTGCGAAGGACGAAGGCGCGACGTACAACGTGACGGGAAGCCAGACGGACGTTGGCGAGAGCAAGAACACGTTCACCTACACGCTGAACGAAGGCACGAAGGCGGACAACTACACGATCACCAAGACTGAAGGCAAGCTGGAAGTCACGCCGGTCACGGACGAAGTGGTTGTGACGATCACGGGACTCAATAAAACCGTGACGTATGACGGCGAGGAGCACAGCGTCTTTGGATATGATGCGACGCCCAGCAACAAGCTGTATAACCCGAAAGAGGATATGCAGTTCGAGGGCTTTGACGAGGATATGACCGCAAAGGGCACCGACGCGGGCACCCACACCATGGGGCTGACCGCTGACCAGTTCCACAACAAAGACAACGGCAACTTCACGAACGTGACATTTGTCGTTGAAAAAGACGGCTATGTGAAGATCAATCCGCGCCCGGTGACGCTGACCTCCGGCTCTGCCGAAAGAGTCTATAACGGCAAACCGCTGACGAACGAAACGGTAACGGTCGGCGGCGACGGCTTTGCGAAGGACGAAGGCGTGACGTGTGACTTTACGGGAAGCCAGACGGATGTTGGCTCTAGCAAGAACACGTTCACCTTTGAAGCGAACGCGGGCACGTACGCGAACAACTACAGCTTCGAGGTCGCGTTCGGTACGCTGAAAGTCACGCCTTTCACGGGCGAAGTGAAGGTGACGATCACGGAGAAGTCGGGCACCGCGACGTATGACGGCGGGGATCATATCGTTTCGGGCTACGCGAGCATGACGGCTGACAATGAGCTGTATGACGTAGACGCCAGTGTGCAGGAAACGCCGACCGAAGCGTGGACGGCCAAGGGAACGGACGTTGGCGAATATCCGGTAGGCATTGCGGCTGGCGACTTCAAGAACACCAACGCGAACTTCACGAACGTCGAGTTTGTGGTTGTTGACGGCACGCTTGAGATCACGCCCGCCCCGGTTACGCTGCAAGCGCCCATCGCGAGCAAGACTTACGACGGAGAGCCGCTAAAAGCGGAGGATTATGGCCACTCGTATGTGGAAGGCGTAAACTTTGCGGATGATTTTGCAGCGGTCATTCTGACAGGCAGCCAGACGCTGGTTGGAAGCAGTGCCAGCCTGATTACGGAGGTTATACCCGAGGAAGGCAAGCAGCTGAAGAATTACAACTTCACATTCGTTCCGGGCACCCTGACCGTCACCGACGGCACGGGAGAAGAAGAAAAACCTGTTGACCCTGCCAAGGTCATCACCAAGACGCATACCCCGAAGGACATGGGCTACAATCTGGGCGAGACAGTCACCTTCACGGTCTCCGTCAAGAATATCTACAACACGCCGAAGACGATCACGCTGACCGAAAAGGAAAACGTCAAATTCAGCAACGGCGAGAGTGTCATCGTGTTTAATGATGTGCCTGCCGGTGAGACGGTGACGGCTGAGGCGACCTACACGATCACTTCGGAGGACATTCTGGAGGGCGTCTTCCACAACACGGTCACGGCGGACTTCACGGGCGGCGGAAGCTGGACGGCGGAAGATACCGTCACCACGGCTGAGCTGGATACCACGCTCAACGTGACGAAGACCTCCGACGTGCCGGACGGGCAGAAGGCCGCGCTGGGGCAGAAGATCACCTACACGATCAAGGTTCAGAACGCGGGCAACGTGCCGTATACGAACGTGAAGGTCGAAGACCCGCTGACGGGGCTGACTGAGACCATCGAAACGCTGCCCGTTGGCGAAACCAGGACGTTCACCACGGAATACGTCGTCACCGAAGCGGACGTGCTGAAAGGCTCTGTTCTGAACACGGCGACGGCGACGGGCGACAAGATCAAAGACCCGAAGGGCGACGAGCAGAAAGAGCCGAACGGCGGCGACGAGGTGGAAATCAAGACGTTCGCCCCGATCACCATCAAGCCGAAGGACGTGACGGCGACCTATAACGGCGCGGCGATCACCGGCAAGGATGTGGAAATCACGTCCGGCAAGCTGCTGGAAGGCCACAAGCTCTCCGCGGCGGTGATTGGCAGCGGCGTGAATGCCGGAAGCTATGAACTGACCCTCGACCCGGAAAAGATCACAATTGTCGATGCGAACAACAAGGATGTTTCCGAGATGTACGCGCGCACCCTTCTTCCGGGCAAGCTGATTATCAATAAGCGCAGCGTGCTGATTACCTCGCAGTCCGCGACCAAGACGTATGACGGCTCGGCGCTGACCCGCCCGGCCGTGACGATCACCGGCGACGGCTTCGTTCCGGGCGAACTGGCGAAGGCGGAGGCGACCGGCTCCATCACCAAGGTGGGCAGCACCCCGAACGCCATCCGGTATACGACGACCGGCGCGTTCAACGCGGCCAACTACAGCATCGCGCTGTCCGTGGGCACGCTGACCGTGACCGAGAAGCCGAAGCCGGAACCGCGGCGCACGTTCAACCTGACGATCAGCTACGTCTATCAGAACGGCAAGCGCGCGGCGGCTTCCTACAACCGCGGCGGCCTGAAGAACGGCGAAACGTTTGATATCACGTCCCCGGTCATCGCGGGCTACACGGCCTCCGAAACCGTGGTCAGCGGCACGATCTACAACCGCGATATCAAGGTGACGGTCATCTACACCGCCGACGGCGTGAACCTGGATGACTACGGCGTGCCGCTCGGCCTGGGCAACATCACCATGAACGTGGGCGATTGCTTCGAGTAACCCTTTCACCGTATCCGGCGCGCGCTGTGCCCGCCGGATGCGGTCTCTCCGTACTACAACAACAGGAGGAAGAAGGCCATGAAAAAAATCCTCACCTTGTTGCTCGCTCTGTGGATGTTGACGGGCTGCGTCGCGATGGCGGCGGGGAATCAACTGGTTGTCGGCAGCACAACGGCGATGAGCGGCGCATTCTTCACGGATTTGTTTGGCAGCAACACCGCGGATATAGACGTTCGGGCGCTGCTGCACGGCTATAACCTGATGAGCTGGGATCACGAAACCGGCACGTACCAGATCAACGACAGCGTGGTCGCGGGCATGGCCGTCTCCAGGGACGCGCAGAATAACCGCGTGTACACGTTCGACCTCTACGGCGATTTGAAGTTCTCCGACGGGAGCGCGATTACCGCGAAGGATTATGCGTTTTCCATCCTGCTGACGGCCTCGCCGGAGCTGGCGAAGCTGGGCGGGCAGTCCGCCGCCGTCGGCGCGATTCTGGGGATGGATGCGTACCAGTCCGGCAAGTCGTCCGTCCTGCGCGGCGTGCGCCTGCTGAGCGACACGCAGATGTCCATCACGATCAGCAAGGCCTACGAGCCGTATTTCTACGAGATGGCGCTGTTTGATTACAGCCCGTATCCCATCAGCGTCCTTGCGCCGGGCTGCAAGGTGGTCGATACCGAAAAGGGCGTGGGCATTGTCAATGCCGGCGGCACGGGCGCCGCGATCTTCACCGCCGACCTGCTTCAAAAGACGATTCTGGACGCTGCCACCGGCTACATGAGCCACCCGTCCGTCGTCAGCGGCCCGTACACCCTGACGCGCTACGACGCGCAGCGCGGCACGGCCAGCTTTGCCATCAACCCGTATTACAAGGGCAACGAGGAAGGCGAAAAGCCGACCATCGAAACCATCGTCTATCGCACGGTCGCCAACGACGAGGCCATCGACCTGCTGCTCAGCGGCGAAGTCGATCTGCTCAACAAGATGGTGGCCGCCGATACGATCAGCAAGGGGATTCAATCCACTGCGGATCAGCCGTTCTCCGTGGCGAACTACCCGCGCAGCGGCCTGAGCATGATCAGCTTTAGCTGCGAGCGCCAGACGGTCTCCGGCAAGGCGGTTCGCCAGGCGATTGCGAGTTGCTTCGACCGCGACGCGCTGGTGAAGGCCTACACGGGCAACTTCGGCCTGAAGGCCAACGGCTATTTCGGCATCGGCCAGTGGATGTATCAGCTCGCCGCGGGCACGATTCAGCCGCCCGTCGTCGATCTTCCGGCCAACGCGACCGCCAAGGAAACCGCGGCCTACGAGAAGACCGTCGCCCAGTGGGACGCGCTGTCCCTCGACAAGCTCAAGGATTACCCGCTCGACCTCGATCAGGCGGCCAAGCTGCTGGATCAGGACGAATGGCGGCTCGGCAAGGACGGCATCCGCGCCAAGAAGATCGACGGCAAGACCGTCGCGCTCGACCTGACGCTGATTTATCCGGAGGGGAACGCCGTGGGCGACGCGCTGAACGCGACGCTGGCGGAAAACCTCGCGGCCATCGGCGTCCGCCTGACGGTCAAGGCCGTTCCGATGAACGAGCTGCTGGATATCTACTACCGCCGCGTGGCGCGCGACTGCGACATGATCTATCTGGCGACGAACTTCGGCACCGTCTTCGACCCGAGCACGACGTACTCGACGGACGAGGCCTACGTGAAGACCGTCAACCGCACGGGCATTCGCGATAAGAAGCTCGCCCAGCTCGCCGTGGACATGCGCAAGACGGAGCCGGGCGACGTGCTGAGTTACTGCCGGAAGTGGGTCGCCTTCCAGGAGCGCTGGACGGAGGTTCTGCCCGCGATCCCGGTCTACTCCAACGTGTACTTTGATTTCTACACGACCCGCCTGCAAAACTACCGCGTGACGGAAAACCAGACGTGGACGCAGGCCATCGTCGGCGCAACGCTGACGCAGACAGCGGAATAACAAAAACCCCCGCCGGGAGGGATTTCCTCTCGACAGTCTGAGCTATTCTCCCCCTTCGGGGGGAGAATAGCTTTTTGTCTACAGTCTGAGGCGGGCTAGGCGGGCTGATCCCGCCTTTTTTTGAAAATGAAAAAATGTTAAAAAAAACAGCCTCTTTTTATTCAAACGGTATTGATGAAAGCGTTTTCATGTGATATTATTCGATTAACAAAGGAAAACGCTTTCATAGTGTGCAGAGAAAGGAGGAAAAGAAGACGAATCTGTTTTCGTTGGAAGGGAAGAACGCGGTGGTTACCGGGTGCGCGACCGGCATCGGTCAGGGCCTCGCTGTGGGGCTGGCTAAGGCGGGCGCAAAAATCCTGGCGTTTGACATCGCGGATCTTTCCGAAACAAAGCAAAAAGTGGAAGAGGTCGGAGGTGAATGTCAGCTTTACCGTGTAGATTTATCAAACAGCGCCATGATCGACGAAGTATGGCATTTGGCTGTTGAAGAAAATCAACATATTGATATCCTGTTTAACAACGCGGGCATGCAGCATCGCGAAAGCGTGTTGACCTATCCGGAAGATGTGTTCGACCGCGTGATTGCCGTCAATTTGAAATCCGCATTTCTGATGGCGCAAAAGGCAGCGAACCATTTTAAGGAAAGGGGCTGCCGTGGCAAAATCATCAACACGGCTTCTCTGTTTTCGACGTTTGGCGGCGTGGACGTCAGCGGCTACACCTGTTCCAAGGGCGGCATGCTTTCCCTGACGCGGGCGCTGTCCAACGAGCTGGCGCCGTATGGCATTTGCGTCAACGCGCTGGCGCCGGGCTACATCCTAACTGGATTGACTCGGGCGGTTTACAGCAATCCCGAAAAAAGCAGGCCGATCAACGAGCGCATCCCCATGGGGCGCTGGGGCAATCCGGACGACTTTGAAGGCATTGCCGTTTTTCTGGCCTCGCAGGCTTCTGATTATATCACCGGCGCCATGATCCCGGTGGACGGCGGATATACCGCAAGATAATGAAAGGAAGAAGAACATGAAAAAAAGAATGATCGCCATTGCGGCGTCTATGATGATGGTGCTCGGGCTCGGCACGGCGATGGCCGACGATACGATCACCCTCCGTCTCTCCAACAACCAGCCGGATGGCAACGTGACGACGCAGGCGTGCGAGTGGTTCGCCGAGCAGGTGAAGGAACGCACGAACGGCCGAATCGAGATTCAGGTGTACAACAACGGCACGCTGGGCGACGCGGTTTCCTGTCTGGAGCAGGCGCAGTATGGCGGCATGGATATCATCAAGGCCGACCTTTCCACGATGACCAACTTTGTCGATGATTACAACGCGCTGATGATGCCGTATATCTACACCGATCTGGAGCATTTCTGGAAGGTGCACGGCGGCGAAATCGGCATGGGCATCCTCCGCGGCGACGCGATGAAGAATGTCGGTCTCTACGGCCTGACGTACTACGATGCGGGCTCCCGCTGCTTCTTCAGCTCCAAGCCGATTCATTCCCCGGCGGATATGAAGGGCATGCTGGTTCGCGTGCAGGAATCCGAGCTGATGATGTCCATGGTTGAAAAGCTGGGCGCAAGCTCGATCGCCATCGCGTATTCCGAGTGCTACTCATCCCTGCAGACCGGCGTTTGCGACGCGGCGGAGAACTCCATCGTCAATTATCTGGACATGTCCTTCTATGAGGTCGCCCCGTATTACATCAAGGACGACCACACCCGTTCGGCCGACATTCTGGTTATGAGCCAGAAAACCCGCGAAAAGCTGAGCGAAGAGGATCTTGCGATTATCGACCAGACCGCGCTGGATTCCTGGGAATACCAGAAAGAGCTCTGGGCCAACGCGGAGAAGGAAAACGAGCAGAAGCTGCTGGACACGGGCAAGGTTGAAATCTACACCCCGACCGACGAGGAAGCGGCTGAATTCCGCGACGCCTGCACGCCGATCTGGTACAGCTACGAAGGCGGCAAGTACACCGACCTGGTTGATCAGATTCAGGCCGCGGCCGAATAAAAAAAAATATGGAGAGGACGGAGCGGAATTGCGTATCCGCTCCGTCCTTTTTCTCTGACAGGGAATAGGAGTTGAAATCGCGTATGACGGAAAAGCTGAAAAAAACGCTTCTATTGATTTACAGGTGGATTTACAGAATCATATTCGGCTACGCGCGGATCTCGCTTGTCGCCGTGGTGGGCATTGTCAGCGCGCAGGTTGTGGCCAGAAACATTTTCAAATCCAATATCCGCTGGAATCAGGAAGTCGCGCTGCTCCTGACCATCTGGATGGCTTTTCTGGGGCTGAGCATCGGCGTGGACAAAGGGCTGCATATCAAGGTGGAGCTGTTCTTCAGCATGTTTCCCAAAGCCGTTCAGAAGGCGCTTAATCGCCTGAACCGGATTCTGCTGCTGCTGGTCGGCGTGTTTTTCACCTATTACGGCACGGCCCTCATCCTTTCGACGACACATTCTAAAATGACGGTCACGCGCTGGCCGGCCTGCGTGATGTATCTGATGATTCCGGTTGCGGGCGTCACGATGATCTATTTCGTGCTGATGAAGATGCTGGGCATCGAAGACGAAACGGACGCGCAAAAGAAAGGAGAAGCCTGAACATGAACGGTGTCGCCATTGCGATTTTGCTTCTGACCTTCGTTTTTCTGCTGGTCATCAAATGCCCGATCACGTTTTCCATGGTCATTTCCACCAGTCTGGCCATGCTGTATCTGGATATCCCGGTTATGACGATGGTGCAGCAGATGTGCAAGCAGCTCAATTCGTTTACCCTGCTGGCTATCCCGTTCTTTATCCTGATGGGCGAGCTGATGGCGCAGGGCGGCATTTCGAGCCGTCTGCTGAAATTTGCGGATGTGTGCGTCGGCCGTTTTACGGGCGGTCTGGCGCACGTCAACGTGCTGGCCTCGATGCTCTTCGGCGGCATTTCCGGTTCCGCCATTGCGGACGTCTCCTCGCTGGGCGTCATTGAAATCCCGATGATGACGGACGCGGGCTATGACGTCGATTTTTCAACGGCTGTCACGGTGACGAGCGCCTGTCAGGGGCTGATTATTCCGCCGTCGCACAACATGGTGCTCTATGCCATGGTTGCGGGCGGCGTATCGGTCGGCAAATTGTTCTGCGCGGGATATGTGCCGGGCATTCTGCTGGGCGTGAGCCTGATGGTCTGCTGCTACTTTATCTCCAAGAAGAAAAGTTACGGCAAGGGGAAAAAGCTGCCGCTGAAGGAAGCGTTGGCCGTGACCAAAGATACGGTGCTGGCCATGCTGGCAATGGTCATCGTCATCGGCGGCGTTTCCGCCGGCGTCTTCACGACGACGGAATCCGCGGCGATTGCCTGCCTGTACTGCGCGTTTATCGGCCTGTTCGTGTACCGTCAGATGACGCTCAAGGATATTCCGGCCATTCTGGGTCGAACGGTCAAAACCCTTGCGATGATCTACGGCCTGATCGCGGCGGCGGGCGCCTTCGGCTGGATGATGACGTACCTGAACGTGCCGCAGATTGCGACCAACTTCCTGCTCAGCGTGAGCACGAACAAATACGTCATCCTGCTGCTGATTAACATCATCCTGCTCGTGCTCGGCTGCTTTATGGATTTGACGCCGCTGGTGCTCATTATGACGCCGATTCTGCTGCCGGTGGTCAAGAGCTTCGGCATGGATCCGGTTCAATTCGGCGTGGTGATGATGCTCAACCTCGGCATCGGCCTGTGCACGCCGCCGGTCGGCACGGCGCTCTTTACGGGCTGCGCGATTGCGGGGCGCAAGATCGAGAGCGTTTCCAAAGCGACGCTGCCGCTGTATGTTCCGATGTTGGTTGTGCTGCTGCTGGTCACCTATATTCCGGGGCTGACGATGGCGCTGCCGAATCTGCTGATGAAGTAAACGGGGGACGCTTATGAAAACGGCATTGGTAACCGGCGGAAGCCGGGGAATCGGGCTGGCCATCGCCCTTGAACTGGGGCGCTCCGGCTATGCGGTGGCCATCATGGCGACCAAGCCGGAATCCGCCTATCCGCAGAGCACGCAGAAGCTGCGCGAGGCCGGCGTTTCGTACAGCTGGCACGCGGGCGATATCGCAAACACCGAAGATCGGCTCCGCGTGGTGGACGAGGTGGCGGCGCGGCACGGCCGGATCGACGTGCTGGTCAACAACGCAGGCGTTGCGCCGAAGGAGCGCAGCGATTTGCTCCAAATGACGGAGGAGAGCTTTGATTACGTCGTGGGCACCAACACAAAGGGCAACATGTTTATGACCCAAGCGGTGGCCCGCCGGATGATACAGGCCAGGACGCCCGGCATTATCGTCAATATTTCTTCCTGCTCGGCGGAGGTCTCTTCGGTCAACAGGGGCGAATACTGCGTGTCCAAGGCAGGCATATCCATGCTGACCCGGCTGTTTGCTGATCGGCTGGCCGGCGAGGGCATCCGCGTTTATGAGGTTCGCCCAGGCGTGATTCAAACCGACATGACCGCCGCCGTGCAGGAAAAATACAACCGCCTGATTGAGGCGGGCGCGTTCCCCATCGCGCGGTGGGGGCAGCCGGAAGACGTGGCGCGCGCGGTTCGGGCCTTCTGCTCGGACGACTTCGCGTATACAACGGGAAATTACATAGATGTAGACGGCGGATTTCACATTCGCCGCCTGTAAATGGTGAGGATATGGAAGAAAAGAAGGCAGAAAAGAGCGTCGTTTTCAGGCGGTATCACACGATCGTCGTCGGAAGCGGCGCGGCGGGGCTGAATGCGGCGCTTCGCCTGCACGAAATGGGGCAGACGGACATCGCCATCATAACCGAAGGGATGCGCATGGGCACTTCCCGAAATACGGGATCGGATAAACAGACCTATTACAAGCTTTCTTTGGGCGGAGAGGTTCAGGACAGCGTGCGCCAAATGGCCGCTACGCTGTTTGAGGGCGGCTGTGTGGACGGCGATATCGCGCTGGCGGAAGCGGCCAATTCCATTCGTTCCTTCTTCCATCTGGTCGAGCTTGGGGTTCCGTTTCCGATCAATGAAAGCGGCGAATACATCGGCTATAAAACGGATCACGATCCCATCAACCGCGGGACGTCGGCCGGACCGTACACGTCCAAATACATGACGGAAGCGCTCGAAAAGCGGGTGACGGAGGCGAAGATCCCCGTCTGGGATCGCCATCTGGCGGTGCGCCTGCTGACCCGCATGGAAAACGGGGAAGCGGCGGCGGCGGGCGTGATTGCGCTCGATCTTTCCGCGCCGGAGGATGCGCAGCTCGTCGTCTTTGCGGCCGCGAACGTGGTCTGGGCCACGGGCGGCGAAGCGGGCATGTATCAGGCCAGCGTATATCCCTACGCGCACAGCGGCGCGACGGGGCTTCTGTTCGAAGCGGGCGCGAAGGGGAAAAATCTGACGGAATCCCAATACGGCGTCGCTTCGACCAAATTCCGCTGGAATCTTTCCGGCTCGTTCCAGCAGTGCCTTCCGCGCTATGTATCGGTGGATGCGCTCGGCGAGGACGAGCGGGAATTTCTGCTGGATGCGTTCAGCACACCGCAGAACATGCTCAACGCGATCTTCCTCAAGGGCTATCAATGGCCGTTCGACCCCAGAAAGGCCGGGGGAGAGGGTTCCTCCTTCATTGACATCCTGATTTATCAGGAGGAAATCATACGCGGCCGCCGCGTCTACCTGGATTTTACGCGAAATTCGGCGGCGCTGGAAAAAGACGGAAAGCCCGATTTTTCCGGTTTGTCGGAGGAAGCGAGGCGCTATCTGGAAAACTGCGGCGCGCTGCTGGAAACGCCGTTTAAGCGGCTGGCCAGAATGAATCCGCCGTCGATTCAAACCTATCTGGATCACGGCATTGATCTGTCCAGAGAGAAAATCGCGGTATCCATCTGCGCGCAGCACAATAACGGCGGCGTCGCCGGAAACGAATGGTGGGAGAGCGAAATCAACCGCCTGTTCCCCATCGGCGAGGTGAACGGCAGCCACGGCGTGTATCGGCCGGGCGGAACGGCGCTGAACGCCGGTCAGGTCGGCGGTCTCCGCGCCGCGCAGTATATCGTGCACCATGACGCGCCCTCCGTGCCCGAACGGGAAGCGTTTCTCTGCGAACAGGCCGAGGCCATCGGCGAAATCCAGCGGCTCATCGAGGAGACCGGCTGTCAGCAGCCGATCGACGTGAAGCAGGAAACAGAAGCGCTTCGCCGCCGAATGACCCAATACGGGGCGTTCATCCGTTCTCAGGAGGGCGTCGAAACGGCGCTGCGCGAAAACAGGGCGCAGCAAAGCCGCCTGAGCCGGACGCACGGGCTGACGGACAAGCGCAGGCTGCCGGATTTTTTCCGCCTGCGGGAGCTTTTGATCGCCCAGTTCGTATACCTGAGCGCGATTGACGACTATATAAGGCAAATAGGTGTTTCCAGAAATTCCTATTTAGTGTATAATAAAAATGGTACCTTGCCGCATGAAGGGGTGGCGGAATGTTTTCGAAACGTCACAAAACAGACGGATACCGCGCGCCTTCAGGAAATCGTCTATGATCGAAAAACGGAATCGTGCCGCGTAACGTGGCGGCCGGTTCGGGGGCTTCCGGACAGTGATCAATGGTTTGAAACGGCATGGAAAAAATACAGGGAAGGCGATACGTTTCATCGTCGCTGAAGGCGGATCGCACGGGGGAAGATGACATGGCTGGAATCAAAGATGTAGCCGAGTATTGCGGCGTATCGCTCAGCACGGTATCCAGAACGATGACCGGCAGCGCGAAGGTTTCGCCCGAAACCCGCCAAAAGGTGCTTCAGGCGGTTAAAAAACTGAATTATAAGCCGAACATGACGGCGCAGATGCTCAAATCCGGCAGTGCGCGCCTGATTGGCCTGATTATTCCGGACATCGTCAACCCCTATTATCCGCAGATTGTCAAAACGCTTGAAGATTTGGCCATGGAAGCCGGGTATTCCATTATTCTGTGCGACGCGCAGGGCGACGCAAAGCGGGAAAAAAATTATTTTGAAACGCTTCAGCGCCTGTGCGTAGACGGTATTCTGTACGTTCCGTCCACGGAAGACGTCGAATTTGTTCGGGAATACGCCGAGCGAATCGCCATGGTCATCATCAACCGCACCTTTGATATCAACGCGCCCTGCATCAACATCTGCAACGAAGAGGCGACAAACATCGCCATCCGCTATCTGCTGAATATGGGACATCGAAAGATTGCCCTCTACATGAATAATACGCATCGGCAGTACAACGTCGAGCGGCTGCGCGGCTGCGAAAAAGCCTTTGAAGACGCCGGCGTGACGGATTATAAGCCGTTTATTCAGCGGGATCTTGATGAAGACGACATCTATGAAAAAACCGTCCGGCTGATGAATCTGCCGGACAGGCCAACCGCCGTCTTTATGTTCAACGACAACATGGCCTTCGGCGTCTATCGGGGCATCTTGGATTGCGGCCTGCACATCCCGGATGATGTTTCCGTGATGGGCTTTGACGACATTCCGACGGCCAAGTATATGGCGCCTCCGCTGACGACCATACGCCATGCCACCTACGATACCCTGAAGGTGATTTTCAATAACCTGATGTATCAAATCAACACGCGCGAGTTCGGCGAAGGCTCGATTACCTATTATAAGGCGAAGCTGGTTGAGCGGCAATCCGTCAGGCGAATCGAGAACGCCGAGCCGGAAGGAGAATAACCATGGAAAAGGTTCACATTTTTGATCTGGAAGGAACGCGATTCCCGGCCGGCCGGCGCACGCGCGTCGTCATCGGCCAGAACGGGGCGATAACGGGGGACAAGTTTTGTCAGGGCTATGTGGTCATTGACCCGAACGGCAAAATTCCCGAGCACGAGCACGAAACGGTCGAATCCTACACGATCATCAAAGGCACAGGCCGGATGACGGTGGACGGAGAAACGCAGGCCATCGGCCCTGGCGACTGCGTGTTTATTCCCTCCATGAAGAAGCATGCGCTCGTAAACACCGGCAGCGAGGACATGCATATGATTTTCGTCTATGCGCCCAGCGTCATTGTCGATCATTGGGCGCAGGAAAAGCGCGGAGAGCTGAAATAACCGCCTCCGCCCGGTTCTGAATCCATAACGCAGACAAGACTTCGCGAAATTCACGTTTCACGAAGTCTTGCTGTTTTTTCTGTTTTTCTCGCGGTTTCAGCCGCTTTCCGCGCCCGTCACTTCACCAGCAGCATGGTCAGGTCGCACACGTTGGTGCCCGTGGGGCCGGTGACGATCAGGCCGTCCGTCCGGCGCAGAAGGTTGTAAGCGTCGTTATCGGCCAGCGTCTTTTCGATGGAAAGCCCCTTTTCGCGGCAGCGCGCGGCAAATTCGCCGGTCACAAGGCCGCCCGCCGCGTCGGTCGGGCCGTCCGTGCCGTCCGAGCCGACGGAGAA
>ERZ779840.2100-NODE-2100-length-17655-cov-5.193580_pt1 | contig 17655 bp, 16 predicted proteins | sample MGYA00511561_ERZ779840 | MGnify/ENA primary metagenome ERZ779840 (study PRJEB29588, sample SAMEA2162036) | human gut metagenome | biome: human gut; feature: human-associated habitat; material: faeces | place: Denmark | collected 2008/2010 ...
CTTTTACCCGGCCCCCAAGGGGACCAGCGCTGTGGTGCGGATGGAGATCCGCCCCACCCCCGCCGTGCAGGTGGAGGACGAGGAGGGCTACTTTGCCCTTGTGCGCGCGGCCTTTGGCCAGCGGCGCAAGACTGCCGCCAATGCCATTGCCAGCGGCCTGGGGATGCCCAAGGATGCCGTGACCGCTGCCATTGAAGCCGCCGGTTTCGATGCCCGCATCCGTCCTGAGGCCCTGACGCTGGAGGATTTTGCAAAGATCCAGAACGCATTGGCACGGTGACTTGTTTTAATAATTCGGTTTTCCAAAAGCAGGTGCTCTTCGCAAAGCGTGGAGCGCCTGCTCTTTTAGAATGTAAAGCAGAAAATACGGTGTCTTTTTGACAAGAACAATTCCGGTTGTTTTGTCCGCAGCATGGTCTGTTAAATTTCCTGCACGCTTTACCATGTAAAAGCAAATATATTTCATCGTTTTTGCACGGCAGACTTTGCTTTTTGAAGAAAAAGCTGTGTGTGCTCCATTGACATCTTTTTATTTCAATGATACAATATATGACGTGTTAAGGTTTTGCGGGAGGAGCACAGGTGCGGACAGAGGGGTCTGTTTCTGCGCTCTTTTGTATTCCCTGGCAATACAGGATTCAAAAAACCTCCGCAGAATAGTGGGAAAACAGCAGGACATCCCGCCCTGCACCATGCACTGAAGCACGGAATTATTATAGGGAGGAAAACACAATGAACAACAACTACGAGTCTCATGCAATCAGCCGCCGCAGCTTTCTGAAGGCTTCCGGTGTCGTTGGTGCCGCCGGCATTCTGGCCGCCTGCGGCGGCAAGAGCACCGACCAGCCCTCCGACAATTCCCAGTCCGGCAGCGAAGCTGCCGCCAGCGACCTGCACCTTGGCTATGACCTTAACACCGGTGAAAATTATTACGGCCCCTACTATGACGACTGGAGCGAAAAAACCGACGACGAGCTTTATGAAGAAGCCCTGACGGAGGACACCACCATCAACGTCTACGCCACCTCCTCCAAGATGCTGAAGGTGGAGGAGAGTTTTGAGAAAGCCTACCCCGGCCTTGATCTGGTGGTATTCGATCTGGACAACGACGAGGTGCTCTCCAAGGCCAAAATCGAGCACGACACCGGCAACATCACCGCCGACGTGCTCCAGACCAAGGATGTCAACGGCAACGTGTTCCACGAGTGGTACAATCAGGACATTCTGGAGCCTTACTTCCCCAAGGACATCTGCTCTCACATCGACGAGGAAAACCTGAAATATGGCTATCCTCTGTACGCCTCCCAGTCCATGTGGTTCTACAACACCGCCGCCTTCCCCGATGGACAGCCCATCCACAGCTGGTGGGAGATCATTGAGAAGAAGGACGACGGCACCCAGAAGTACCACCTGTTCACCAAGGAGATCGGTCAGGAGTCCGCGTACCTGTCCCTGTTTGCCAGCTTCATCAACAACGCCGACGAGATGGCGCAGTCCTATAAGGACACCTACGGCAAGGATTTGGAATACACCTACGATGCCTCCGATTTCAACTTTGAAGTTCCCGAGAAGAACGCCGGCGTGGAGTACCTGTGGCGCTTCTCTCAGGCCGAGATGACCTTCATCGGTGACGGTGATGAGCTGGTGCTGGCCGTCCATAACTCCACCGCCGACGAACCCGCCCTGTGCCTGGCCTCCGCCGGCAAGATCGGCAACCGTGACGAATCCGGCTACAACATCGCCTGGTGCCTGAATCTGGAGCCTTACACCGCCCTGCTGAATCTGGAGTCCCTGTTCATCGCCAAGGGCACCAACAGCCCCGCCGGCGCCCGTCTGTTCGTCCGCTACATCACCGGCGGTGCCGACGGCCAGAGCGAAGGTATGAAGCCCTTCAAGAAGGAAGGCAACTGGCCCGTCCGCGACGACGTGGAGGACAAGAAGAACCCCGCAAAGCTCAGCGAACTGGGCGCCCGGGCCAACGACCTCAGCGCCATCTATTACATCTATCCCGACGTGCAGGATATGTGGACTTACTGGCTGTCCAAGAACCCCAAGATGAAGTAAATTCAAGCACCGCGATTTTCCCGGGCGGCGGCAACCGTCGCTGCCCGGGCCTTTTGAATCATTCAGATAGGAGATAACATGAACCAGGATTTTGAAAAAGAACTGCGCCGGGCGAAACGGGAAAAAGAACAGGCCAGACGGGTGGAATCCTTTTGGGATGCCTTCCGGCTGACGGAAAACGGCCATGTAAAAAGCACGCTGCTGCTAAATTCCTTCTGCCTGTCCATCCTCTTTCTGGCAGTTTACGGCGCGGCCTTCTTTCTGCTGACCGATCCCATTCACGCATGGCTTGCCCTTGCGCCCCGAGCGGTAGAAAATCTGGTCAGTGCACTGCTCCCCGCCCTGATCGGGACAGCTATCTGCGCGCTGACCCACCTGATCTGCCATCCTCAGACCGTTCTGGCCGCATACGGCTGGCTCTTGCTGCTGGCCCTCGCCAGTCTGGTAACCATGCTGCTCCTGCTGCGGGGTGACAGCGGTGCGTCGGTCCTGTTTCTCCAGCTCTTCGGTATGATGGTCCCTGTGCCGCTGCTGATGGGTTTTGGAAGCTCCTGGTGGCTGCTTCGCCGCAGAAGCTCCCTCTGAATACCGTTTTTTTCCATGTATGCAACTTTAAAAAAAGGCTGTGAAACTATGATAGATACTGTATTGTTCGATATGGACGGCACTCTGGAGGACATCTGGGTCGATGACGAAAGCCGCCATTCTTCCATTCAGGGCGTGCTGGATATTCTGCGCGCTCACGGCATCGATCTGAACATGGACTTTGAAACTACGGCTCAGAGCATCAATGCCGGCTGGGAACGTTACGGCGCTTATCGGGACCCCCGGCAGCGGGAGCTGAAGCCGGAGGAGATCTGGGGCAGCTTCGTTTTGACGGATTTCGGCCTGAATGAAGATTCTGTGCGTCCTTACGCCGAGGAGCTGGCCCACATGTGGGAGATCACCCACTATCACCGTACTCTCCGCCCCCACGTGAAGGAAATGCTGGAAGGGCTGAAGGGGCTGGGTATGAAGCTGGGCGTCATCAGCAACACAGCCAGTCTCTATCAGGTGTTTGACGTTCTGAAAGACTACGGCATCCGGGACTACTTCCAGGATGTGACGCTTTCTTCCGTCACCGGATATCGCAAGCCAGACCCCAACATTTTTCTGGTCTCCCTCCATCAGGTCCAGTCTGACCCCGCCAGCTGTGCCTATGTGGGCGATACCCTCTCCCGGGACGTCATCGGCCCCATCCGCATGGGCTTCGGTGCCACCTTCCACATCGACTCCTACCTCACCAAGCTGAAGGACACCAACGTTCCCGCGGACGTGAAGCCCACTTACAGCGTGAAGGACATTTATGAGGTCTACACGATCCTGAAGGACGCCCGCTGATCCCTGTTTTGATGTATGACAAGAAGGCCCGGACCGCTGTGGCGGTCCGGGCACTTTTTGCGGCTTTCAGTCGGGGTGCAGATCAGCAGTCCGCCAACGCAAATATTCCCGTTTTCGATGTCTGTTCCGTGATTTGTTGCTTTTTCGCACTTTTCCCGCGCAAAAATCCCGCAGAGAGTGGTTGCTCTCTGCGGGATTTTTAACATTCTCTTGATTTTCTTTTTTGGGGGGCGGTTTATGCCGGAGGCTTACTCATACCGGGTACCTGCGCCGTCCACCATGGCGTCATAGGCCCGTTTCACCTTGTCATAGTTCTTGTCCCGGTCCAGCGCCACGCCGCGGCCCACGCCGTCCACAATGCGGCCTACGCCGATGGCGTCCAGCTTTTCGTCCAGCTCTGCCAGCAGCTTGGGCGCGGAGCCAGGCTCCGTGGAGCGGCCGTCAAAGATGATGTGGAAGAATACCTGATCCAGTCCGGCGTCCCGGGCCATTTCGCAGATGGCCAACGGGTAGTCGATGCAGCCGTGAGAGGATTTATAGGTGAGATATGCCAGCAGATGCAGCGCCGTGCCGTTCTTTTTGGCGTGTTCGATGGCCTGCAGGAAGATGGGGTTCTTCTTGAAGCTGCCGTCCTTCACAGCGGCGTCCAGACGGACGTCATCCTGCATGACGCAGCGGCCTGCGCCCAGATTGGAGTGGCCTGCCTCAGAGTTGCCGGCCTTTCCGCTTCCCAGGCCCACATGCTCGCCGGAGGCGTGGAGCTTGCTCCAGGACTGCTCCGCCAGCAGGGAATCCCAGTAGGGGGTATCCGCCAGATGGATCGCGTCGCCGTCATCGCCGGAGCCGAGACCCCAACCATCGCAGATGATGAGAAGCATCTTCCGGTCCTTGCCGAAATCGTGTCCCTCCGCCAGAGATCTGCCGGTCATCTCCGCAGGCTGGGGGATGCCCATGACATTCAGCACCGTAGGCGCCACGTCACCCAGACAGCCGTCCCGCAGGGCAATGGGGCCGCTGTGGGCGGGGTCCATCAGAATGAAAGGCACCAGATTGGTGGTGTGGGCGCCGTCAGGCTTGCCTGCGGCGGTGTACAGCTTTTCAATGTTGCCGTGGTCTGCGGTGACGGCCACCACATAGCCCTTGGCCAGCGCGTCATGGACCACCACATCCAGATAGTGGCTGACATGCTTGCAGGCTTCCAGCTTGGCGGCGGTATTCAGGGTGTGGCCGATCACGTCGCCGTTGGCGAAGTTAGTCACCACGAAATCGTATTTACCCAAAGCGCCCATGACCTGATCCGCCACGGCAGGCAGGCTCAGCTCCGGCTGCTGGTCAAAGTCAATGCCCTTGGGGGACGGCACGCACACGTCATCCTCGCCGGGGAAGGGCGCGTTCTCGCCGCCGTTGAAGAAAAAGGTCACATGGGCATACTTCTCGCTCTCCGCGCAGTGGAACTGATTCTTCCCCGCCTCGCTGAGGACCTGAGCCAGAGGCTTCACCACATGAGACGGCGCAAAGGCGATGGGCAGATCCTTGAACTTATCATGATACATGGTCATGATGACGAAATCCAGATCCTTCAGCTGGTTCCGCTGCACCTTGTTGAAGTCCGGATCGGTGAACAGCTCCGTCAGCTCGATCTCCCGCTCACCGCGGCGGCAGCAGAACACGGCGGCATCGCCGTCTCCGATCTTGCCTACAGGCTTGCCGTTCTCCACCAGGACCATGGGTTCCAGATGGTAGTCATCCTGCCCCGCCTGATACGCTTTTTCCACGGCCCGCGCCAGTTGTGCGCCGCCGCGCTTGGATTCAGACATAAAAAGTACCTCCTTATGAGTCGAGTGGTGCGTGAAACGGTTCTTTCCCGCGCCACTGCGCATTTTTTTATCCGACCGGGGCGAACTTATTGTCCATCCTCCGGCGGGATCAGCTTTTCCACGGCCACCTGCCCCCGCTTGGGGAAAATATCCAGCAGGTCCGGGAACCGATAGACCTTGGCATCCGGGCGGTTTTCCGCCGTCAGCTTCAGGGGCTTATCCTTCTGGTACTGCACCGTGACGGTCATACCGAAATCGACGGCCTTGGCGCCGATGATGTCCCGGTTCAGATTGTCGCCCACATAGCAGCAGTTTTCCGGTTCGGCGCCCACTTCCTCCATGGCGTAATAGTAGATCGCAGGGCCGGGCTTGCGGATATAGGTGACCGAGGACTGCTGGACTGTCTGGAAATAGGGGCGCAGGCCATCCTGATCCAGCCACTCGTCCACTTCCCGTCTGCCCACCAGATCCGAGATGATGCCCAGAGTGTAGCCCCGGCGGCACAGCTCCTTCACTGTATCTGCGCCGCCCTCTACCACCGTGCGGCGGCCCTTGGTCTGCCGGTACTGGTAGCAAAGCTCCGAGGCATTGCGCCGGATCAGCTCCGGGTCGCAGTCATAGGCCAGCCAGCGCCGCCACAGCACCTCTTCCGGGGCCTCGCACATATATTTCAGGGCCCATTCCCGGTATACATCGTACCGCTTGTCGATCACATCCTCGAACCACTGGGTAGGATCTTCCGTCTTCACGCCGCACAGCTCTGCGATTTTCGCCCGGGCGGCAGCCAGATAAGCCGGGTCCTTGTCAATGACCCGGAAGGTACCGCCCAGATCCAGAAAAATATAACGGATGTCCGTATTCATGGCTTGCTTCCTCCTTTTCACCGGGCCGCTGGCCCGGAACGCATCAGGGCAGAATGTTCAGGATCTCCCGGAAATCTTCAATGACATAGTCCGGGCGGTTTTCCTCCGTAAATTCCACGGGATGCTTCTTCTCCGGAGACCGGAAAATAATATTGCAGCCGATACCGGCCTTCTTGGCCCCGGCAATGTCGCGCTTGATGTTGTCCGCAACGGACACGCACTCCTCCGGCTTCACGCCGATCTGCTGGCAGGCCAGATCGTAGATCTCAGAGCAGGGCTTGCGCATGTGGCACACGGAGGAGAGGATCACTGTGTCAAAATAGGAATCCAGACCGTCCTCCTCCAGCCAGTCGGGCACCTCGTTCTCACCGATGAGGTTGGAGATGATCCCCAGCTTGTAGCCGCGCTCATGCAGGCCCTTGATGACCTCCACGCCGCCGTCTACCACCTCGCGGCGCCCCTTGCACTGCCGGTACTGGAAGCTCAGCTCATGGCACACCTGACGGATCCGGGCCGGGTCATAGTCCGGCAGCAGCCATTTGCACCACAGCTCTTCATCTCCGGATTCCTTGAACTCGCCCAAAGCCCACTTGCGGTACGGCTCGTAGCGCTCCTCGATCATCTGATAGAATTCCTCATAAGGCATATCCGTGCCTGCGATCTCCGCCATTTTCCGACGGGCGTGGCGCATATAGGCCTCCTCCAGGAAAGCAATGCGCAGAGTGCCGCCCAAGTCGAAAAAGACGGCTTTATACTGTTTTTCCATAGGTCCTCCTTTAAGCCCGCTCAGGGAAGATGTCCAGCAATTCAGAAAGGCTGGTGATGACATGATCCGGGGTAAACTCCTTGCCGGTGGCCTTTTCCTTGTTCAGCGTATCCGGCTCATCGATCCGGATCATCATACCGAAGCCGGCAGCCTGAGTGCCCTCCACGTCCCGCACCGGGTTATCGCCCACATAGGCGCAGTTGGCTTCCGGCGTACCGATGCAGCGGCAGGCCAGGTGATAGATGTCCGGGTCCGGCTTGCGCAGGCGCACCTTGGAGGAAAGGATCGTGGTCTTGAAGCACTGGGCCACGCCGTCAGCGGCCATCCAATCGGGGATCTCCGTCTCCGTCACGGTGTTGGCGATGATGCCAAGGGTATAGCCCCGGCGGTGCAGCTCCTTGATGGTGGCTACGGCGTCCGGCCGGGCCACCCGGCGGCCGTCATGGTCGCGCCACAGGCGGGTCAGCTTGGGGGCGTTGGCAAAAATCATATTCGGATCATATTCCGGCAGCATGTACTGGGTCCACAGTTCTCCCTCGGAAGCATCCAGCAGGGTGGTCTTGGACTGCTTGCGGTATGCCTTCCAGCGCTCCTCCAGCTTGGCAAACAGGGCGTCGTGGCTCTCCGTGGTGCCGATCAGTTCCATGAGACCGGCTTCCGCCCGGTCAATAAACTCCTGGTCCGGCAGGACAATGCGCAGAGTGTTTCCTACATCGAAGAAAATAGTTTGGATATTGGCGGTCATGGCAGTTCCTCCTTTGAAATTCAGGGTCGCGGCCCAACTGCGGGAAAGCGCGGCGATCCTCGGGGGGTGTGACGCCCCCGAGAATCGCAAACGTTTGCGATTTCTGTTTTTATTTTATAGGAGTTCGCCCCTTTTTGTCAATATCCCAAATGTCAAAGCTCAGACACTTTTTTTGCTGGATTGCCCAAAATGCCTTAAAAATTTAGGTTGATATTGACAGAAGAGCAAAAATCAGCTATTCTTGATTCGTCTGAAGTACCTTGGCAGTTTTTTCTGCCAATTTTCCTAAAAAGTCGGAAACGTTTGCACAAACGCAACCTTCGCAAGGGAGTCAACTTTATGAAAAATGTAACATTAAAGGATGTCGCCAAAGCAGCAGGCGTCTCCTATGCTACCGTATCCCGTGCCCTTTCCGGCAGCTCCCAGATCGGCAGCGAGACCCGGGAACGGGTTCTGAAGCTGTGCGATGAGATGGGCTACACCACCAACTTTGTGGCCCGGTCCATGGTGACCAAGCGCACCAACCTCATCGGACTGGTGGTCCCCTCTGTGGACAACCAGTTCATGTCGGAGCTTGCCTACCACGCGGAAGTCAGCGCCCGGGCCCACGGTTATAACATCATGCTCTGTGATTCCGGTCCGGATCTGAAGCAGGAAAAGACCGTGTTCAAGCTGCTGCTGGGCCGGCAGGTGGACGGAATTCTCATCGTCCCTCAGAGCTCCAGATCCTACGATAACCTCAAGTCCTATCTGGATCAGGTCCCCACGGTGTTTCTCAGCGAAAACCTGCGGAGCCAGCCCCAGAGCTATGTGGCTGTGGACAACAGCCTGGGCACCTATCTGGGCACCCAATACCTCTATGAGCTTGGCCACCGGGATATTCTCTATTTTGGTCAGCGCCGCTCCACCACCCACCAGCTCCGCGCAGAGGGATATATGAAAGCCTGCCAGGAGCTAAACCTCACCCCCCGCTTTTTCAACAGCGAATACTCCCGCTCCTCCATCCAGGGCGGCTATGAGCTGGCCAAGGAGCTGTTCCGGAAACCGCTGGACTACACCGCCGTCTTTGCCGCCACGGATTCCAATGCCCTAGGCATGATGACGGCGGCAGATGAAATGGGCATTGATATTCCGGGGCATCTGAGCCTCATCGGTTTCGATAACATCAGCGCCACGGCCCTCTCCCGCATCGACCTGACCACCGTTGACCAGCCCAAGCGGGACATGGCGGTACAGGCGGTGGATATGCTCCGGGACAAAATCGAAAACGGCACACAAGGTTATGTCCACCAGATCCTGCTGCCGACGCTGATCCAGCGGGGCACCTGCCGGAAGCTGGATCCCTCCAAGTGATCTCTTCGTAAATTCGGGACGGCCTGCCATCCCTGATAGAAAGGAACATACAACCATGCAAGGTTATCTTTACGATCCTCATACCCATACTGCGGAAACCAGCAAATGCGGCCATCTGCCTGCCGCCGACGTTGTGGAGCGCTATGTGAAGCACGGCTTTTCCGGTCTGGTGGTCACAGACCATCTGCATCCGGAATACCTCTCCCGCATCGACACGGAGCATGACTGGCAGAAGGCCATGGACCACTATCTCTCCGGCTACAAGGCCTCCAAAAAGCGGGGCGACGAGCTGGGCTTCGATGTGATTTTGGGTGCCGAGCTGCGCTTCCCCCAGAATGACAATGACTATCTGGTGTACGGCATCGACGAGGACTGGCTCCGTTCCAATCCCTATATGTGCTGCACCAGTGCCCGGGAATTCTACGAGAAATTCCACAATGAAGTCCTTATCATCCACGCCCACCCCTACCGGGACGGCAACACCACCGTATTTGAGGACGCTGTGGACGGCACGGAGATCATCAACGGCAACCCCCGCCACGAAAATCACAGCGACCGGGGCGTGGAGCTGTGCCGCCGCCATCCCAACTATTTCCGTCTGGCCGGATCTGACACCCACCAGGACGGTGATGAGGCCCGTGCGGGCGTCATCCTGCCGGAGCGGGTCCGGGACTCCTTCCAGTACAAGGCAATGATCGAATCCGGAAACTTCCGTCTCTGGGGCCCGGATTTCCAGGACCTCATTGATATCGACGAGGAAATGCGTCAGGGCAAGTAATTGCCTCCCCATCAGAATAACGACTGACTTTGAATCCCCGGCAGGCCGCCACGCTTATGATGGCCTGCCGGGGTTCGTTGTCTTTCCCGGCGAACTGCGGCAAATTTGCAAAACTGTCTCCCAAAACCAGTCATAGAAACGCAATTCCCCGTTTTTTGTCGGTTATTTGCGGATTTGCGCTTGTATTTTGTGGAAGAGTGTGGTAAGGTAATCCACGGTTACGGAATGCGGCGAAAAGGGGAGCGCCTTGGCGCCGCGCTCAGATTGATGACGAAACCAGATTGCGAGGGAACCCGTGTTCCGGGTTGAGAGGATCCCAGTAAGGATCGACCGCCCCTGTTTCCCCCGGTGACGCCGGGGGAGCTGTCAGCATCTGCTTGAAGTCAAATTCGGTATGTGCTGCAAGGCACATATTTTTTTTGCGCTTTGAGCAGAAAATCAAATCTGGAGGTAAATTCCATGAAAAAGTTTCTTGCAAGTATTCTGACCCTGGCTCTGTGCCTGGGGCTCGCCACCGGCTGCGCCGGCAAGCAGACCCTGGCGGAGAACGACACGGAAAGCGCCGGTGAGACCGGTGTGAAGGAGATCCCCTCTCTGAAGATCGCCTTCTCCCCCTACGCCGATGCGGACCAGATCACCACCGCCACGGAGCCTCTGGAACAGCTGCTTCAGGCAAAGCTTCTGGAAAAGGGCTATGACGTGAAGGACATCGACATGACCGTGGGCACCAGCTACACCGCCGTGGGCGAGGCCCTCAGCGCCGGCAGCGCCGACATCGGCTTCATCTCCGGCGGCAACTACGTCCTCTTCTCCGACGATTGCGATGTGCTGCTCACCGCTCTGCGCTATGCCATCAACAAGGATTCCGAGAACCCTGCTGACTGGAATGACGGCACCATCGAGGAAAACACCAAGGATATGAGCACCTATTACCGCTGCATCATTCTGGCCGGTCCCAGCGAAAAGGGTCAGGAGCTGCAGGCCAAGGTCAATGCCGGCGAAGAGCTGACCTGGGACGATCTCAACAGCGCCACCTGGTCCGTCCTCAGCCCCACCTCCGCCTCCGGCTACATCTATCCCTGCCTGTGGCTCCAGGATCACTACGGCAAGGGCATCAGCGATCTGGAGCACGTGGTCCAGTCTGACTCTCACACCACTTCCGTGGCCCGTCTGGCCGCCGGTCAGGTGGACGTGATGGTGTCCTTCGGCCACATCCGCATCAAGAACGCCCCCAAGTGGGAGACCGAGCTGGGCGGCACCGCTCCCATGGTGGAGCAGACCGGCGTCATCGGCGTCACCGAGGGCATTTACAACGATATGATCGCTTACAGCAAGAACTCCGATACCATGGCGGATGAGGATTTCCGCAAGGCGCTGGGCGAAAGCTTCATCGAGATCGCTGACACCGACGAGGGCCGGGAGATCATCAGTGTGTTCAGCCAGGTTGGCTACACCTGGGGTCAGGACTCCGATTATGACGGCGAGCGGGCCGCGCAGGAGCTGCTGAAGTCTCTGGAAGGCTAAGTCCCCCTTTAAAAAACACTTGCCCCGCGGCTTCTCAGGAGCCGCGGGGCTGAAAGGCTATTTATGCTGCTGGAAGTCCAACATGTCCGTAAAGAATTTCAAAACCGCACCCACGCCCTGACTGACGCCAGCTTTTCCGTCAGCCAGGGGGATTTTGTATCTGTGATCGGTCCCTCCGGTGCGGGCAAAACCACCCTGTTCCGCATCCTCAACGGTTCTCTTCGCTGTGACGGCGGCGCCATTCTGGTAAACGGCGTTCACTTTGAGTCTGCCGACCGCAGGACCCGTCGGGCCATTCAGACCACCATCGGCACCATCTATCAGGATTTCGCACTGGTGGAAAATGCCACCTGCCGCCAGAACGTGCTGAACGCCTGTCTGCCGGACATGGCGTTCCTCCCGGCGGTCTGCGGCTTTTTCGGAAAGGAGCGCGTCGCCGAGGCGGACGCCCTGCTGGAGCGGGTGGGCCTTGCCGACAAGGTCCACGAGCCGGTGAAGAACCTCTCCGGCGGGCAAAAGCAGCGGGTAGCCATCGCCCGGGCGCTGATGCGGCACCCCGCGCTGCTGTTGGCAGCCGGTAGCGTCCTTGGACCCTGTCACCGGGCGGCAGATTTTAGAATTGCTCCGGGACATTCAGCAGGATCAAAAGCTGACCGTTCTCATGAACAGCCACAATCTGGAGCTGTCACAAGAATTTTCCAGCCGTCTCATCGGTCTGAACCAGGGTGCCGTTGTGCTGGACGCCCCGGCGGACACCCCGGCGGAGGATATCCTCGCCGCCGTCTACCACCGTCAGGAGGATCAGCCATGACCCGCTCCTCCGGAAAGCGCTGGCTGCGGACGCTGGCACTTTTCCTTCTGCTGCTGGCTGCGGCACGGTTCACCGACTGCTCCCCCGCCCTGTTCTGGGCGCGGCGGAGCCATCTGACGGACCTGATCTCCGCCATGCTCCCGCCGGATTGGGGGTATGCCCCCCGAATCCTGGCCCCGCTGCTGGCTACGGTGCAGATGTCCGTCACCGGCACGGCGCTGGGATCGTTTCTGGCGCTGCTGCTGGCCCCCCTGTGCGCGGAAAATCTCCATGCCCCCAAGCCGCTCCGGTGGACGCTGCGGCTGCTGGTGCAGGTACTCCGCTCCTTCCCTACGCTGATTTTAGCGCTGCTGGCTACGTTCTTGCTTGGCTTGGGCACCTTCTCCGGTACCGTGGCCATTACGGTCTACACCTTTGCCATTTTGACCCGACTGACCTATGAGGATATCGAATCGGCGGAGCTGGCCCCCTACCACGCCCTGTGCGCCATGGGCGCGGTGCCTGCCAAAGTCTACTGGCGGGCCGTTGTGCCGGGGATCGCCCCCTCCTATTTCTCCAATGTCCTGTACCTGTTGGAGACCAATGTGCGCCACAGTTCCATTCTGGGCTATGTAGGGGCCGGAGGCATCGGTCTGCTGCTGAACGAAAAAATTTCATGGCTGGAATACGGCAAGGTGGGCATGATCCTGTTTTTCCTGTTCCTCACCGTCTGCGTCATTGAGGGGATCAGCAGCCTGCTGTCCCAGATCATCCGGGAGGAACGGAGCCTGTCTCCCCTTGGGAAGCGGCTCCTCACCGGTGCCGCCGTTCTGCTGGTTTTGGTCTGTACACTGTCGCTCCAGCCACCGGACTTCTCCCATATCAGCCCCCGGGCGGTGCAGGCCATGATTTCCGGCCTGTTCCACCCCGACTGGGCCTTCTTCTTTGAGACGGATACCAGCGGCTTGGGGTATCTGCTGCTGGAAACCGTGTGCATCGCTTTGGTGGGCACCTGCGCCGGGACAGTTATCGCAGTGCCCCTGTCCTTCCTCTCTACCCCCTGCCTGATGCCACAACTCCCGGCGCTGCTGTTCCGGGTGGTCATCATGGCGATCCGCTCTGTCCCTTTCCTGATCTACGGCCTGATCTTTATTCGGGTGGCCGGTCCCGGCCCCTTTACCGGCGTGCTCACTCTGGGCGTTTGCAGCGTGGGCCTTTTGAGCAAACGGTTCACGGAGGCCATTGAGTCGCTGGACTTCCGGGCCTATCACGCCTTGGAATCCATGGGCGTCCCCCTCCTGCTCCGCATCCGGTACGCCGTGCTCCCCCAACTGCTCCCGGCGCTGGCCTCGGCGGTGCTGTACCGCTTCGACGTGAACATCCGGGAAGCGTCGGTTCTGGGACTGGTGGGCGCCGGTGGCATCGGCGCGCCTTTGATCTTCGCCATGAACCACTACAAATGGAGTGAGGCCGGGGCCATCGCCCTTGGACTGATTCTGCTGGTCTGGTGCATTGACCGCCTCTCCGTCTCCCTCCGCCGGTAATATAAAAGAGCTGACTGCAATGCAGTCAGCTCTTTTTTTTACGCAACTGAACACCGTTTGGACTTTTCTCAGCCCACGTCGGCGGCGATGGCCTGATCGATGAGGGATTGCAGCGTCTCCGCCTGATTCTTCTCGGTGATGGCACCCACGATAGGCTCACCCACGATGTTGCCGTTCCGATCCACCACATAGGTGGTGGGGAATGCGAAAATGTTGGAGGTAAAGGTTCCCGCCGCGCTGCTGGAATCGAAATACACGTTCTGATAGGTGGCGCCCTTCTTGGCCAGCACCTCCTTCGCGTCGGCGATGGCCGTCTCGTCGCCGTCCAGCGTGAAGGCGTTGACGCCGATGAGCGCGCCGCCCTTGTCCGCCAGTTCCTTGTTCAGCGCGTCCAGCTCGCCAAGCTCACCCACGCAGGGGCTGCAGGTGGTAAACCAGAAATTCACCACGGTGACGGCGTTGGCGGAGAACAGCTCGTCGCTCTTGACCTCGTTGCCGTCCAGATCCTTGCCCTCAAAGGAGGGGAACTTCTGCACATCGCCGTTGGCGTCGGTCTCCTCATTCAGAATTTCGGGATGCTGCTTTTCCAGCTCGGTCAGCTTATTCTCGATCTCGCTGATCTCCTGCGCGGACTTCTTCAGCAGCGCGTATTCCTCATCGCTGAACTGGTCCTTGGCGGATTCGATGGTGTCCAGCAGGAAATCGCCGTAATTCTTGCCGTCCTCGATCATGGCCATGCCCTTGTCCGCCGCCAGAAAGACCTTTTCCCAAAGCTCCGTGTTCTCCGACAGGATCTCATTCTCCCGATCCATCAGGGACTTGTGGGTGGCGGCGGCCTCCTCCGTCTGGGCCGTGTCGCCGCTGTTTTCGGTCTTGCTGTCACCCTTCGCGCCGCAGGCGGCCAGGGACAGCACCATCAGCGTTGCCAGCAGCAGCGCGGTCAATTTCTTCATCTTCATGTTGATTCCTCCGTGTTTTCTTCAATGTTGATATTTTGTTTTCCGTCTCCAAAGCCATAGCGGAAGCTCACGGCCCCGGTGGGACAAGCGCTGACGCACATCCCGCAGCGGATACACTCGGTATGGTTGGGCGTTTTCGTCACGTCCACATCCATCTTGCAGGCTCTGGCGCATTTCCCGCAGGAAACGCACTTATTTTCGTCCACCTTCATCTGGAATAGGGACACTCTGTTGAACAGGGCGTAGAACGCCCCCAGCGGGCAGAGCCATTTGCAAAACGGCCGGTAGAACATCACGCTCAGCGCAACCACCGCCAGCAGAATACTGAACTTCCAGGTAAACAGCTTGCCCAGCGCTGCCCGGATGCCGGAATTGGCAAGGGACAGCGGGATCGCCCCCTCCAGCACGCCCTGCGGACAGAGGTACTTGCAGAAAAAGGGGTCCCCCATACCCACGTCGTTCACCAAAAACGCCGGCAGCAAAACGACCATCACCAGCAAAACGGCGTATTTGAGATAGGTCAGAGGCTTCAGCTTCTTTGTGGAGAGCTTTTTCGTGGGAATTTTATGCAGCAGCTCCTGAAACCATCCGAAGGGGCAGAGAAAGCCGCAGATGAAGCGTCCCAGCAAAACCCCTAACAGGATGAGAAAGCCTGTGATATAATAGGAAAAGCGGAATTTCGACGAGCCAACCACCGCCTGAAACGCCCCAATGGGACAGGCCCCGGACGCCGCGGGACAGGAATAGCAGTTCAGCCCCGGCACGCAGACGGTTTTCCCAGCGCCCTGATACAGTCCTCCCTTGAGGAAGTTCGGCAGGTGCAGGTTGGTCAGCAGCGTCGCCCCCGCCTGAATCCAGCCCCGGAAGCGGGACATGGTCTGTGAAACGCCTGAAAGCTTCTTATCCAATGCCCACACACTCCAGACATAGTTTGATCGCCTTGCTCAGCACCGTCGCCGCCTCGCCCCGCCATACGCCAAAGCACAGCATGGCAGCTCCGGCGAACAACAGCACAATCTGCGCCGCAGCCTTGCGGTCAACTCTCATATTTTCATCACCCTTTCGCTTTTTCTGCATCTCATCATACCGCTTCGCCTCTAAAGCTGATGTTAAGAACGGGAAATTAACAAAAACTTTATCGCAATGTGCTATACTGCAGATAGATTACACGGGAAAAGGAGGGCATACCATGCGTCTTTTGCTCATTGAAGATGAACGCACGCTGTGCGATGCCGTCGCACGCCGACTGCGCCGGTTGGGTTACAGCGTAGATCTCGCCTACGACGGCGAACAGGCATTGCAGCTTTTGGAGGTGGAGCGCTACGATCTGGTACTGCTGGATCTGAACCTGCCCAAACTGGACGGCATGAGCGTGCTGCGCACACTGCGGCAGACTGACCGCGAAACGCGGGTGCTGATCCTCTCAGCCCGCAGCGGCACCGCCGACAAGGTGGATGGCCTTGACGCAGGTGCCAACGACTATCTCTCCAAGCCCTTTGCGCTGGCTGAGCTGGAAGCGCGCATCCGCAGCTTGACCCAGCGGCAGTTCATTCAGCCGGATGTGTGTCTCTCCTTCGGCACACTGCGCTTTGACACAAGAAGCCGCATCGCCGCGGTGAACGGACAGGACGTCCCCCTCACAAAAAAAGAGAGCGGTATTTTAGAGTATTTGCTGCTCAATCAGGGCCGTCCAGTTAGTCAGGAGGAACTGATCGACCATGTTTGGGACAATAGCGTGGACGGCTTCAGCAATGCCATCCGCGTCCACATCTCCGCACTGCGGAAAAAGATGCGCATTGCGATGGGCTATGATCCCATTCATAACCGCATCGGAGAAGGGTATCTGCTGGGAGGACCGGAAGAATGAAGAAGCTGTCTCTCCAATGGCGCATCACGCTGATGACCGTCCTACTTATCGGGGTCACCTGCGTTTCCATGAACCTGCTGCTCTGCTCATCTGGCGTATATTATATGGACTCCATCGCGGATTCACTTCAAGACTATGGCCCCATTGTCCTTGAGGACGAAGAGACTGCCAGCTTTGACCCGCAGCTCGTCCCATCCGGCGAGGGCTTGACGATCGTTGTCAGTGGGGCGCAGGCGCGTTTCCGCACAACGAACTGGTACATCACAGCGGCGATCGCACTCCTCGGCGGTATGTTGGCCTATTTCGTCAGCGGTCATGCGTTGCGTCCGCTGCGCCGTTTTGCACAACAGGCCGAACAGGTGGAGACAAGCAATCTTTCTGAGATCCGGCTCGACGAAGAGACCCTGCCGGAGTTTCGCTCCCTCACCCACGCTCTCAATGAAATGCTGGAGCGCTTGAGCCGCGGCTTTGACGCCCAGCGGCAGTTCGTCGGCAACGCCGCCCATGAGCTGCGCACGCCGTTGACGCTGCTGCAAACACAACTGGAGCTTTTCTCCGATGAGCATCCGGATATTCTGCCGGAAAGCGCGGCGTTCCTCGCCTCCCTGCAGGACGAAGTCCAGCGGCTCAGCCGGCTCACGCATGCGCTGCTGGACATGAGCGATCTTCAGTCCGTTCCGCGCGACGATGTCATTCTACTTTCACCCATGATCGATGAGGTCTTTGCCGACCTCGCCCCGCGGGCCGAGCGCAACGGGATTTTACTCTCGCGTGAGGGGGAGGATGTTACCGTTGTCGGCAGCGATATGCTGCTTTGCCGTATGTTTTTCAATCTGGTGGAGAATGGCGTCAAATACAACCATCCCGGCGGTATGGTGAAGGTAGTTGTTCAGCAGCGGGACGGACAGGCGGTCATCCATGTAACGGATACTGGCTGCGGCATCCCACAGGAGTTCTGGCAGAGTATCTTCCAGCCCTTCTTCCGGGTAGACAAGTCCCGCAGCCGCGAGTACGGCGGTGCGGGACTGGGACTCTCACTGGTATGGGAGATCGCCGATCTCCACTGCGGCTCCGTTTGGGTGGAAAAAAGCTCGGACAAGGGCACTACCATTGCGGTGGAGCTGCCAACGCAACAATCAACGAAGCCCTGAAACCCTTTTATTCGTTTTTCGCCGCTTCGCTTGCCGCCCTGCGGCGTTCCTCTC
>ERZ779840.2107-NODE-2107-length-17601-cov-7.124758_pt1 | contig 17601 bp, 14 predicted proteins | sample MGYA00511561_ERZ779840 | MGnify/ENA primary metagenome ERZ779840 (study PRJEB29588, sample SAMEA2162036) | human gut metagenome | biome: human gut; feature: human-associated habitat; material: faeces | place: Denmark | collected 2008/2010 ...
GGAAAGGAAAAGGAGGAGCATCTTTGAACACAACCAACAACCTGCCGCAGCTTCCACCGCCGAGGAAAACCCCGGGGCGCTGGCTCTATGCTGCATGGCTCGGCATCAGCATCCTGCCGCTTCTGGTCCAGCCGGCTTCGGCCACGACGATCTGGGAAAAGGCAACGGAAATCATGAAGGACGTCTACCAGCAAATTCTTCTCATCTCCACCATCGCCGCCATCGTCACCGCATCCGTCGCGCTTCTGATGATGAACTTTTCCCGCAGCGGTCGGACGGTCGAGGAATCGCGCGCATGGCTCAAACGCATCGCAATCACCTGGGCGATCCTGAACGGTCTCGGCTTCATCATGGCCTACGTCACGCCGTTCTTCTCCGGCGGTCAGTGGACGGCATAAAGCATGGGGATTCTTGACGGCGTTGTCGAATGGATCTCCGAACAGATCATGCACAGTCTGGACCTTATCAACACATCGGTACTCGGTGCGCTCGGCTGCGGGATGGACACGTTTCTGCGTTACTTCCCGGCAGCTGAAACAATGTATGATATTTTTACCGCCATCGGCATTGGCTTGATTTTATTGATGTGGGTCTGGAACCTGTTTAAGAATTACTGGCTGGGCGCTGGCTTTGAAGCGGAGCATCCGGTCAAGCTGACGTTCCGCGCGATCATCTTCATCACGCTTACCTACTGCGCGAAAAGCATTGTCGAGATTGTCCTGAAGATCGGCGGCACACCGTATGACTGGATTCTGTCTTCCGAGCTGCCGCCGCTCAGCTTTGCGGATTTCAATTCTGTCATGCTGGTCATCATCGGCGCTTGCGCAAACGGAGCGGTCACGCTGATCGTGCTCATCATCGTCGTGCTGCTGGCGTGGAACTACCTGAAGCTGCTCTTTGAAGCCGCCGAGCGGTATATCCTGCTCGGCGTTCTTGTTTACACCGCGCCGGTCGCGTTCTCGATGGGCGGCTCTCAGTCCACAGCAAACATCTTCAAGGCATGGTGCCGGATGCTGGGCGGGCAGGTGTTTCTGCTGCTCATGAACGCATGGTGCCTGCGGCTGTTTACCAGCATGGTCGGCACGTTTATCGCAAATCCTTTGTCCCTATAAGGAGTATCCATGAGAAAACGATTCTTTTTGAACTTTCTGCTGATTCTCGTCCTCGTTGTAGTTATGTCAACCAGTGCGTTCGCCATTTCGGAAAGTGACGTAGAATCCGCAGTCAGTGCTTCCGGGAAGGAAGCTGTCTCCGGCAACGTGCTGGTTTGGTTCCTGTGTGCCATTGCCTTTTTGAAAGTGTCGCAGAAGATCGACAGCTTCTTGTCCAGTCTCGGTCTGAACGTTGGGCATACCGGCGGCTCCATGCTCTCAGAAGCAATGATCGCCATGCGCGCCATCAACACCGCGACCAGCGCAGTCGGCAGCGCATTGGGAAGCCGCAGCCGTCACGGTTCTGCTCCTGCATCCGGGAAATCCAGCAGTGGGAGCGCGGCTGCGGCAGGCTTTTTCAGCGGCGGTCTGGTCGGAATGGCAAGCCGCAAAATCGCAAGCGATGCGGTGCGTACAGCAACTGCTGAGAAGAACATCGTCCAGCCGCAGCAGGCCGAGGCGACAGTCAGCCGGACACACGCGAGCAGCGACACCCATTCCGGTTTGCAGTCCGCTTCCGAGCAGCAGCGGCAGAACACCAACCAGCTTGACCAGAACCAGCAGTCGGTTTCTTCCCGCGCTGTAAAATCGGAGCAGCAGGAACGCTCTCAGCAGGCACTTCATGAATCCCAGCGTTCCGTAGACGCCAGCCAGATCCATCAGGATACACAGACTACGCAGGAGCAGCGGTTCCACGCGGCGCTGCATACGGAGGATCAGCAGGCATCGCATCTGGCGTTCCAGTCAGAGAACAGCGAATTTGCCGGCTCTGTAGTGCAGTCGGATGAATTTGAAACGAGCAGCGAGGAAGCCAGAACGGAACAGTCGCAGGTCATGCAGTCCGCCTTGCAGCAGGAGCAGATCGGCGTTACCCAGCGCGAGGTGCAGTCCGAGGAAAGCCGTCATGCACAGCATGATACGATGGCTGGTTTCCACACGGAACAGTCCGGCATCATGCAGCGCGAACAGGCGCAGCACATTCAGCAGGATACGCAGACTGCCACCTTCGGACAGGTGGAATCGCAATCCCGGCAGCATACTGCGCAATCCGACAAACAGTTCTTCTCCGTCCGCAATGGACTTTCCAAAACCACCATTGCAGAGCGGACTGTTCAGGCGCAGGAGCGCCCCGGCAGATTCCTGCACAGCAGAACGCCGTCGGCTGCCCCCGCTTCTGCCCCAGTCAGCGAAGCGCCCGCTGCCCGGCCTGCGCCGATCCCGTCTGCACCGACGCAGTTCCGCAGCTTCGGCGGAACGCTGTTCGCGAAATCACTCTATCAGGGCGGCGCGTTTGCCAACGATGTGATCGGCACGGTCGCCAAGGGCGATTACCGCACGACCGGCTCCATCACCGGCGAGACTGCAACGCGCTCTCTGATGTCCTATATGGGCTTCACAGCGCTGGGAGAACACGCGCCCAATCTTCCGCGTTATCAGGACGTGGAGATCGGCGGCGGACGCATCACAGGGCGCGAGTTCACGCTGGAGCATCCGGGCGGCATTGATTTTTGTATGTATCATGCTGACCAGTACGCCCAGCCGAAAGGCGATTACAGCAAGGTCTACTCCGCAGACGACGCCGCATGGTATAAGCAGTACGCAGCGGACACCGTGGAACGCAAGCCCTATCAGGCGGAGGACGGGAAGATCGCCTATCACGAAAAGATCGTGCAGAAGCTGCCGAATCCGCCGCAAAGAAAAGATCGGATGTGAGAACCTATGAGTCAGGAACAGCGGGACAGCTATGTGATCCCGCCAAATTTTATTGAGGGCGGTTCGTTCTTCGGCGGCTTATTCAAGGCACGAAACGTGGTCGAGGCGGTCATTCTTGCCGCCGGCACCGGGCTTCCGATCCTGACGCTCTCGCTGACGCTGACCGTCCGGATCATCTTGCTCTGCCTGACCTCGCTGCCGCTGGCGCTTCTGGCGCTCATCGGGATCGCGGGGATGCCGCTTTCCTCCTATATCATTCTGTTTTTTCGTTTCCTCCGCAACCGCAGAAGTCTAAGTAAGAGCGGCGGCAAAAGCAGCCGAAAGCAGGCGATCCTCCCGACATGGGATAAGAAATCCGGCCCCAGCACGGCTGTGCAGCCCGCCGCCTACAAAAAGGACGGCAGCCGCATCCGCTTTGCAAAGGATACGCGCCGCCTGATGCTGGACACCGCTTACCGGCAAAAGAAGCAGGCCGAGCGCCCCGGCAATCCGCTTGCGGCGTATGTGCCGATTCAGAAAATTGAAAACGGCATCGTCTATACGACCGACCATCGTTTTATCAAAATTCTGGAGATCGTGCCAATCAACTTTCTGCTCCGCAGCGCGAGAGAGCAGCGGAACATCGTGTATTCGTTCATCAGCTATCTCAAAATCGCGCCCGTGAAGCTGCAGATCAAGGTTATCACGAAACGTGCGGACATGAACCGGCACATTGAAACCGTGCGCCGGGAGATGGCACAGGAGACGAACGAAAGCTGCCGGATGCAGCAGGAGGACTATCTGAAGCTGCTCAAAAAGCTCGGCTCCAGAGAAGCCATTGCGCGAAGATTTTTTCTCATCATGGAATATGAACCGCTCCCCGGCGCGAAGAAAGACCGTGAAGAAGCGGATGCCATTTCGTCACTGCAAACAGCGGCGCGGACGGCGGCAAATTATCTCCGGCAATGCGGCAACAGCGTTGTCCAGCATGAGAATGAGGACGAAGCTGCCGCCGAAATGCTCTATACATTCCTCTGTCGCAGAGAAAGCACAGATGTGCCATTCTTGCAGCGCATTTCTCATATTACATCGAACTACATAAAGGCAGGCTGCTCCATCGACGAAATTCCCGGCGGTGATTTTTTTGCGCCTTCGCAGCTGGATTTCACGCATGGCAGCTATCTCTGCATCGATGGAACGTATTACGCATATCTGCTGGTACCGTCAGACGGGTACAAATCCGAGGTGCCGGCCGGGTGGCTCAGTCTGCTTGTCAACGCCGGAGACGGCATTGACCTCGACGTATTTCTGACGCGGCAGCCAAAGGATCGCATGATCCGCAAGCTCGGCCAGCAGCTTCGCATCAACCGCAGCAAGATCAAGGAGACCAGCGACACCAATACAGACTTTGACGACCTCGACAGCGCCATCCGCAGCGGTTATTTTCTGAAAGACGGTCTGAGCAACCATGAGGATTTCTACTATCTGAATCTGCTCATCACCGTGACCGCAGACAATCCGGACGATCTGGACTGGAAGTGCGCGGAGATGAAAAAGCTGCTCATTTCGCAGGATATGAACGTGCAGAGCTGCAGCTTCTGTCAGGAGCAGGCGCTCCGGTCTTCTTTTCCACTCGTGAAGCTGGATAAGTCGCTCTTTGAGCGCAGCAAGCGGAATGTGCTGACATTGGGCGCGGCAAGCTGCTATCCGTTCACGGCATATGAGCTGTGTGACGACAACGGCATCCTGCTCGGCGTCAACAAGCACAACAATTCTCTCATCATCGTGGATATCTTTGATTCCCGCATCTACAAAAACGCCAACATCGCCATTCTCGGCACGAGCGGCAGCGGTAAGACCTTTACCATGCAGCTCATGGCGCTGCGGATGCGGCGCAAGGGCATCCAGGTATTCATCGTCGCACCGCTCAAAGGGCACGAATTTCACCGTGCCTGCTCCAACATCGGCGGCGCGTTCATTCAAATCTCGCCGGCATCTCCCAACTGCATCAACGTCATGGAGATCCGGCAGACAGACCGCTCGGTCGATGAACAACTCGACGGCAGTACTGTGGAGCATTCCATGCTGGCCGCCAAGATCCAGCGGCTGCACATCTTTTTCAGCCTGCTGATCCCCGATATGAACCATGAGGAGCGGCAGCTTCTCGATGAAGCCATGATCCGCACCTACGCCAAGAAGGGTATTACGCACGACAATGACACGCTCCGCGACCCCAAGCACCCGGAGCGGTACCGCGAAATGCCGATTCTGGGCGATCTCTACGCAGTCCTCAAAGAATCTTCTTCGACGCTGCGGCTGGCAAACATTCTGAACCGGCTCGTCAGCGGCTCTGCCAAGACATTCAACCAGCAGACGAATGTTTCGCTCGACAATAAATACATCGTTCTGGATATTTCGGAGCTGACCGGCGATCTTCTGACCGTCGGCATGTTTATGGCGTTGGACTTTGTCTGGGATAAGGCAAAAGAAAACCGTACCGAGGAAAAGGCCATCTTCATTGACGAGTGCTGGCAGCTCATCGGCGCCAGCAGCAACCGTCTGGCAGCGGAGTTTGTGCTGGAGATCTTCAAGATCATCCGCGGCTACGGCGGCTCGGCCGTCTGCGCGACGCAGGACCTCAATGACTTTTTCGCGCTGGAGGACGGCAAATACGGCAAGGGCATTATTAACAACTCTAAGACCAAGGTGATCTTGAATCTGGAGGATGAGGAAGCCCAGCGCGTCGGCTCCATTCTGCATCTTTCTGAAGCAGAGCTGATGGAGATCACGCACTTTGAGCGCGGCAGCGCCCTTATCAGCACGAACAATAATAATGTCGCCGTTGAGATCAAGTGCAGCGAACTGGAAAAGGAACTCATCACCACCGACCGCAGGGAGCTTCAGGAATTGCTGAAGCGGAACGGCAAAATAGAGCGTGTCTGATTGGAGGATTGGAAGATACTGTGATACTCTGCTTTGCGGTGCGGTCTGCCCTCTTTCTTTTGGTTTTGGGTATAAGAAAAGCACCTCCGCAGAGATGCTTTCTTAATACTGCTTGAAATTGTTCAGATTAGATTGCTCGGGATAAAGCAGTTATCCGCGTCGATTGGAATCGGCTCCTCACACATACAGATGATACCGCCATTTCCACGCTTCAAGGATGCCTTGTCGATTACACTGTACTTTTTGACCTCCCGGCGGTCGGGCGCAGCACTCTTTTTGATTTCGAGCGGATGAATGACATTGTTTTCCTCAACAAACACGTCGATCTCTTTTGCATTGGAATCCCGAAAATAGGTCAGATTCACCTTGGACTTCGCGTAGGCGTAGTTCTTGACCAGCTCCATTACAACATAGTTCTCGTAGTAATGCCCGCTTGCAGCGCCGCTGCGCAGTGTATCCGGCGTCAGCCACATGGATAGATACGCGCATAGCCCGGTATCGCAGAAGTACAGCTTCGGCGTTTTGCTGAGACGCTTGAGTTCATTGTTGGAATACGGCGCAAGCAGATAGACGATACGCAATCCTACAAGTACGTTCAGCCACTCCTTCGCCGTACTCGGAGCAATGTCGGCAGATTCCGCCAATGTGGAATAATTGACCTGCTCCGACACGAGCGAGGCGCATCCAACAAGGAACTTGCGAAAACGCACAGCATCGGTGATGCCGCCGGCTTCGGTTGCATCACGCATCAGGTAGGTATCGATGTAGGAGTTGAAATACTCCTGTCTGAGTTCATCATCCACGCCCTGCACCTGCGGCATACCGCCCTCCCAAATGTGCTGGAATACCTGAATTACATCGTTCTTCGGAACTTTCTGCTGCCTTGCCTGCAGCGTGGCAAGCGAAAAATCCAGATCCGTATCGAATACAAACCCTGCTTTTTCTCTTGCGGATAAGCTGTATAGCTCCAGAATGCCAATTCTTCCGGCAAGGGTTTCCTGCACTTTTTTCATCATATTGTACTGCTGCGAACCAGTCAGCCAGATAAGGCCCTTTTCATCACTCTCGTCGCAAATGATCTTGATTTGCTCAAACAGCTCCGGTGCTTTCTGCACCTCATCAATAAGGACCGGCGGCTTATAGGTCTGAAAGAACAGCACGGGGTCAGACTGTGCGAGCTCTCTTGCCATTGTATTGTCCATCGTGACATAGGTTCTGCTGCTTTCTGCAAGGTGCTTTAACATCGTCGTTTTACCGACCTGCCTCGCACCTGTAACAAGGATGACCTTGAAAAAATCATTGAGCTTTAAGAACTTACGCTCAAGCTCTCGTGTGATATATGCCATAACGCCCTCCACATTTTTAGGATAATCTATGGTCAATCGTATTTTATCATAGTTTTCTCATTTTATCAAGGGAGCATACGCAGGATGGTTTTTATCTTTTCTGTAAACGCTCAAAAATTCGAGCGGTCCATTCATATACAGAGTTCTCTGCGCAAATCTGCAAAGACTTCAGGCGCAGCGCTGGAATGGTCAGCCTTTGCAGCATGCAGTCCATCTTGCATCATGGCGTTAAATTCAGCATCTGTCATTTCAGCGCGGGCAAGTAGCACCGGGATATTGAGCTTCTTCTCAATTCCATCTACCAAATTCCCTGCATCGCGCTCTGCGTGGGTCGTGAAAGTTACCGTTCTCGTATCCAAACGAATCGCCTCCCATTTGTCTCCAGCATATATGAATACGCCTAAAATTGCAATCACTTTTGCAGCTTTGAAAGCAAGGCTTTGAAAGCAACACCTTTTCTCTAAAATCATCTTTGCGTATACAATACGTCTTTTATGCGTACAGCAGCCATCTTCAGATCTGACGGCTACAGTTTGTACGTATTCTGTGCGGCAGTTATACGCACAAGAATTAGAGGTGACGACTATGAAAACCCGCGCACAGATCTACTCGCACGAAGCCAGCGGCATCCTGCGGGATATTTCCACCTATGGCGTTCTGACGCAGAAACAGATTTTGGGTCTGTACCCACAGAAAGACGAACAGATCAAAAATCTGTTGTCCTATCTCTGCAAGCAAAAACGATTGTTCCTTTTGGACGGCTGCTATTCCCTGACACCGGAGCTGCCGAAAGACCGCGACCGTGGTTTGGAAGCAGCGGTCACAGTACTGGCGGACTTTATGGAGCAGGTCGAGTATCACGCCGCAGGAGAATATCCTGTGAAGATCATCTTTCTTGCCGGCGGCGAGGTCTATGAAATCCTCTACGCCGAACCCGGCAAAGAAGCCATTTTGAATCTGCTGCTTGCACGTCCGGAACAAGAACCGCCCGTGCGGCTGGTCATTCTGGAGGATGCCGCGCAGGTCGATCTGCTCGCCATCCCAAATGTACGCGCATACTGTTTGCTGGATGGCGACGGCAATATTCAATATCTTCAGGAAGAAACGGAGGGATCGTTTTGAACCGTGCGCTTTTATCCAAGCGGATATCCTCGCTGCTGGCGGAGGTTTCGCGGCTGAGCAATGCGCTTTGCGCCATGAACACGATTGACTTGCAGCGCTATCCGGAAAACTATGAGCTGCTTTCCACTGACGCGGCGCTCCGCGCAGAGCAGATTGCCTGCCGGATGCGGCATCTGGTCTATGGCTTTACCACCGTGCAGAAGCATGAATACCTGACCTCCGCTGCAAATGTCCTCGGCATCACGATCACTGCGCAGCCGGGGCTGGTGGAGATCACGCTGCCGGGGTTATTGCCCAAGAAAAAGCAGCGCAGCGCCGAATATCTGACCGACCCGCTGAGTCAGGCGCTCGGACAGTTTGTTAAAGATCATCCTCTTTCCCATTTTGAGTCGTGCATCATCTGCTTCTGCCAGATCTATGCGGTATCTGGCGGACGCGGCCGCATCCGGGACTATGACAATCTGGAAATGAAGCAGATTTTGGACGTTGTCTGCGCCTATCTTATGATGGATGACAATGGGCTTTTGTGCAACGTCTATAACACCACGGAGTTAGGCGAGAAAGATGTCACAAAGCTCTTTGTAATGGATCAAGATATGTTTCCGGGCTGGCTGGAAGAGCATCAAAATGCGCTAGAAACCATGTCGGATTTTTAAGCATTTTTCGTCCTTCTTTTTCAGATACCGCCGCGCATGGCGTTTTCCCTTGAAACATCAGGCGTTTTCGCTTGACCGACAGCGCAGAAATTACCGAAGTTAAGAGCCGATACGGTAAAAGAGGTCACTTTTATGAATCCGACGCAACTTCCCACTGATGGCACGCTTCCGCTTCTTGTGTTGCAGATCATTGCCGTCTCCGGCGAGTTCCCGGCTGCTTTTTCCTGTCACTTTCCGGGCGGCAGCAGCTACATCGAAAGCGTGATCGGCAAGCTCAAAAAGGACGGGCTGCTCCGTTCGTATACCAAGAACGGTCTGCGCGGACTCAGGCTGACCGCAAGCGCCAAACGGCTGCTGCTTCAAAAATATCCGGTTGACCTCGCGCCCTATCTTACAGGCACGTCCGAAACAAATTCCTTGAAGTCCGAACCAGAGCGCCGGCTGCGGCTGCACCGGATGGCAGAGGTGCTTCTGATCCTGCACAACGCGCAAATTCCATCGCTGCCTTGGGAAAAACCATCCATTCAGGACTGGCGCTCAAATCCCACATTTCCGGTCTACTATTCCTCCCGCGAGTTCAAATCTCTCGGCAGTCTTTGCACCAAAATCCGCAATTCCCGCATGACGGGCGTGCTGTTCACAGAACAGGCCATCTTCCCGGTTTACAACATGGCTTCAACCTTTCCAAGATGGGCGTACAATGCCGAGATCCGATTAAAAGCTGTTTTACAAACAGATTTTTGCCGCAATGCACAGTTCGCGATCAGCGGCATTGTATTCGGCAGTTCTCCCATGCAGATACCTGCAATCCTGAATGACATGACGCAGAACCATTTCCTTTTGGATGGCAGTTATCCGCATTTCTATTTTCTGACGCTCGACCACGTTGGTGAGGTTGGTGCATTTCAGTTATGTCAACCAGATGTGCAGGAGCAGTTGAACAAAATTCTTTCCGAAAACCTCCTGCCGCCGTCTCCCGCAATGCCAATCGAACATGACGCGCTGGAGCAGGACGGGTCGCCCGTCCTGTTTTCGTATCTCTGCGACCTGCCAAGACTGCATCGGTTCCGCTGTGCGCTGACGCTGCACAATCAGACCGGCAGCATTCTCTGCTTTGACTATCAGGCAGAGGCGCTGCGGGAGGTGTTTGGCGCGCAGGTCAACATCACAAGCATCGACTTTGCCGCTTATGAAAGGATGATGCTCCATCAATAAGAAACAGAAGATCACGCTGGCCTGTTTTCTACCCGTCGCGCTGGCCGCGCTTTTCTATGCTGGCGGCTATCTCGCGCAGTTCATTTACAACTACCAGACGTGGACAGCCGAAGGCGGCACGCCGTACAGCGGCACTTCGCCGCCGTTGCCAGACGCTTCGTTCGGCGTCTGCCTCCGGTTCGTATTCCGCTTTCCATACGGTCTGTACGGCATGGGCATCTTTCTGGCGGCAATCGTACTTCTTGTCGTGGCGATCATGCACATGGGTGCCGGCGGCGACGGACAATATGACAAAATCAGAAACCTGACATATTCCCACAAGGGAACCTACGGAACCGCCGGTTTTCTCAATCCAAAAGAAGCCGGACAGGTACTCGACTTTGTACCGGACCTGCGCAAGCACCACGGCACGATTCTCGGTGAAGTGGATGGCCGCGTGGTCTGCATCCCGGAGAAAACGCGCTTCAATGGAAATCTTGCCGTCTATGGCGCAAGCGGCTCGAAAAAGACGCGCGCATTCTGTGTCAACATGATTCTTCAATGCGCGGCACGGAAAAACTCACTGGTCATCTGTGATCCTAAATCAGAGCTGTACGAGAAAACCAGCGCGTATCTACGCGATCAGGGCTATACCGTGCGCGTGTTCAACTTAGTCACGCCTGCGTCGTCAGATTCGTGGAACTGCCTGTCCGAGATCGACGGACAGGAACTGATGGCGCAGCTTTTCTGCGACGTTATCATCCGCAACACCGGCAGCGACCGCGGAGACCACTTCTGGGACAGTGCCGAGATGAATCTTCTCAAGGCGCTCGTCCTGTTTGTCGAGCGCAGCTATCCACCGGAACGGCGAAACATTGGCGAAGCGTATCAGCTGCTTGTAAGCTGCTCGGAAAAGGAACTGAACGAACTGTTTGACGCGCTCCCGCTGGGGCATCCGGCCAGAGCGCCGTACAGCATCTTCCGGCAATCGTCGGAGAGCGTGCGCGGCGGCGTCATTATCGGTCTCGGTTCCCGGCTGCAGGTGTTCCAGAATGCGGACATTCGCGCCATCACCAGCCATGATGAGATCGATCTGGAACTACCGGGCAAGCAGCCGTGCGCTTATTACTGCATCACGAGCGATCAGGACAGTACCTTTGATTTCCTGTCCTCGCTGTTTCTGTCGTTCATTTTTATCAAACTCGTCCGCTACGCCGACCAGAACTGTCCGGGCGGCTGTCTGCCGGTTCCCGTCCATGTGCTTGGCGAGGAGCTTTGCGCCTGCGGCGTCATTCCCGACCTCAGCCGAAAGATCTCCGTGATCCGCTCCCGGAACATCAGTATGTCCTGCGTGTTCCAGAATCTCGCTGGTCTGCAAAACCGCTATCCCAACAACCAGTGGCAGGAGATCCTCGGAAACTGCGATGTGCAGCTGTTCCTCGGCTGTACGGATGCGCTGACAGCGGAATTCATTTCCTCACGCTCCGGCGAGGCAAGTGTCGCCGTGACCAGTCAGGCCAAACAGCTTGGTACATGGCGCATTTCCAACTACACCCCGGAATACCGCGAAACGAGCGGTGTCGGCCGCAGGCGGCTGCTCACGATGGATGAAGTTTTGCGGCTGGACGTGGATAAGGCGCTCGTCATTATCCGCGGGCGCAATATTCTGGAGGTCGATAAATTTGACTACTCCAAGCACTATGAAGCAAAGAAGCTGCGCCCGGACAAAGCGGCGGCACATATTCCGCACTGGAGAAGCGAAGCGTCTCCAACACCTGCCGCCCCTGTTCCGCGCACAGCCCCAGCGCCCCAAAAGGATACTCCTGCAAAAAAGCAGAAGATCATAACCACCAGCAAGGAATCCATTTTATCCAAACCCAAAACAGCAAAAAAGGAGGAATGACCCATGCCCAGAAAAAAGGAATTACCTGCTCCGGACAGCGGCGAACAGGACGACCTGCTTTCTACTGAACCGCAGGAGTCTCCCGATGCGCCGCTCACCGAGCCACAGGAGGAACCCATCCCCACAGAAAGCCCACCCGATGAGGGCGCGCCGGAGGATGATACGCCGTCCGAAGAATACACGGAATTTCTTCAGGCATTGAACGAAGCTCCTGCGCAGGAAGAACCGCAGTCTGCTCCGTCTGACGAAACGGAATCGCTGCCGGCGGATGAGAAACCGGCGCTGACCATCCCCGCAGAAGAACCGTCCGGTGAAGCCGCACTCTCGGAATCTCCGCCCGCGGCGCGCAATGACGCGGTTCTGACGATTACCGCCAGAACGCGCATCAAAAGCGAGGCCGAAGCCACGGACGAACTCTGGCACGAGATCCGCAACGCCTATCGGACACGGCGGATCTTGACCGGCACGCTGGACGGCATTGAGCAGACCGCAGGCGGCAAAACGCTGGCGACGGTCAGCTTCCGCGGCTTCCGCATCGCTATCCCGATCCGCGAGATGCTTGTGCTGGAGGAACGGATGCCGTCCGGCAGAGCATATGCCGACTACATGAACCGGCTGAACCGTATCCTCGGCACGATGCTCGGCGCGGAGATTGATTTCATCGTCAAGGGCATTGATTCGACCACGCACAGCGCCGTCGCCAGCCGCCGGGAAGCCATGCTTCGGAAACGGCAGACGTTCTATCTCGGCAAGGACACCACCGGGAATCCCTACATCTATCCCGGCCGTCTGGTCGAGGCGCGTGTGATCGCTGTCGCAGAGAAAGTGCTGCGCGTCGAAGCCTTTGGCATTGAATGCGCCATCTTTGCCCGTGATCTGTCCTGGCAGTGGGTGTCCGACGTCCGCGACCTTTACAGCGTTGGCGACCGGGTTCTAGTCCGTGTGCAGGAGATCAGCGGCGAGGACGCTGAGCATCTTTCCATCCGGGCAGATATCCGCAGCACGTTTTCCGAAACCAGCATAGACAATTTGAAGAAATGTCAGGTACAGAGCAAGTACGCCGGCAAGGTCACAGATCTTCGCGGCGGTGTTGTGTATATCCGCCTGAACAACGGCGTCAACGCCATTGCACACACCTGCTACGATTCCCGGATGCCCGGTAAGAAGGATGACGTCAGCTTTGCGGTCACGCGGCTGGATGAAGAACACGGCGTTGCCGTCGGCATTATCACACGGATCATCAAGCGGAACCTGTAATTTGGCAGCGTTCTGCCTATGACTGATTTCACATTCCTTGCAGCGTCCGCACTGGAACCGCTGCTGCGCCGTCTGAGGGTGCCTCCCTGACGGTACTAAACTATAAAAGGAGTTTTCTCTATGAAAGCCAAAGAAGAATACGTTGACGCTCCCCGTGAAACACGCTCTAAGGACATTACCGTCTACGCGATCATTTTCCTCGCCCTGCTGGTCGGCGCAGGCATTTTTCTTGCGGTCAGGCTGCTGCATAAGCCCGCAGATGCGGCGCTTGCAGGCAGCAAATCCGGCATTGTCTATGATTCCAGCGCCGTCGAAGGCGGATGGGATCAAATGACGCCGGAGGAGATCGAAGCTGCGCTGAACAGCAAGGTCGCAGAAGGCATGATCAATATCAGCATGAATACCGCACCGTACTTTGAAGATGGCACAGCAGAGGGAAATTTGATGCTCGTAAATGAGAGCATCAATCTTTATCCTCAAAAGGTTCAAATTGTTCGCAATGATACTGGCGAACAGATTTATGAATCCGGTGCTATCGCCATCGGCAGCAAGATCGAGCGTGCGCGGCTGGATGTTGACCTGCCCGCCGGTACATACGAATGTACTGCGTATTTTCATAACTTGGACCCGGAATCTGGTGCGATCATCGGCACAGCTGGGGCCATCATCACCATCACCGTGAAAAACTGATTTCACGACACTACAACCAATTAAAATATAATATTTAAAGGAGATTTTACCATGAAAAACACCAAGAAGATCATTTCCCTCGTTCTCGCCATCTGCATGCTCGCTTCTCTCGCCATTTCCGCTTCCGCTGCCAACACCGTTGACGTTTCGGGCGGCACCGGCACTTCTTCCGTTACTCTGTCCAGCACTGCTGACGGCAGCATCGGCGGCGACCCCGCAGCTACGAAGATGTCCGTCACCGTGCCTACCGTCCTGCCCATCGCTGTCGGCACCGACGGCACCGTTTCCACCGCAACGGATGCGAAGATCGTCAACAATTCCTTCGGCGCCGTCAAGGTCAATTCCGTGAGCATCGAAGCCGCGCAGGGTTGGTCGCTGGCTGCGTTCGGCGACAAGGCCACGCTCGCCCATGAAAAGGTCAATTCTAATAAGTTTGGCTTCTCCCTCTGCCTCGGCGACGGTGAAAAGAAGCTGACTGACGACAAGAACGCTTCCAAGCAGACGCTTCTGGATGCAGCTGTGGAAGGCTGCTTCATGTCCGGTGTGGGCGATACCTCTGCCAACTCTATCGGCATCGCCTATGATGCAATCGTTACGCCGGTCAGCGAAGCCGTGACGAACACCGCCATCGCAAGTGTCCTGTTTATCATCGCTTGGGATGCAGTCTAATCGCAATTTATTCAAGGGGAACGCTTGCGCGTTCCCCTCACCTTATGAAACGGAGGACTTCAAATGAAACGCAAACGAATCCTCGCATTATTCCTTGCGGCGGTATCCTGCTTATCGCTGGCAGTATCCGCGTCGGCAGCAGGCACGACTACCCGCAAAGCAACCGATTTCAAGGACTATGACCGTACCGCATGGTATGCCGAAGCCGTGAGCGCAGCCGTGGATAACGGTCTGCTTTACGGCAAATCCAGCACCATTATCGACCCCAACGGCGATATGACCCGTGCGGAGATGGCAGCGATCATCAACCGCTCGTTCGGGTGCTATGTCAAAGCCGACATTTCCAAGTACACGGACGTGTCCAAATCCAAGTGGTACTACGATGATATTGCAATGTCTGTCCAGATGGGAACGTACAATGGGCGCTCTGCTTCTGCAATGGCCCCAGACGCGCCGATTTCGCGGCAGGAAGCCATGACCGTTGTGGCGAGAGCGTTGGAGCTGGACTACGATTCGTATTCCAAAACAGATCTGTCCGCGTTCTCCGATCGAAGCGAGATTTCCAACTGGGCGCTGCCCTATGTGCGCGCGATGGTCGGCGCTGACTATATCCACGGTCGCGGAAAAGTCCTTGCACCGCAGGACAATATCACCAGATCTGAATTTGCACAGATTTTCCATAACATTATTGGCAGCTATATCACCGTAAAAGGAACCTATGACAAGGACATTAAAGGCAGCGTTCTCGTTCGCACCGACGATGTGATTCTCAAGGATATGACCGTGGACGGCGATCTCATCATCGGCTGCGGCGCAGCGGATGGAAAAATCACGCTCGACAACGTGACCGTCAAGGGCAGATTGCTTGTCTGGGGCGGCGGCACGAAAGCCGTGTACTGCAACAACGGCACGAATATGCCCGCTGTCGTAGTCGCGCGTGTGGATGATGCAGTCAAGGTCATTTATGACCGTGACAGTACGCTCGCCGTCATCGACACCATCAAAGTCAGAATTACAGAAAGAGCCAAGCAACACAAGGAAACAGAAGTCATTTTTTACGACGTTTCCGGATTGCGCGAAGCCCAAAAGCAGCTTAACGCCATCGTCGCGGACAATCAGATTGCTCTTACTGCTCCTGCTCATCTTTATGCGCTTGTCGGAGAACAATCCGTAAAGGCTGAGTTCGTCAACAACAGCAAATCGGACACCTACAAGATCGAGATTCGCCGCAGCAAGGACAATTCCCTCATTGTGGAAGCCTTTGAGCTTGCCGCTGGAAAATCGATTTCGATGCTGACGCTGAACGAAGCACCCGAGTTCGGCAATGTGGATTGCACGGTCACGATCACTGCCTACCGCGACGGCAAGCAGATTGGCACGCTGAACACAGAGCTGACCTTGCACACGGCGTATCTCTGGCCCAAGGAGGTGCAGTAACGTGATGAAAACCTATCAGAAAGCGGCGGCGCTGCTTCTGGCGCTGGCACTCATTTTTGCATTTCCCGTCACAGCTTCGGCAGCAGAAACAACGGAAGCGCGCGTACCCGTTACGCTCACCGTGGTCAATACGGTTTCCCCGATTTCGTGTACAGTTCCCGCCGCGCTGCCGGTTTCTCTCGTTGACGGCTATGTGGTCTGTGCCAACAATGCCGCGATTACCAACACCGGCAAAACCGGCGCAATTCGCGTCACGAAAGTCGATGTTCAGGCTGGCACGTTTGAGATTGGAAGCTACGATGATTTCTCGGCATCCAAAAACAGCATTGCGTTGTCTATCAACGGTTGCAGCACAAAAGGCGCAGGCAGTCTGACGCTTGTGGATGGTGCATTTCCGTCTATCAGCGCAGAGAAGTCGCTGGCAATCCGCTACAAAGCGAAGGTATCTGCCAGTGAAGCTGTTACAAACATTAACGCAGCAACCGTGATCTTCACGATTGCTGCCGTCATGGAGGAGGGATAACGCATGAAGATTAGAAAACTGACAGCCCTGCTTCTGACCCTCTGTATGATCTTTTCGCTGTCTGTGGCCGCATTCGCCGCTGAACCGGAAGCGCACACGATCTACGACAGCGCCCCTGACGAAGAAGCTACTGTTTCTGCCGAAACAACTACCTCCGGCACGATCCCCGGCAGCAAGATCAAGTGGGAGCTGAACGAACACAACTGGCTGACGATCTCCGGCTCCGGCGACTGTGAGCCGTTCACAAGCAAGGATGACCAGCCGTGGGCGGCTGTGCGGGATCAGATCACGCAGGTCTGGTTTGACGATATGGAAAATCTCAAAATTTCCGATCTTGCGTACTGGTTTGAAGACTGCACAGCGCTTACAACTGCCGAGATCCCCGGCACCACACCGGTCATCGGCAAACACGCCTTTTACAACTGCCCGAAGCTGTCCACGCTCACGATCTATTACGGAGAGGACATTCTGGAATCCATCGGCGAAGAAGCCTTCTGGCGGGAAAACGACAGCGGCGATACACTCTATATCGGCTATATCATCGGGTATCCCAAATCGTCGGTGCCGTTCTACGATTATGATTGGGCCGGCTCCAATCGGAACAACAAATACTTCTACGATTTGTACGGCGTATATTCCGATACCCCCGCAGCCGTTGGCATCATGAGTGCGCCGGGCATTTCCGTCACCTCGACTGGCTCGATTATCGGCAACTGCCCGTCGTGTGGGAAGTATTCATTTCAGGGAACATACGTCGAAGTCGCACATTCCTCGCGTGGTCATGCCAACTATAATGAATGCAATAGCTGCCATTACGTTCAATATTTAGGAACATACACTACAAAGAGCCACGGATCCGGTGCTTATGGGTCGGGCACCTGCCCGGATTGCGGCAGCCATACATGGGTGTTGCAAAGCCAGCAGGCAGCGACCTGTACCAGCAACGGTTACAGAAGCTATTCTTGTGCCTGCGGTCAGACCAAGAACGAAACCATCTACGCAACCGGTCACAGCTATT
>ERZ779840.2121-NODE-2121-length-17548-cov-5.307895_pt1 | contig 17548 bp, 19 predicted proteins | sample MGYA00511561_ERZ779840 | MGnify/ENA primary metagenome ERZ779840 (study PRJEB29588, sample SAMEA2162036) | human gut metagenome | biome: human gut; feature: human-associated habitat; material: faeces | place: Denmark | collected 2008/2010 ...
GCAGCGTGAAAAGGTCCGCTGTCCGGGTGCGTTGGGAGTTTTCAGATACACCCTAGGCATTTGCCCACTTGACCGTAGGGGCCGATGCCCACATCGGCCCGCTGGGAAGTTACGAGTTTGCTGCGGATTTCTGTAAAAACGCTGCATCCTGCCGGGCGGAGCAGAGCCCCGCCCCTACCAACTGTGTTCCCTACATCACATTCTCCACCGTCGGCAGCTCCATGCGGCGGACGTGTTCGAGGCGGGCGGTGAGTTCGCCGCAGGCGGCGAGGTAATCGTCCAGATCTTCCAGCTTGATAAACGCCTCGAGCTGTGCGAACAGGGCCAGAATCTCGTCAACCTCCTCATGGTGCAAAAAAATTCCAAGAATTGTTTCGCGGCCCTCCCAAACCTGCTTTGCCTGCTGCAGTGACGCCGCCGCTGCGGTGTAGTTCTCCCCTTCCGCCTGCCGGATAGAACGCTCCAGCAGCGCAACTGTTTCCTCGCCGGAGGCGCGCACATAGAACAGGGAAAACAGCCCCACGGCCAGACACAGCGCAAACACGAGACACGCAATCAGAACATGCTTCATGCCTCATCCTCCCGCATGGCGGCAAAATACAGCTTGCCGTCCGGCTCACTTGTAAGCAGATAGACGTCCTGCACGCGGCAGTTATAATTTTTCAAAATTTCCTGCACCCATGCCTCGTCCCGGCCCAGAAGCGTCAGATTCTGCCGCATGAGCCGCCCGGAGGCAATGACGGTAATGGGCAGCTTCCGCCCGCTCACCTGCACACCGGCGTCCTTGGCAGGCGCGGGTTCATATTTCGGATAGAGGAACGTTGAGATCGCGCCGCTCGTCTCCAGAATGGCGTACTGCACCTGCGAAAGATCCGTCACGCCCTGGATGCGCAGATATTCTGAAAGCTCGTCCGTGTTGACGCGCGTTTTTTTGAGATTCTGCTGCAAGAGCCGCCCGTTTTCGATCAAAATAACTGGTTTGCCGCACAGGAACCGCCGCATGCCCACGCTCCGGTATGTCAGCACGGACAAAACCAGTTCCACGCTCAACACGACCAAAATCGGCAGCAGGCCCGCCAAAAGCGGCGTGCCCGTTTCCTGCATCGGCACGGCGGCCAGATTTGCAATCAGCATCGTCACAACGAATTCCATCGGCTCCATCTCGCCTAGCTGCCGCTTACCCATGAGCCGGACGACAAGAATCAGCGCCAGATACAAAATCACAGCGCGAATGAGTGAAATCAGCATAAAAAACTCCTCCCCGCCTAGCATTTACACAAGGCAGGGAGGATATACCTGAGAAACCTCTGCTTCTATTTTGCCAGATACTCCGTGCATTTCGCCTGCGCATCGCGGGCAGTTTTTTCTTCGTCGATGCAGGCAAGCCTGCCCCCGCGGACAGTGATTTTGCCGTTTACGACCGTGTAATCGACCGGGCCGCGCACGCCGACGGTGGCAAGAACGGACTTCGGGTCATAACACGCCCCGACAAGTTCCATCCGGCGGCTGTCAATCAGGAACAGGTCGCAGCACTTGCCGACGGCAAGGCTTCCGATGTCGCTGCGGCCGAGCAGCCGCGCGCTGCCGCGCGTAGCGATTTTCAGGAAATCGTAGCCCGAGGGTGCTTCGCGGCTGGAATTGAGCCGGTGCAGTAAAAACGCTGTGCGCAGTTCCTCCATGAGACTCGAGCCGTCGTTGGACGCGGAGCCATCAACACCGAGGCCGACCGGCACGCCAAGCTTCAGCATGTCCGGAATGCGTGCAATGCCGGAGGACAGCTTCATGTTGCTTGCCGGGCAATGGCACACGCCGGTGCCTGTTTCGGCCAGAAGCTTCAGTTCTTCATCGTTAAAATGAATGCCGTGCGCGTACCACACGTCTGGGCCGACCCAGCCGAGCGTCTGCATGAAAGCCAGCGGGCGCATGCCCTCGCGTTCGAGCATATAGTTCTCCTCGTCTTTCGTCTCGCACAGGTGGGTGTGCAGGCGGACATGGTACTGCCGCGCGAGCATGGCGCTCTGCCGCAGAAGTTCCGCCGAGACAGAGAACGGCGAGCACGGCGCGAGCGCGACCTGCCGCATGGAGCCAAACGACGCGTCGTGATACGTTTCAATGAGGCGTGCGGAGTCAGCCATGATCTCATCGACCGTCTGCACAACCGAATCTGGCGGCAGACCGCCATCCTTGACGGACAGATCCATAGAGCCGCGTGAGCAGTGCATGCGCATGCCAAGCTGCGACGCGGCTTCAAACTGCGTCCCAATCAGATCGCCCGCACCTGCCGGGAAGACATAATGGTGGTCAAAGCAAGTCGTGCAGCCATGCTTCATGAGTTCGCCCATGCCCGTCAGGCTCGACAGGCGGATAACCTCCGCGTCGAGATTTTTCCAGATCTCATAGAGTGTTTTCAGCCAATCGAACAGTTCCATATTCTGCACCTGCGGCAGATTGCGGGAAAACTGCTGGTACAGATGATGGTGCGTGTTGACAAGGCCCGGATAGCAGAGCATGTGGCCGGCATCCAGAATTTCATCGGCCTGCCGTTTGAGCGCCGGGCCGATGGCGCGGATCACGCCGTCCTCGGCGTAGAGATCGACGTTTTCATATACGGTATCCTGCTCGTCGCAGGAGACAAGGGTTTTGATGTTGCGGATCAGAAGTCGCTGCATGGCGGGAACCATCCTTTTCGTTCAGATATCCCTATTTTATCATGTGTGCGCGGAAAATCAACCTTTTATGCGATGCCGCTTGCGGACGGACATGCGATATGATAGAATACATGCAGAGTAAATGACATTTACGCGGGAGGTGATACGATGACGCTTGGACAGAAACTCAAGCAGACGCGGCTCGCGCGCGGCATGACGCAGTCGCAGGTCGTAGGTGACCGCATCACACGCAATATGCTCTCACAGATTGAAAATGACCTGGCCTCTCCGTCGGTCGGAACGCTGGAATATCTGGCGTCGGTTCTGAACGTCCGGCTTTCGTGGCTGCTGGCGGACGAGCAGGATGAGGCGGAGGCCGAGCGCACGCAGCAGCTGCGCGACCGTTTAAAACGCGGCGATTACGCCGCCTGTCTCGATCTTGCGCCGGAGCACGCGCCGGATGACGAACAGGCTCTGGCACTGGCTATGGCCGCAGTGCAGTGCGCGCAGCGGGCGCTGGAGGCGGAACGGTTTGACACGGCGCGTCATCTGGCGCAGCAGGGACTCTCATGGAACGCCGGAAGCGTCTATGAAAGCACGCAGCTGTCGCTGGATCTGCAGGAGATTTTAGCCCGGTGCGCGCAGCACACGGGTCTGGGGCAAGAGGAATCTGCTTTCGCGGACTACCGGCAGGCCTATGCCGCACAACGCCCCCGCGCCCGATACCATCTGACAATGGCCCGCTATCAGCTTGAACGCGGGAAAACCGTCGCCGCAGAGGCAGAACTTCGCGCGGTTTCCACGCCGCCGGAGGAAGACCGGGCGGAATACCGGATCCTGCAGGCACGCCTCGCGTCGGCCTCCGGCCGGTACGCGGAGGCTATGACCGCGCTGCGGCAGGCCGAACGGGCCGGCCCGCTTCCAAAGCTTCTCGAACGGGAACTCCTGCAAGCTATGGAACTCGCCGCCCGCGAACTTCAGGACTACAAAACCGCCTATGAATGCGCCGCGCGTCAGCTGAAGCTGTAACGCATTGCCCTGAATTTTGCGAGGCACGGCGATATATGTATAACCTTGGTAGGAGCGGACGACGCTGTCCGCCCCTATCGACTGCGTCCGTTTTCCGCTGCGATGAAGCCGGCGTGAATCACCCGTCCAGCCGTCTCATCCAGCGTTTGCGGCGGAAGACCGCCATGGAGATTGCGAAGCGGACGCATTCCTCCAGCGACAGGAGCAGATAGACGTACGCGATGGGCAGTCTCCAGACAAACGCGCCCAGAAGGCCCAGCGGGACGCCGAAGGCCCATGTGCCGAGCATATCGATACCCATGACATAGGCTGTCCGCCCGCCGCTGCGGAGAATGCCGCCGCCGAGAATCATATTGAGCACCTTGAACGGCGCAGCCATCGCATAGACAGAGAGAATCTGTCGCGTCATCAGCTTGACGGTAGGGCTGACCCGGTAGATCTCCACATACGCCCCGCTCGTCAGGAGCACCACGGTGCAGAGCACGGCGGCTCCAACAGCGCCGTAGACCATCAAACGCTTCGCCGCCTGGTAAGCCTCGTCATAGTCTTCGCCGCCGAGCCGCTCCAGCTGCTGCCGGTAATACGCCCAGCGTTCCTCTTTCTGCATGGGTACGAGCAGCAGCTGGGCCGCTCCGGGCGCAGCGCCATGGCGGAAGCCCTCGATGCGCGCCCGGTCAATGCCCGTCTCATTATCCGAGACGCACAGCAGTTCCCGGTGTCCCAACTCACGAAAGTGGCAGCCGACCAGATAGCCGCCGCCATAATTGTCAATGGAGAGATTCAGCATCCGTTCCAACTGCCCGCAAAGGCCGTCGTAGACTGCAATGGGAATTCGGATGTGCCTGCGCAGGTCCATATAATCCTGCTCACAGAAGCCGATCATGACGATTCCATCCATGTTCCACATGGACGCGAACCGGACGACCTCCCCGGCGCACTGGGCCTTTTTCACCATCATAAACTGCCCGCCAGCCTCTATTTCCGTGGAGAGCGCATCCAGCGAGGCTGCGATAAAGCCGTCGCGCAGCGTATGTCCCGCGTACTTCGGATGATCGTTGACGAACACGCCGATGATCCCGGAACTGTTCTGGGCCAGCAGAATGCCCGCCATGCTGGGAATATACTGCCGCTTTTCGAGCAGCGCCGTCACGCGCTGAACCGTCTCGTCTGAGACTTTATTTGTTTTTCCGTGAATCACGTTGGAAACGGTCGCCGGGCTCAGGCCCAATTCCTCTGCAATGTCACAGATCCGTACTCGCTCCTGCATGTGATCTCCCCCGTTTCTGCTGTTATTTTATCCGTCCTGCGCAGAGAAGTCAAAGGCAGCATAGGCAAAATCACCGGATTTCGGAAAAAGATGCTTGTGTTCTGGGGCAGTTTCGCATATGATATGTATGCTGACCGCTTTTTGATCTGCGGCGGCGGAAAAGAGGAGCCTGTTTTGAAAAAACTGAGCGTTTGTGTGCTGTTCGGCGGCGTTTCGTCGGAGCATGAAGTCTCGCTGCGGTCAGCAGAATCTGTGCTGAACCGCTTGGACAAAGATAAATATCATATTTTCCCGGTCGGCATCACGAAGGATGGCGACTGGATCCTGTTCGGCGGCAAGGATTACGGCATGCTGCCCGCCGGAACGTGGCAGAACTGCGAGGATAACCGCCGCGCAGCGCTTTCCCCCGTGCGCGGACAGGGGCTTTTAAGCTTTGAAAACGACTGCGTTGTGCGTGAGCGCATCGACGTGGTCTTCCCCGTGATGCACGGCGAAAACTGCGAGGACGGCGCGATTCAGGGCCTGCTCCAGATCGCGGGCATTCCCTATGTCGGTCCGCACGTCGCGGCCTCCGCCGCCTGTATGGATAAGACCATCACAAAGCTGATCGCCGACGCCGCAGGCGTCCGGCAGGCAGCATGGCAGCTTGTCACGCGCGAGGGCTTCGCGCGCAGCCGTGAGAACGCGCTGAACACCGTCGAGGCACGTTTCGCCTACCCGGTCTTCGTCAAGCCCGCCGGGACCGGCTCATCCGTCGGCGTCGCAAAGGCGAAGGATCGCGCCGCGCTGGAGGCGGCGATTGAAGCGGCGCTGAAATACGACCGCAAGGTGCTGGTCGAGGAATTCATCAGCGGGCAGGAGGTCGAAGTTGCCGTACTCGGCAACGACAATCCGTTCGCCTCCATCTGCGGCGAAATTGACTCCGGCGCGGAATTTTACGACTATGACGCAAAATATATCTCCGACTGCGCCCACCTGTACATCCCGGCCCGCATTTCCGAGCAGACCACCGAGCAGGTGCGTGAACTTGCCGTGCGCGTCTACAAGGCCATGGGCTGCCGCGGCATGTCCCGCGTTGACTTCTTTGTAAAATCCGACGGTGAAGTCGTCTTCAACGAGATCAACACCATCCCGGGCTTCACATCCATCTCCATGTACCCCAAGCTGTTCGAGGCCAGCGGCATCCCCTATAGTGACCTTCTGGACGATCTGATCGCGCTTGCGCTGGAGGCGTGATGGTACAGGCCGCAAGAATTTCCATCACCGGCACGCAGTCCATGGAGGACGCCGAGCCGCAGACACTCAAACTGGTGACAGACGGCTCGTACTGCTATGAGCCGGGCTTCGCGCTTTTGTCCTATGTCGAGTCGGAAATGACCGGGCTTGAGGGCGTTGTGACCTCCTTTCAGATCGAAGACGGAAAGACCGTCACGCTGCGGCGCAGCGGAAAGGTCAACGCCGAAATGGTCTTCGACCGCAGACAGGCGCATGACTCTCTATACGACGTCGGCTTCGGCGCGATGATGATCAGCGTCGTGACGGAGGATATGACCGTTCTGCTCAACGAGCACGGGGGCGTTCTCGATCTGGACTACCGCGTGGAGGTCGAGCATGCGCTTTGCAGCCGGAACCGCTATCATATTGAAATACAGACGATATAAAGGAGCGAACACAGATGAAACAGCCGCATATTTGTCTGGATGAAACGCTGGGCGTCCGGTACGCCATTCTGCCCGGCGACCCTGCCCGGCTTGACCGTGTGGCGTCGCAGCTGGAAGCCGTGCGGGAACTCGCGTACAACCGCGAATTCCGCAGCCTGACCGGCACTTATAAGGGCGTGCCCGTGCTGGCCGTCTCCACGGGCATCGGCGGCTCGTCCGCCGGAATCTGCGTGGAAGAACTGCACAACATCGGCATAACCGCGGCCATCCGCATCGGCTCCTGCGGGGCCTTGCAAAAAGGCATTGCGCTGGGCGATCTGATTCTTGGCTGCGGTGCGATCCGCGACGATGGGGCTTCAAAGGCCTATGTCCATCCGGAATACCCGGCGGTCGCCGATTATCAGCTGCTTGGCTTGTGCGTGGACGCCGCAAAGGCGATCGGCTGCCCGTATCATGTCGGCATCATCCACAGCCACGAGAGTTTTTATCACGAGGAAAACGACGCGGAGAGTGCCTATTGGTCGCGCAAGGGCGCGCTGGGCGCGGATATGGAGTCCGCCGCGCTGTTTACCATCGGCCGTCTGCGCGGGATGAAGACGGCTTCCATTCTCAATAATGTCGTTGTTTACGGCGAGGATACGGCAGATGCCATCGGCGGCTATGTAAACGGCGAAAGCTTGACTGCCATCGGCGAGCGCAATGAGATTCTGACCGCGCTTGAAGCCTTTTACCGTCTGGAACAGGAGCGTACACAATGAAAAACGTTCTGTTTGTCGATTGCTGTATCCGCCGCGAGGCGTCCAACACCCGAAAGCTGGCCAAGGCGTTTTTGTCCGCACTGCCGTCAGACTGCGCCGTGACGCGGCTGGATTTGATGGCAGAAGATCTTTCCTACTTCAAGGACAGCTATTTTGACCAGCGCGAGGCATTGCTGGAAGAAAACCGGCGCGATCATCCGCGCTTCCGGTATGCACACCAGTTTGCGCAGGCCGATTTGATCGTGATCGCCGCGCCGTTCTGGGATCTGTCCTTCCCGGCGCTTTTGAAGGTCTATATTGAACAGGTGTCCGTCGATGGGATCACGTTTGGTTCTACGGAGGAAGGGCTCAAAGGCCTCTGCCGGGCTTCGCATCTGGTCTTCCTTACCACGCGCGGCGGCTTTTACACCGGCGACACCATGGAGATGGGCAGCCGCTATCTGGACGCGCTGCACACGTTCTTCGGCATCGGCAAGTATACCTGCATCGCTGCCGACGGCATGAACGTCGCGGGCTTTGACGCAGAGGCTTCGCTTTGCCGCGCCATGCAGGAGGCCGCGCAGCTGGCCGCATCGCTGTAGATAATTTCTGTTGCAAACTGTAGGACAGTTGGGTATAATACGACTATAAAATATACACAGGAGGTCATTTTTATGGCTGCAAAGATCGAAAAGACTACCATCATCGGCGATGTTCTGGATATCGCACCCGAGACTGCTCCGCTGTTCATGGCCATCGGCATGCACTGCCTGGGCTGCCCGTCCTCGCGCGGCGAGACCGTTGAGGAAGCCTGCATGGTGCATGGCGTTGACGCCGACGCGTTCCTGGCGCAGGTCAACCGCTTCATCGAGGCTTCTGAGGAAGCCGAGAAGGCCAAGTAACAAACCGAAAGGAAAGGGCGGCCCGCCGGCCGCCCTTTTGCGTGAAACGATGAAGGTTCCGATCTCCAACCGGCTGCTGCTGTGCGCCGAATTTGCCCCGCGCGGTTCCCGCGCCGCCGATATCGGCACGGATCATGGATATCTGGCCGTGTACCTGCTGCGCGAGGGTATCTGCCCGTTCGTCACGGCAGCAGACCTGCGCGAGCAGCCGCTGCAGAAGGCCCGCGAAAACGCCGCGCGCTTCGGCGTGTCCGAAAACATGCAGTTTTTCCTGTCCGACGGCCTGCAAAGTATCCCGCCGGGCGCAGCGGATACGATCATCATGGCCGGAATGGGCGGCGATCTGATGGTGCGCATTTTGGAGGCCGCGCCGTGGGTCTGCGATGCGCGCTATACGCTCATTTTGCAACCGCAGAGCGCCGGGCAGGCGCTGCGGCAGTATCTGGCGGAACACGGCTTTGCGATTGAACGCGAAGCGCTTGCAAAGGACGGCCACTTTTTCTATACCGTCCTGCGCGCGAAAAAGGGGAGCATGCCCCCGCTTTCACCGGGACAGCAATACGCCTCGCCGCAGCTTCTGCGGGAGGGCGGGCCGCTGCTGGGCCCGTATCTGGCCCGGATCGAGGCGGCTCTTGCCGGCACAGTACAGGGGCTGCAAAAGGCCGATGAGCCGGAAAAACTCTGCTACTATGAAACCGCGCTTGCGGAAATCAGAGAAATGAGGAAGCACCATGACGACCGTTCGTGAGATCTATAACACGCTTTTTGCCTTTGCGCCCGCATCCATGAAAATGGACTGGGACAATGTCGGTCTGCTCTGTGGGCGGTTCGACGCGCCGGTCGATACCGTCCTTGTCGCGCTCGACCCGATGCCGGACGTGATCGCTGAGGCGAAGGAAACCGGCGCACAGTGCATCGTGACGCACCACCCGCTGTTTTTTGACGCGCCCAACGCAATCAACGACGGCAGCTATGCGGGCCGCTGCCTTCTGGAACTGGCAGAAGCGAAAATCGCCGCGATTAATCTGCATACGAATCTCGATGTCTGCCCCGGCGGCGTGAACGACACACTGGCTGAAACACTGGGCCTGACGGATGTGTCGGTTCTGAATCCCGTCGGAACGGACGCACAGGGCAGGCCCTACGGCCTCATCCGCACCGGCATGGTGCGGGAGCAGCGTCTTGCCGAATTTGCCGCGTTTGTAAAGTCGGCACTCTCCTGCCCCGGACTCCGGTTTGCGGACGCGGGGAAACCCGTGCGGCGCGTGGCTGTCGGCGGCGGCAGCTGCGGCAGCGAGATCGGCGATGCCGACCGGTACAACCGCCGCCTCTGTCAGGAAAAAGATCTTGCCTGCATGGGCACGGCGCAGATCGTCATGCCGGAGAACTACATCGCCATGTTCAACGCCCCTCAGGCGGAGGAAGCCCGGCAGATCGTGGCCAGAGCGGAGCCGGACATTGGCAATGTGATCGCCGCCGTCCGGGAAAACCGGGCCTTTCCCCCGCCCCGGAGGAAATTCTATGACCGCTTCATGAGTGGGCCGGTGAATCCCATCTTCTATTCCTGCTTTGTAAAGGCAAACGCCTTCACAGCCAGAAATGCCTGTACCGGCTGCGGCCAGTGCGTCCGGCGCTGCCCCACCAACAACATCACCCTGCAAACCGGGAAGCCCGTCTGGGGGCAGGACTGTACCCACTGTATGGCCTGCATCTGCTACTGCCCCGCGGAGGCCATCGAGTACGGCAAAAAGAGCCTTGGCAAGCCACGGTATCATTTTGAAGCGCTGTGAGGGGCTTCTGGACACGCAATTGCAGACTATGTGCAGGGCAGCCGCCCTGCGCATAGTTTTGTTGGAACGAAGCAGGCTATATTTAAGAGGTTTTGATCTCGCTTTTTCGCGCACTGCCGCCTCCGGTGCGAGCGGAGAAAATCACGGTGACTTCCCCCGCAGCCAAACTTTTTTCTTGCATTTTTCCTCATTTTTTGTATCATAAAACCGTACACCATACACCGATATACAGCAGGAGAACTCTTTTTGACTCCGAGGTTTTTTATGAAACGCGATGACAAGCTGTTTTCCATTGGCGAGATCGCCAAGGCATTGGGCGTGACCCGCCGCATCATCCTCCACTATGAGGAACGGGGGCTGATCGAGCCGGATAAGCGGGATGACGCCACCAACAACCGCTACTACACCATCGATACCTTTACCAAGCTGCGGAGCATTCGCAGTCTGCAAAATCTGGGACTGACGCTGGATGAGATCCGGGATTACTACAACGATTCCACGGATCTGATGCCGCTCATTCGCCGGATGGAGGAAATGCGGGACCAGCTGAATCTCAATATCGAAAAACTGTACGAGCGGGCCAAGGTATCCTCCGCTCAGGTCAGGGAGCTGGAGCTGCCGCAGCAGCTCATATACCGCCGCACCTACCGCAGCGATAACGTGGCGGACAAGACCGTTCTGCTCCGCAACACGGCTTTAGAGGCCATGCGGGCCCACGGTACGGATATCACCCGGCGGATGTACTTCATCCAGTTCCCTATCGACCGCCCGGCCGAGGTTTCCTTCTGCGTGGCCGTTCCCCCGGGCAGTGAGGGAGAATATGTGGAGACCGCAGCGCCTATGCGGGCCATCTGCATCTATCACCACGGTGCGTATGAGGAGCTCCCCGCCGTGGGCCGCCAGCTTCTGGACTACGCCAAGGAGCACGGCCTGACGCCGCAGGGCATCCTGCGCCATACCTATCTGGAGGGGCCGCCCCAGCATAAGGACCCCGCAAAGTTCATCACTCAGGTCATCCTGCCAATCGTGTAATGGTATTTCGCACAGCGCCTATCTCCATACCCGCCAGAGTTGTCTCCGGCGGGCACCGTAAAATCAGGCTTCCGCAAGGGCCGGCGGTTTTGAACCGCCGGCCCTTGTATCGGATCTGCGCAAAAAAGTGCAGATCCCGCCGTCCGAGATTCCGTTTTTTGCATATCCGAACGCCCGCTCCGGCTGGGACAGGACGGAGCATTTTCCGCGTATTTATTTTGCACGAAATTGAAAAACCTCCCCTTCTTTTTTCTGCTGCAACTTTTACAAAAGATGAAATGCGGGCAAAAAAGCTGTTGACATTTGGCGTTCACCTTGCTATGATGCAACCAACAAAAACGCGATGACACAGAGTAGTAAGCAGGGCGATCCTCTCAGAGAAGTGCCGGTTGGTGCGAGGCACAGCGCGATCAAGCTGCCGAACTGGCTGTATAGCGGCTGCGTCGAATTGAAAGTAGATGCAGACGGGAGCTCCCGTTACAGTAGCAGGGATATGATGGTATCCCGTTGAGTGTGTTTCCTATACAGGGAACAAAGAAGAGTGGTACCGCGGAGGGTTTTCTACCTTTCGTCTCTTCTGCCAACCGGCAGGAGCGACGAAAGGTTTTTTGTTTTTCCTGCCAACCATCGGACAACATTTGCAGGAGGAAGAAATCATGAAAACCAACACCAAAGTCCCCAAGACGCCCTTCTTTGCCGCCTTCTCCGTCGGCGCGGTCCTGTTCTCCGCTCACGCGGGCGGCGGCTTCGCCACCGGCAACCAGGCCAACACCTATTACGTGGGTCTGGGCTGGACCGGCATCATCTCCGCCATCGCGGCCATGCTGCTTTTGACCCTCACCATGCGGGAGGCCATGATCATGTACAACTCCCGTGGCCTGACGAGCTACAAGCAGCTTTTTGAAACGCTGTATCATCCCTTTGACAAGATCGAATGGGCCTTCGAGGTATTCTTCTACATCATGGTGCTGATGGCCGTCGCCGCCGCCATTTCCGGCGCAGCCTCCGCCCTGAACAACTACTTTACCGTCAACTACTACATTGGCGTTGCCATCGTCGGCGTCATCGTCCTGATGCTCACCATCTTCGGCGCGGGCATCGTCCGGGCCGCCTCCACCTACATGGGCATGGCCATTCTGGTCACTGCCATCAGCATCTATGTCATCGGCATCTTCAAGAGCGACAGCAGCATCTTCTCCGTCCTCGCCGCCGACTTTGAGACCACCGGCTTCATGAATATGCCCAAGGCCATCCTGAACGCCTTTACCTACGCCGGTTTCCAGTGCGTGACCCTCCCCACCATGATCGCCTGCGGCACCACCATGAAGAACAAGGCTGGCTGCGCCAAGGCCATGTGGATCTCCTTCGTGATGAACGCCGTCGCTCTGGTCCTCTCCGTGTTCATGCTCATGAGCTGGCAGAGCGTTTACACCGCCGTGGAGGGCGGCTCCACCATCCCCACCCTCACCGTCTGCAAGATCATCGGCATCCCCGCTATGGTGGCCGTTTACGGCACCTGCCTGCTCCTCTGCCTCATCTCCACTGGCGTGACCACCATCTTCGGCTTCGTGGCCCGGTTTGAAAAGCTCCCCGTGTTCAGCGGCATCCAGTCCGCCCCGGTCCGCAGCGCCATCGTTTCCGCGTTCATCATCGTCCTCTCCATGACCATCTCCATGGCCGGCCTCACCAACATCATCAAGTACGGCTACGGCTACTGCGGCTATCTGGGCATCGCCGTTGTGGTGGTCCCCTTCCTGACCGTTGGCGTATACAAGAACCGTAAATACTGCAAGGAGCACGCCTTCGCCAATGCCAACGCCGAGGAGGAAGCCGCTCCCGCCGTTCGCAGCAGCGTCCGTGCCAATCCGGTGACCGCAGACTGAGCCCGTCTCATCAACCAAGCGTTTTTTAAGAGGTGTTTATTATGCAAAAAGCTCTTTTTCCGGGATATACCGTAGGCCCTGACGCCTATGAGGATATTGTCAATATCTGCTCTGCCTATGGCAAAAAGGCCGCCATCATCGGCGGCAGGAAGGCCCTGGCCGCCGCGGAGCCTCAGATCCGCAAGGCGGTGGAAGGCTCCGGCATCGAGATCACCGGCACCTTCTGGTACGGCGGCGAGGCCTCCCGCGAAAACATGGATATGCTCCGGCCTCAGGTGGCGGACGCCGACATGATCTTCGCGGTGGGCGGCGGCAAGGCCATCGACACCTGCAAGGTGCTGGCCCACGAGACCAACCGGCCCTTCTTCACCTTCCCCACCATCGCCTCCACCTGCGCCTCCTGCACCAGCCTTGGCATCGTGTACCATCCTGACGGCAGCCTGCGGGAGTACTCCTTCTCCAAGATCCCGCCCAACCACATTTTCATCAACACGGAGATCATCGCCAACGCCCCGGCCCGCTACCTGTGGGCCGGTATGGGAGACACCATGGCCAAGCACTATGAGTGCACCATCTCCTCCCGCAACGACGTCCCCGCCCACTCCGACGCCATGGGCATCGCCCTCAGCTCCATGTGCGCCGCCCCCATCCTCCGCTGGGGCAAGCAGGCCATGGCGGACTGCGAGGCCCACAAGGTCACCCCGGAGCTGACGGAGATCATCGAGGCCATCATCATCTCCACCGGCTATGTCTCCAACTTCGTTCAGGTGGACTACACCACCGGCATGGCCCACGCCATGTACAACGGCTTCACGATCCTGCCCTCCACAGAGGAATACCACCATCTCCACGGCGAGGTGGTCTCCTACGGCATTCTGGTCATGCTCACCGCCGACAAGCAATACGCGGAGCGGGACCGGCTGCTGGCCTTCAACCGCTCCATCGGCCTGCCCACCCATCTGGCGGACATCCACGCCAGACCGGAGGACCTTCCCGCCGTTACGGAAAAGGCACTGGCGGGCATCGACGTCCGGGTCTGGCCCTACCCCGTCGCTCAGCAAATGCTGATCGACGCGGTAATGGAGCTGGAGCAGGTCGGCTGACCCGGCAAGGCGGACCGTTTCCGCCAGAAAAAGTCAGAAAAACCCCCGGAGCAACCGGTCTTGATCGACCTGTTGCTCCGGGGGTCATCCTTTCATTTGGGGAGAGAAACAGCAGACTGAGGGAATCGGCACGGGAGATCCCCCCTGCCCCGCCACGAGAAAAAGCCCCGTCCGGCGCAATCACACAGATTCCTGCTTCTCCCGCTCGCTGATTTTACATTCAAAGCGGTCCTTGTTGGAATCCTGCGGGATGGAGGTGGGATAGCCGCCGCCGAAGCAGGCCGTGCAAAAGCCGCTCTCCGTATGGTCGGCCAGCTTCACCACGTCGCTGAGGCTGAGATAGCCGAGAGAATCCACACCGATGATTTCAGCGATCTCCGCAATCGTGTGGTGGTTGGCGATGAGCTTGTTTTTGTCGTCAATATCCGTGCCGTAGTAGCATTCGGACACAAAGGGCGGCGCACTGACCCGCATGTGGATCTCCTTCGCGCCGGCCTTGCGCAGCAGGTCGATGGTGCGGCGGCAGGTGGTGCCGCGGACAATGGAGTCATCGATCAGCACCACGCGCTTGCCCTCCACCACGGAGCGGATGGGGTTCAGCTTGATATTGACCTCATTTTCCCGCATATCCTGCGTGGGAGAAATAAAGGTGCGGCCGATGTATTTGTTCTTGATAAAGCCCATGCCGTAGGGGATTCCGGACTGACGGGCGTAGCCCATGGCGGCGTCCAGACCGGAGTCCGGCACACCGATGACGATGTCCGCCTGCACGGGATGCTCCAGCGCGAGGAACGCACCGGCCCGCTGACGGGCCACATGAACGCTGCTGCCGTCGATCACGGAGTCGGGGCGGGCAAAGTAGATGAACTCAAAAACGCACAGTCTCCGGGGCGCGATGCCGCAGTGGGATCTGTCGGACTTGACGCCGTTTTTGTCCGCCACCACGATCTCTCCGGGCAGAATATCCCGCTCAAAGCTGGCGCCCACGGCGTCCAGTCCGCAGCTTTCAGAGGCGAACACCACGCTGCCGTCCTTCAGCCTCCCCATGCACAGGGGACGGAAGCCGTGAGGGTCCCGGACGGCGATCAGCTTGCTGGGGGACGAAATGACCAGAGAATACGCCCCCACCAGACGGTCCATGGCGGCGGAAACCGCCTCCTCGATGGAGCTGTGCTTCAGCCGCTCCTGCACAATGATGTAGGCGATGACCTCGGAATCGGTGGTGGTATGGAAGATCGACCCCTGGCTCTCCAGCTGGAGACGCAGCTCCTGGGAGTTGGTCAGGTTGCCGTTGTGGGCCAGCGCCATGCGGCCCTTATAGTGGTTGACCAGAATGGGCTGGACGTTGCGCTTGTTGTCCGAACCGGTGGTGCCATAGCGCACATGGCCGACGGCGATGTTTCCAAGCCCCAGAGAGCGGAGCCGCTCCTTGGGAAACACATCGCTGACCAGCCCCACGTCCCGCCAGGAGCGGAACAGGCCGTCATCGTTGACAACGATACCGGCACTTTCCTGCCCGCGGTGCTGAAGGGCGTACAGAGCGTAATAGGCTAACGAGGCCACATCGGTGGTGACATTGGAGCACACGCCGAATACGCCGCATTCCTCGTGGAGGTGGCGGTCATCGCCGGCAGCCGGAGCCGCCTTATCAAGATCCGTGCACGCCATAGATTTACTGGGCATCGTGATCCAGCAGACGCTTCATGATCTCGGCGTAGGCGTCCTCAACGCCGCCCAGATCCCGGCGGAAACGGTCCTTATCCAGCTTTTCATGGGTCTTGGCGTCCCACAGGCGGCAGGTGTCGGGGCTGATCTCGTCAGCCAGCACGATGGACCCGTCGGCCACCTTGCCGAATTCCAGCTTGAAGTCCACCAGCGTCACGCCGCACTCGGCCCAGAACGCCTTCAGCACCTCGTTGACAGCGAAGGCATAGTTCTTGATGGTCTCGATCTCCTCTGCCGTGGCCAATTTCAATGCCAGCGCGTGATAGGTGTTCAGCAGAGGATCGCCTAGCGCGTCATTCTTATAGGAAAACTCGATGGTGGGCTGATCGAACACGATGCCCTCCTCCACGCCGTAGCGCTTGGCGAAGGAACCGGCGGAGATATTGCGGACAATGACCTCCAGAGGGACGATGGAGACCCGCTTCACCAGCGTTTCCCGCTGGCTCAGCTCCTTGACAAAATGGGTGGGGATGCCGGCCTTTTCCATTTTGGCCATCAGGCGGTTGGTCATCTGGTTGTTGATGACGCCCTTGCCGAGGATGGTGCCTTTTTTCAGGCCGTTGAACGCGGTGGCATCGTCCTTGTAATCCACGATGAGCAGCTCTGGATCATCGGTTTTGAATACTTTTTTTGCTTTGCCCTCGTAGATCTGTTCTAACTTCTGCATGTTCTGCTCCTCCTGCGCATCTGCGCATAAAAATGATCAAAAATGTTAATTGGCCGCGTACATCTGCCGGTACGGGTTTTTGCTGTCCGGCGTCACCACGGTGAAAGACCCGTCCATCAATGCTTCCGCGTCGCCGCCGAACAGGGCGCACCAGCGCTCCACCAGCGGCCGCAGAAGGGCGGTCTCCTCCTCCGTGGGGGGATGGGGCGTCACCTGATCCGGGAAGCGGATGGCGGAAACATCGCCTCTGAAAATCACGCGCCCGCCGTGCTGTCCCGTACATGGGAAATACCCGGCGGCGGGCTTTCCGTCCGTATGCAGTCCCAGCACCAGGATCGTGCCGCCTGCCTGATATTCCCCCAGAAAGCTCCCCGCTCGGCCGCCAATGACGATCACCGGCTGCTGGTCCTGATAGGCCTTCATGTGGATGCCTGCCCGATAGCCCGCGTTGCCTTGGACATAGATCTCGCCGCCCCGCATGGCATAGCCTGCCGTGTCGCCCACGCTGCCGCGGACCACGATGGAGCCGCCGTTCATCGTATCGCCTACGGCGTCCTGCGCGTTGCCGTTAACGGTAATGGAACCGCCCCCCAGATACGCGCCCAGGGCGTTGCCGGGGATGCCGTCGATCTCCACCCGGCGTCCGCTCATGCCCGCGCCGATAAACCGCTGCCCAAGGCAGCCGGTGATGCGGCATGACGGTCCGGCAGCCCGGATCGCCTCATTTAAGGCCCGGTAATCCAGACCCTTTGCTTGAATATCCATGAACTATCACACCTCCGCTGTTTTTCCGGTGGATTGAGATTTTTTGCCGGTTACTCTCCGGCGTGGGCCACGCCCAGAATGGACAGTTCCTTTTCCGTCAGCCCCACGGCCCGCAGCATCAGCCGGTTGCCCCGCAGGGCCTCGATGGAATTGATCCCCATGCCGCCCATGATCTCCATGATCTCGTGCTTCCACGCCGTCATCAGATTGATGAGGCGTTCCGTGCCCTCGTCGGGGTCCAGCCGCCTGACCAGCTCCGGGCGCTGCGTGGCAATGCCCCACGCGCATCTGCCGCTCTGACAGGTGCGGCAGAGGTGGCAGCCCATGGCGATCAGCGCC
>ERZ779840.2128-NODE-2128-length-17532-cov-4.807290_pt1 | contig 17532 bp, 17 predicted proteins | sample MGYA00511561_ERZ779840 | MGnify/ENA primary metagenome ERZ779840 (study PRJEB29588, sample SAMEA2162036) | human gut metagenome | biome: human gut; feature: human-associated habitat; material: faeces | place: Denmark | collected 2008/2010 ...
GCCATTCGCTCCCGGCTGCAATAGCAGCGGTACTCCACGGGGACCGTTTCCAGGATCTCCAGCTCAAAATCCTTCATGACTCGCCGCAGCAGGCTCTCCGGGTCATCGTTCTCCATCAGCAGATTGGTGACGGGTCCCGCCGCCATGATCCCCTTTTCCAGACGGTCGATCACGCCATCCGGCGCACCGGGCAAAAGCTGGATGAGATAGCCGCCGGCGCGGAGCACGCTCCGGTCCCGGTCCACCAGCACGCCCAGGCCGCAGGCCGTGGGGATCTGCTCGGACTCCACGAAGTAGCTTGCCAGATCCTCCGCAATCTCGCCGCCCAGCAGTTCCACGCTGCCCACATAGGGCTCCTTCAGATTCAGGTCCTTGATGACCGTCAGCGTCCCGCCGTGGCCCACAGCGCCGCCCACATCCAGCTTGCCGTCCTCCCGGATGGGCAGGTCGATCTGGGGATTCTGAACGCTGCCCCGGACGTTGCCCTCGTTGTCCGCCACCACCAGCAGCGTCCCCAAAGGGCCATCGCCCTTGATGCGGAGGGTCACGCTGGAACCGTCTCCCTTTAGCTCATTGCCCATCATGGAACCGGCCGCCAGCAGGCGGCCCAAGGCCGCCGTTGCCACCGGAGAGGTCTGGTGGATCTGCCGGGCACGCTCCGTCAGCGCCCGGGTAGACACCGCCGCCGCCTTTACAAAGCCATCCTTGGAGATGGCTCGAACCAGTTGATCGCTCATGATTTTCATTACTCCTTTGTCAGTTCACGGGCTTCCGGCAGCGGACGATCCACCGGTCCTCCGTATCCTTAGGCGCCCGGGCCGTCAGGTCGCCGGTGATCTTGACGGCCTCAAAGCCCGCGTCCGTCAAAAACGCCGTCAGTTCCGCCGCGCTCCACGCCCGCTCCCTGTGCTCCTCGTAGTCCCGGTCCCATGTACCGTCTGCCCGCAGGCGGAACAGATCCACCTGATAGGTGCAGATATTTGTCTTTTCCGAGAAAAATGTCCGCCAGACGCAGTAGCTTTCCTCGGTTTCGTCCGTATAGAGCTGTCCGTCCATCCGCCGCAGCTTGTATGGTGTGTTGACATCAAAGAAAAAGCTGCCGCCGGGCTTCAACGCGCGGAATACCCGCCGGAAGGTCTCCCGGATATCCTTTTCCCGGGTCAGATAGTTCAGGGAATCCAGCGTGGACACCACGGCATCCACCGGCTCCGGCAGACGAAGCCGGGGCATGGACTGCTGCACAAACAGCGGCGGCTGTTCCAAAGCCGCCGCCTTGCTCATAGCCTGAGTCAGCATTTTCTCCGACAGGTCCGTAGCCGTGACCGCATAGCCCTTGGCCGCCAGCAGACAGGCGATGGTCCCGGTGCCGCAGGCCAAGTCCAAAACGGTATGCACCGGGATCCTACTTTTCTGAAACAGCTTTTCCAGATAGTCCGCACGGCGGCGGTACACACCATCCGCCATCAGGCCGTCATAGCTGGCGGCCAGTGCGTCATAGCTGCTCATTTCGCCTCTTCCTCGGCCTTTTCCGCCTTCAGACGGGCAAAGACCCGCTCATACGCGCCGGTACCGTAGCTCAAAGACCGGTTCACCCGGCTGATGGTAGCGGAGGACGCGCCGGTCTGCTCCAGAATGTCGCTGTAGATCATACCGTCATTCAGCAGAGAGGCCACTTCAAACCGCTGCTCCATGGAGCGCAGCTCGGAAACCGTACAGAGGTCCTGAAAAAAATCATAGCACTCCTGGGGATTCTTCAACTGCAAAATCGCCTGATACAGCTTATCACTTTTTTCCTTTTTTCCAATTCTGATCATAAAGGAGGCACCTTTCTTCCATAATTTCATATTTTCCGCACTAATTGCAGGATTCACTTTCAGCATTTACATTTTAACACAGTAGTTTAAGAAAAGGAAGTCCTCCAAATGTTAAATTTTATTTTGCCCGCCGAACCCTTCCCACCCGGGCCGCATAGGATGCGACAGTGTCAGGAAAGGAGGCAGCGCTGTGGATGCAGTCACATCAGGACTGAACACCGAAATTTTTTCCGCGGAGCGGGAATGGACTGTGGAGGGACTTCCGGTGCTTACCGCGCAGGTGTCCCTCCCTGAGCCTGTGGGCTCGGAGAACCGGACCACCCGGCGGATCCGGCGGTACTACCGCGCCCAGTGCCGGGCCTTTCTCCGGTACTGTGACCGCTGGCTGTTTCCCATGGCAGCGCGAGACTGCCGGGAGGCGCTGGCAGACAGCCGCCCCCTTCCCCAGTTCCAAGCGGAGCTGACCTTTCGGGTCACCTATAACGAGGGCGGCTTCTGGAGTCTGTATACCCAAATCCGGGAGCCAGCCGCCGATGGACACATTCTGCTGCGACGCTGGGGCGATACCTGGGACCTGCGGCGGGGCTATCCGGTTTCGCTTCCGAGCTTTTTTCCGCACCGGCGGGGCTGGAAGCGGCGCCTGCTGACTTTGGCCGCTCAGGAGATCCAGCGTCAGGAGACTGCCGGGTACGCCCGGTATCTGGACGGCTGGCGAAGGCGGCTGCGGCAGCAGTTCAACCCCATGCGGTTTTACCTCACTCCGGAAGGTCTTGCCTTCTTCTACCCCATGTACGCCATCGCCCCGGCGGCGGAGGGTATCCCTGTCTTTACCGTCCCCTACGAAGCGGTGGGGCCATACGTGCCCGTTTCAGAAGCAGAGCCGTCCTCGTCTGCTCCGCAGACATAACAAACAGCGTCCCCGCTTCCGCAGGGACGCTGTTTATTATCTTATTGTTCGCTTATTCGCCGAAGTTGTCCTTCACCAGGTCCACCAGTGCGCCGACAGCTTCCTTCTCGTCTGCGCCGTCCGCGATCAGGGTAATGGTAGTACCCTTCACGATGCCCAGGGACAGAACGCCCAGCAGGCTCTTGGCGTTAACGCGCCGATCATCCTTTTCCACCCAGATACCGCTCTTAAACTCATTGGCCTTCTGAATAAAGAAGGTTGCGGGTCTGGCGTGCAGACCTACCTCGTTATTAACGGTGATTTCCTGTGTATACATGATACAGCTCTCCTTTTCTATACCAAGTAATTCCTCATCTTAAATCAAAGAGGTGTGCTCCACCAGTTTTCTGATTGTTATTTTACCTGTTTTTTCACGTTCCGTCAACGGCGTTTTTCACAAACATTTGAATTGAAATGTGGAACGCCCCCCAACAATACAGGCAGGATTCCCAAAAGCGATCCTCCGTCCGAAAAAGCGTGGTATGCTCTTTTCATCATATTCCGCCAGAGCGGAAAGCGTGACCAGAGTGCACAAAGCGCCGGGTCTGCGGAGCATCTTCCATACGCTCGGACGCCGCCAAGGCGCTTTTCCAGAAAATACAAACGGAATTTTGCGTGAAAACCAGACCCTTGCGGCATACTACGCCATGGGTATCGCAAACTCCCAGCAAAGGAGGAACGCACATGAAATCTCGCGCTTCCCTGTTTTTGACGGTCTTGCTGCTGGCACTGTCCCTCACCGCCTGCGGCAAGGAGCCGGCCAAGAACGATCGAAATGACGCCGGGTCCGGTCAGAACAGCGCCTACGACGCCGTTTCGGACCCAAACCGGGACAATGTTCCCAACAATGACGCCATCATTGGGCGGGATGACCACACCGTCACCGTCCCGGACACCAATCCCGCCCCCAACCCCACCAACGAGCCTGCCGGAGACCTTCCCGGCGCGTCTATGGACCGGATGCTCCGCAACGGCCGTGTCCATGACCGGGACGGCGACCTGCTGGACGGCGAAAATTCCGTCACCCTCGGCGCAGACCGTTGGTAAAGCCGTTATTCCACTTCCGCCCTGACATGCGGCGTACCGCCCGAACCGCCGGTACGCCGCTTTCCGTCATTCTGTCCATCAGGCGGCACGGGGCTTTTCACCAGGACAGACTTCTGCTATAATAAGATAAAAGTTCCGCTCCGTCCTGACTGGGGGAGCGATCGCAGGAGGTCCCGCCATGTCCCAGAAATTTTCCATGACGCCCATTGCCCATATCCACAGTGATTTCGCCGAAAAATTCGGCGTGCCCCGGCAAAGCGGGCTGGTGGAGGAGCTGGAGGCTGACATTGTTTTCGAACCGGCCTATCAGAACCCGGACGCCCTCCGGGGCTTGGAGGACTTCTCCCACATCTGGCTCATCTGGGTCTTTGACCGGGCCATCCGGGATACCTGGTCCCCCACGGTCCGCCCGCCCCGGCTGGGGGGCAACACCCGGATGGGTGTCTTTGCCACCCGCTCCCCCTTCCGGCCAAACCCCATCGCTCTGTCCTGCGTGAAGCTGGCGGGCATCCGGCAGACAGCGGAAGGCCCCGTGCTCCGGGTCCGGGGTGCGGATCTGGTAAACGGCACTCCCATTCTGGATATCAAGCCTTACATCCCCTACGCCGACAGCCATCCCGACGCACTGGGAGGCTTCGCCGCCGTACCGGCAGGGGAAACCCTGTCTGTTTCCATCCCCCCAGCCCTGTTAGCGCAGGTGCCCGCAGGGCGGCAAGAGGCTTTGCGGGGCGTTCTGGCTCAGGACCCCCGGCCCCACTACCAGAAGGACCCGGAGCGGGTCTACGGCTTCTCCTTTGCCGGTTTTGAAGTCCGTTTCACCGTGGACGGGAACCAGCTCACCGTCCGGGATATCCGTCCGGCTGAATAAAACATCCACTTAGGCTCTGGCGGTTCGCATTGCTGCGGACCGCTGCTTTTTTGGAGGTCCGTTTCCCTGTGCGCGCAAAACAAAACGGGACTGTGCAAAGGTTCAACGAGTTGTTTTTTATTTTTCGTGTAAAAACCCATTGACAAAGTAGGTTTGTTGGTATATGGTTTAAACACACTAAGTTTGTAGGTGATTACATGACTGCGTTTACTCACACTCCTGATATCCGATGTTGATGGTCCCCTTCCCCGCCGACCCATCAAACAAAACCATGTTCAAGGAGTGCTTTTTTATGATCTATCCTGCCATATCCGGTATTGCCTCCTCTTCGCCGTCATCTGCGAAACAGGAGGTACCGGCCCATGATTAACTACGCCCATCTGAAATCCCAGATGATCCAGCTTTTGGATCTTCTGCGGTCCATTCTCTACCCCAATGTGTTCGACGCCATGGAGGAAGCCCACTCCAAAGAAGAACTGGAAGCGGCCGCCCGGCGTCAGCTTCGGGAGATCCTGGAGCGAATCTATCGGGAACCCCCTCAATATGACGATGTGATCGACACTCTGTTTTCCAAACTCCCCGCCATCCGGGACACGCTGGACACCGACGTGCAGGCTGCCTACGAGGGCGATCCCGCCGCCACCTGCCAGGAGGAAGTCATTCTGGCGTACCCAGCCTTTGAAGCCATCAGCATTTTCCGCATCGCCCATGAGCTGTATCTCATGAAGGTCCCCATGCTGCCCCGGATGATGACGGAATATGCCCATTCCCTCACCGGTATCGACATTCACCCCGGCGCCACCATTGGGCCGTACTTCTTCATTGACCACGGCACCGGCGTGGTCATCGGCGAGACTACCGTCATCGGCGAGCACGTCAAGCTGTATCAGGGCGTGACGCTGGGTGCCAAGAGCTTTGCCGTCCAGTCCGACGGCACGCTGGTAAAGGGCAACAAGCGTCATCCCAACATCGGCAGCAACGTGGTCATCTACGCCGGGGCCACGATCTTAGGCGGCGACACCTATATTGGTGATAACTGCGTCATCGGCGGCAATGTGTGGCTGACCCACTCCGTGGAACCCGGCAAACGGGTCCTTACCGCCCGGGAGCAGACGGAATTTGTGACCACAGATATCTGATAATTTTTACATATTATACACAGCACCACAAAGGAGGAACCCGCTATGGTATACGCAGATAATGCTGCAACAACAAAAATGAGCCGCACGGCCATCGACGCCATGCTGCCCTATATGGAGACCCACTACGGCAACCCCTCCAGCCTGTACCGGCTGGGGCAGGAGGCCGCCGAAGCCTTACAGAGCGCCCGGGAGACCGTGGCCACCTGTCTGGGCTGCACACCCCGGGAGATCACCTTTACCTCCGGCGGCAGCGAGGCCGACAATCAGGCTTTGATCTCCGCCGCCCGCATCGGTGAGCGCAAGGGCAAGAAGCACATCATCTCCACCGCCTTTGAGCATCACGCCATTCTCCACACCCTGAAAAAGCTGGAAAAGGAAGGCTTTGAGGTCGAGCTGCTGCCGGTGGGCCCCATCGGCACCGTCACCGCCCAGCAGGTAGCAGACGCCATCCGCCCCGACACCTGCCTGGTCACCACCATGTACGCCAACAACGAGATCGGCTCCATCCTGCCCATTGCGGAGATCGGCGCTGTCTGCCGGGAAAAAGGTGTCCTGTTCCATACCGACGCCGTGCAGGCCACCGGTCATCTCCACATCAATGTCAACGAGCAGAACATCGACATGCTGTCCCTCTCCGGCCATAAATTCCATGGTCCCAAGGGTACCGGCGTGCTGTATGCCCGACAGGGCATCCCCCTGACCAACATCATCGAGGGCGGCGCCCAGGAGCGGGGCAAGCGGGCCGGTACGGAAAACGTCCCCGGCATTATGGGCTTGGCCGCTGCGCTGAAGGAGGCCTGCGATCACATCGACGAAAACGCCGCCAAGGTCTCCGCGCTGCGGGACCAGCTCATCGCCGGTCTCTCTCAGATTCCCCACAGCGCCCTGAACGGCGATCCTGTCCATCGGCTCCCCGGCAACGTGAACTTCTGCTTTGAGGGCATCGAGGGCGAAAGCCTGCTGTTGCTGTTGGATCAGGCCGGGATCTGTGCGTCCTCCGGCAGCGCCTGCACCTCCGGTTCTCTGGACCCCAGCCATGTGCTGCTGGCCATCGGCCGCCCCCACGAGGTCGCCCACGGCTCCCTGCGGCTGAGCCTGTGCGAATGGAACACTCAGGAGGATGTGGATCACATTCTCAAGGAGGTCCCCCGGATCGTGGCGTACCTGCGGAGCATTTCTCCCGTGTGGAAGGATCTTGCCAGCGGCAAGAAGCAGTTCATGCTGTAATGTTTCCGTTCTTCTCAACAACGCGAATATTTACTTTTTATAACCCAAGGAGGCTTTCAATATGGCACTTTATACAGAAACCGTCATGGACCATTTCACCCATCCCCGGAATGTGGGCGAGATCCCCGACGCCGACGGCGTAGGCGAGGTAGGCAACGCCAAGTGCGGCGATATCATGAAAATGTACCTCAAGATCAAGGATGACCGCATCGAGGACGTGAAGTTCGAGACCTTCGGCTGCGGCAGCGCCATCGCGTCCTCCTCCATGGCCACAGAGCTCATCAAGGGCAAAACCATTGAGGAAGCGCTGGCCGTCACCAACAAGCAGGTGGTGGATGCGCTGGGCGGTCTGCCCGCTTATAAGCTGCACTGCTCCGTACTGGCGGAGGAATCCATCAAGGCGGCTGTCAAAAACTATTACGACCGCAACAACATCCCTTACGACCACAGCAAGTTCCCCGACTGTGAGCACTGCGAGGGCGGCTGTCCCATGGTTTGATGGGTAAGGTACTGATCGCAATGAGCGGCGGCGTTGATTCCAGCGTCGCCGCTTACCTTTTGAAGCTCAGCGGCTGGGACTGCGTCGGCGCTACCATGACCCTTTACCGCAACGAGGACATCGGTATTTCCCGCAGCCGCACCTGCTGCTCTTTGGAGGATGTGGAGGATGCCCGCAGCGTAGCGTTTCGTCTGCGGATTCCCTACTACGTTTTTAACTTCTCCGATGAGTTTCGCCGTCAGGTGATGGACCGCTTTGCGGATGCCTACGGGCAGGGGCGGACGCCCAATCCCTGTATCGACTGCAACCGCTACCTGAAATTCCGGCATCTCTATGACCGGGCAGCCCTCCTGGGCTGTGACACCATCGCCACTGGCCATTATGCCCGGATCGAGCGGGAAAACGGTCGGTATCTGCTGAAAAAGGCGCTTGACGCAAGCAAGGACCAAAGCTATGTACTCTATATGCTGACCCAGGAGCAGTTGGCCCACACCCAATTTCCATTGGGTTCCCTCCATAAAGCGGAGGCCCGGCAGCTGGCGGACAGTCTGGGCTTTTTTAACGCCAGAAAGCCGGACAGTCAGGACATCTGTTTCGTCCCGGATGGCGACTATGCCGCTTTCATCCGTCGGCACACCGGAAAAGCGGATGCCCCCGGTGATTTCGTAGACGAATCCGGCCGGATATTGGGACGTCACAGGGGCATCGCCCACTATACCATCGGCCAGCGGAAAGGATTGGGTATCCCTTCCAATCAACCGCTGTATGTAAAAGCCATTGATCCAAAGAGCAATCAGGTGGTCCTCAGCGAAAATGACGCTCTATTCTCCCAGCAGCTCACCGGTGAGAATTTCAACTGGATCGCCTGGGAAGCGCCGCCCCGCCAGTTCCGGTGCAGTGCCAAGATCCGCTACCGCCAGACGGAGCAGCCCTGTGAGGTGACGGTGGAGGAGAACGGCTCCGTGCAGGTGCTGTTCGACCGTCCCCAGCGGGCCATCACTCCGGGACAGGCGGTGGTACTCTATGACGGAGACACCGTTCTGGGCGGCGGTACGATTTTATAGCCCATGGCCGCAGCACAAAAAACCAGCGGAAAGGTCGAACCTTTCCGCTGGTTTTTCAGTTTCTATCAGGTTTCCGCTGTTTCATCGGCGGAGGCCATACGCTTCCAGGCATGGTCACAGATGGCCTTGAAGGTCTGGTCGCTGATGTCATGCTCCATTTTGCAGGCATCCTCCTCCGCGGTCTCCGGATCCACGCCCAAGCTCACCAGAAAACGAGTCAAAGTCTGATGGCGCTGGAGCATTTTGGATGCGATCTGCATACCGGCATCCGTCAATGTGATGAGGCCGTCCTTATCCATCTCAATATATCCGTTTTCCCGCAGACGCTTGGTGGCGTAAGTCACGCTGGGCTTCGTCACCCCCAAGTGCTCCGCTACGTCCACAGAGCGCACATATCCATGCTTGGTCTGCATCATCAGCATGGTTTCCAGATAATCCTCAGATGCTTTTAGGATCTGCACGGCCATCACCGGTCCTTTCTTCCTATCACGATCCAAGGCATCGCCGTCCACCCAAAAGCCTTGGCGAAAGCGACAGCCCTCACGAAGCTGTTTTGGGCATTTTACCATATTTTCTTCACAAATGCAAGGTGTCTTCTCTCTTGAGATTTTGACAATATTTTTAAAAATTCCGGTTGACAGAAGAGATTAGAGATGTTAAACTAAGCTGTGGTTAGAGAAGGCTAACGCCTTACAAAGCGTGACGGCTGCACTCCGACTATTCTTTTTCCATAATAGTTAGTTCAATTTAACTAACAGATTCGGAGGGATCGTTATGATGCCGCTTGCACTGGCAAATATCGGTGAAGAATACATGATCCGCAGGGTCAGCGGAAATCCCGAGGTAAAAAAGCACCTGGAGGACCTGGGGTTCACCGCCGGCGGGTCCATCACGGTGGTGTCCGCTCTGGGAGGCAACATCATCGTCAAGGTGAAGGAGTCCCGGGTGGCCATCAGTGAGGAGATGGCCCGCAAGATCATGATCTGATCCATTTGAATTTGAAATCTGATAGAAACAGTAGGAGGAAACAAGTATGAAAACGCTGCGTGACGTCAAAATCGGTGAGACCGTAAAGGTCGTCAAGCTCCACGGAGAGGGGCCCATCAAGCGCCGCATTATGGACATGGGTATCACCAAGGGCGTGGAGATCTATGTCCGTAAGGTCGCCCCTCTGGGCGATCCCATGGAGGTCACCGTCCGGGGCTATGAGCTGAGCCTGCGGAAGGCCGACACCGAAATGATCGAGGTCGAGTAAACACAAAAATTTTTCAAATACGGTTTGAGCACTCAAACCAAAAGGAGCATGTATGGAAAAGCAGATCAAAATTGCCCTGGCGGGCAACCCGAACTGCGGCAAGACGACCCTGTTCAACGCCCTGACCGGTTCCAACCAGTTCGTGGGCAACTGGCCCGGCGTCACCGTGGAGAAAAAGGAAGGCAAGCTGAAGAAGCATGACAATGTAGTCGTCATGGACCTTCCCGGCATCTATTCCCTGTCCCCCTACACTCTGGAAGAAGTGGTGGCCCGTAACTATCTGGTGGGAGAACGCCCCGATGCCATTCTGAACATCATTGACGGCACCAACCTGGAGCGCAACCTCTACCTCACCACCCAGCTTACCGAGCTGGGTATCCCGGTGGTCATCGCCATCAACATGATGGATGTGGTCCGCAAAAACGGTGACCAGATCAACGTAGCGGAACTGTCCCGGGAACTGGGCGTGCGGATCATTGAGATCTCCGCACTGAAGGGTGACGGCGTCATGGAAGCCGCTGAAGCCGCTGTGAAGGCCGCCGAGGGCACCAAAACCGTTCCTATGCACACCTTCTCCGGCCCTGTGGAGCACGCCATCGCCCATATCGAGGAGGCCGCGGTGCACAACCTGCCGGAGGAGCAGCAGCGCTGGTACGCCATCAAGATCTTCGAGCGGGATGACAAGGTGCTGGAAAAGCTCAGCATCCCCGCCGATGTCATGTCCCATATTGAGACCGATATTCAGGCCGCTGAAAAGGAGCTGGACGATGATGCCGAGAGCATCATCACCAATGAGCGGTACGTCTACATTGCAGAGCTTATCAAGAGCTGCTACAAGAAGCACAATCAGGGGCAACTCTCCGCCTCCGATAAGATTGATAAGATCGTCACCAACCGCTGGCTGGGCCTGCCCATCTTCGCCGTGGTCATGTACCTTGTGTACTACATCGCCATGGTGACCGTGGGCTCCGCCGCTACCGACTGGGCCAATGACGGCCTGTTCGGTGACGGCTGGCATCTGTTCGGCATCGGCACCAGCGAATATACCGAGGTCGCCGACAATTATACCGCCGCCTCCGAGGCCATCAGCGCCTACTATGATCTGGATACCGAGGCCGATGACTTCGATCCCGACACCACTCTGGCCGACATGAAGGCGGTTCAGCCCGACTCCGCATCCGCCACCATCGAAGTGGAGGACGAAGAGACCCTGGCCATGAATGACATGACCGTTTACTATGACGCCATCCCTGCTGACGCGGACGAGGAAACCACCGTCCCCATGACCTATGTAGACGCTGTTTCCTATTTCGAGACCAACGGTTTTGACGAGCCCGATCCCGCCGACTACGGCGTGTGGGTCCCCGGCGTGCCCGTGCTGATCGGCAATGCTCTGGAGGCCGCCGGTGCTGCCGAGTGGCTCAATGGCTTGATCCTGGACGGTATCGTGGCCGGCGTCGGTGCGGTGCTTGGCTTCGTGCCCCAGATGCTGGTGCTGTTCCTGATGCTGGCGTTCCTGGAGGCCTGCGGTTACATGGCTCGTATCGCCTTCGTTCTGGACCGTATCTTCCGCAAGTTTGGCCTGTCCGGTAAATCCTTCATTCCCATGCTCATTGGTACCGGCTGCGGTATCCCCGGCATCATGGCCTCCCGCACCATTGAAAACGAACGTGACCGCCGTATGACGATCATGACCACCACCTTCATCCCCTGCGGCGCCAAGGTGCCCTTTATCGCCATGGTGGCAGGCGCTATCTTCGGCGGCGCTGCCTGGGTGGCTACCTCCGCCTACTTCGTGGGCATGGCTGCCATCATCATCTCCGGCATCATGCTGAAGAAAACCAAGATGTTTGCCGGCGATCCCGCTCCCTTTGTCATGGAGCTGCCCGCCTACCACTGGCCCACCGTGGGCAACGTGCTGCGCAGCATGTGGGAGCGGGGCTGGTCCTTCATCAAGAAGGCAGGCACCATCATTCTGCTGTCCACCATCGCTGTGTGGTTCACCACCTACTTCGGCTGGGCTGAGGACGGCTTCCGGATGCTCTCCGAGGAAGAGATCGACTGCTCCATCCTCGCCCACATCGGCAGCCTGATTGCCTGGATCTTCGCGCCTCTCGGCTGGGGCAACTGGAAGGCCGCCGTGGCCTCCATCACCGGTCTGGTGGCCAAGGAAAACATCGTTGGTACGCTGGGTATTCTCTACGGCGGCGGTGATGAGACTGTCTATCAGGCTCTGGGAACTGTCTTTACCCAGATCAGCGGCTACTCCTTCCTGGTGTTCAACCTGCTGTGCGCCCCCTGCTTCGCCGCTATCGGCGCCATCAAGCGGGAGATGAACAACGCCAAGTGGACCTGGTTCGCCATTGGCTATCAGTGCGGCTTCGCTTATCTGTGTGCCCTGATGGTCAACCAGTTCGGCAAGGCCTTCACCGGCGATCTGAGCGTCCTCGGCCTCGTTGCCGCTCTGGCCGCTCTGGCCTTTATCATCTACATGCTGGTCCGTCCTTACAAGGAAGCTACCAAGCTCTCCGCTAAGGTCTGATTTTCCCCTTACTCTCCATTCTATATCTTCCATCTTCCATTTCTTTCAAAGGAGTGATTTTCCATGCTGACCTGGTTGAGTGCCAATCTCTCTACCCTCCTCATTTCTCTTGTCTTATTTGCCGTTGTCATTTCCATTGTCCGGTATCTCATCCGGCAGAAAAAGCAGGGAATACACCCCAACGATTATCTTTCGGGAAACGTGAAGATGCATCTGCACGTAAGTTTGCTTCAAACAAATATCTGTCGGCATAATCATATTGGATACGACCGAAATATGAACGGCGGGCTAGTTCTGTGCCACCATCAGAGTTGGTTTGAGATGATTTGTCCAGTGTATTCAATGATTCGGTCAGTTCATCACTACCACCACCTTTACGTGTTGCTTCTGTGTATTTATAAATCTGCTCCCATTGTTCAAAACCAAACAATGCACCGATTGTGTGCTTTTGGAAAGATTTGTTGTAGTTTACCAATAACTGTGAAGTATACTCATTCCAGATATAATATTTATCATATCCTTCTCTCAGACCGGAGTCCGCAATGTTGGATCCTGAGCCATAAGAATAATGTTTCTTGAAATAATCGATATTACGAATATCGTTACGTACCGAGAACAAGCCTTTAACACTCAATTCCGGTAAGATATGTACAGTAGCATGCAGGATAGCATTTAACTGCTGGTCCATTTGACGGTAGAAACCGGTTCTTCCCAATTCGGCTACAGGGTTGGCTTTTCCACTGTAGTTAAATGTACCGTCTTCATTGTATACCGGCAACGTCGGGCTATTACGGGTTACCTCACTCATAAGTGTTCCGAAGCCTACGGCACCGTCTTCACGTGTTCCTCTATATCCGGATACATTCAGTCCTGCCGAGAACCATTTGCTAATTTCTGATTCAACATTGATACGACCTGTAAAACGATTGTAGTCATTTTCGTTTGTCAAACCACCCTGATAGAGGTAACCGACAGATGCACTGTAGTTTGTCTTTTCAGATCCGCCATTGATTGAGAAATTATGTTGCTGTTCAAAAGCAAAATTTTTGAATGTTTCCTTATACCAATCCGTATTGGGGTGTCCTATTGGATCACTTCCATTCCGGAAGAGTTCAATATCTTCATCACTATAAGGCAGATTGGCATTGGGATTTTCATTTTTCACAGCTTCGTTGTATAACATAGCATAATCTGCAGCACCAAGGAAGTTGAGTTTAGCGGTTGGAGTTGCCCATGCTACGCTACCTGAATATGAAACCTTGGCATCCTGTCCTTTTTTACCTTTTTTCGTTGTGATAAGGATTACACCATTAGCGGCTTGTACACCATAGATAGCGGCAGAAGCAGCATCCTTCAATACTGTCAGGCTTTCAATGTCTTGAGGGTCAATTGTATTCATACTACCCGGAACTCCATCAACAATAACCAATGGATTGGCAGCGTTCACCGAGTTCTTACCACGTACGGTGATCGTACCGGTCTGTAATCCGGGAGCACCGGAAGATTGGATAGCCGTTACACCAGGCATTGTTCCGGCCATTGCAGCAGAAACACTCGATACGGAACGAGATTCCAACGCTTCTGCATTAATAGATGATACAGAACCTGTTAAGTTAGCCTTTTTCTGTACACCATAACCTACCACCACTACTTCATCCAAAGTTTTGGTGTCTTCTTTCATGGTTATGTTGTAAGAACTTACTCCCGCTTTCAAAGAAACGATTTCAGGCACATAGCCAATATAGGTAACTTGCAATTCGTTACCTCCTACAGTTAAACTGAATTTTCCATCGATATCAGTAATCGTACCATTGGTTGGATTACCTTTTTCTACTACCGATGCACCAATAACCGGTTCGCCGGTAGTATCTTTGATGATTCCGGAAACTTTTCTCTGCTTTTGCTGTTGTGTTACCTGTACATTATTAGTTGTAACAGCAGCTGTAGATACTACGATCTGATTGTCTACAATCTTGTAGGTATATCCCGAGTTTTTGAAAACTTCGTTCAATACGGTTTCGATCGGAGCGTCGGATACGTTGATGGATACTTTCTTGTTCAGTTTTACCTGATTGTCATTGTAGAAGAAAGTGTAATCGCTTTGTTTTTCAAGTTCACGAAGTACATTTTCAATGGATACATTGGTCTTTGTCATTGAAATCTTTAGTACTTGAGCGAAGGCACTCACAGGTACCATAGCCACCAGGCTAACTGCTAAAGCAAAAGCCAGATGCTTTTTCATTCTTTGCGGACTAAACCACCGCATGTTGCATTTTCTCATAAATACGATTAATTATTAGATTGTAATTTAGATTGATAAAGTAAGCACAGGATACTTCTGAAGTATCACTGTACCAGGTTAACGTCATTTACGGTTTCTCTCTCATTCTTTTCTTTCTTATTTAGGTTTAAAATTGATGTTTGGTATAAGTTCTAAACGAACTTGGGTGAGAAGGAGGCGGATTAGAGAGTGGCGAGAGAGAGTTATTGGTGAGAGAATTGGAGATACAGAATTTGAGAATGAGACATAAAAAAGCCCGTCCATGTGTTACCATGAACGGGCTTTAACCCTCAATAAATAATGTGTTAAATTAATATCCCGGATTCTGATCGTCTTTCAACAATGGATTCAGGTCAATGGCACCTTGAGGTATAGGCATCAGCATCAAACGGTTATCCCAAACTTTATTAATTACGACATATCCGTTTGGAGCATAAGAAGGACCATTCATAGCCTTACTACAGTAATCATTACCATAACGCCGTATATCATCAAAGCGATGGCCTTCTGCTGCCAATTCAATACGCCGTTCATTACGTACAAAGGCCAGAGCTTCTTCTTTTGAAGGCATGGTGGTTGGCACATCCGGCATACCACAACGATCACGCAAATCATTCAATGCTTTTTGTACTTCTGTATCCCATCCCGAATTCTGAATACGTGCCTCTGCATAAGTTAACAATACTTCAGCATAACGAATCACCGGATAGTCTTCTTCTGCAGTCCAGGTATCGTATGGATCAAGAGTGACCATTTTACGATAAAAATATCCGGTCCATGATTCATTACCGTCTTTATTTATCAGATCCGGATCCCAACGGAAGTAGAATGTACCTTTAATGGTTTCATGCCATCCTTTGAAAGGGAACATCATAGACACATACAAGCGGCTGTCGCGGTTACGGAACTCTTTCATATAGTCATATTTCATAATATCTGTTTGTGGCACTTTTTCTATGAATTGAGATTGGCTCATATCTTTGAAATCTTTCCATATTTCCGCATAACGTTCTTTACGTTGTTCCATAGTGATGTCATTACGCATCGTTTTACCATCCACATCCCAATAGGCGTCAATCAAGTCCTGCATGGGTTCGTAAGAACAATATCCGTCATATTGAGAGAACGATTTAGGTATAAAATAGGTGTATCTGGTCCAGTCGTAATTGTTTGCATCAGCCATATACTCACGTGTTACAATATACTCCGGATTAGCGGGAGATGCATTACCTTTGTGCCACAGTGATTCATAACTGAACATACCTTTTACGAATTTATCTTTATCGATACCTTTGGCTGCATAGTCAATATATGCATCCATTTCGTCAGCTTCTTTTTGCTGTGCGGTGGTAAGCGATGATACACGGAATAAAGAATGATGTCCTTCAGATATGATTTTTCCGGCTGAAGCCTCGGCTTCAGCATAGTTGCCGAAATATAAAGCTGCACGGGCACGGAGGGCCAAAGCACCGGCACGAGTAATACGTCCGGTTTCATACAGATAACTACCGTTATAACTGTCTGGAAGAATTTCAGCTATTTCAGCCAATTCATCTAAAATAAATTTACGAACAGTTTCTACTTCATCACGTTTTACATTGGGAGCATCATAAGCCAAAACCTCTGTAATTACAGGAACTTTTCCGAATTTTGTGGTCAAATCCAGATAGCTTAAAGCGCGGAAAAAACGTGCTTCTGCTTTCATACGTGTTTTCAGTTCTTCACTGACTGCACATTTATCTATATTCGCGATAAAGTTGTTTACTATACGGACGGTACCAAAATAGTAGCTCCCATATCCGTTGGCTGTACTAATACCATTTTGCTGGACCATTTCGAAGTTTCCTTCCCAAGGTTTATGGCTATGCGCATTGTCGGTACACAATTCATCCCAGATGTCTACACCATCTAATGTGGCATAACAAGTGTTCAAAGCATACCATGCATCTTTTTCAGTCTGCCAAAAGTTTTCTGCTGCAATGTCAGCAGGTGGAACCACATCTAAATCGCAGGCTGTCAATGCTCCTGTGAGACATAATCCCAATGCAATTTTTCTTATATTGTTTTTCATTGTGAATTCTATTTTTTAATGAATGGTTTTAGAATGATATGTTTACACCAAATGCTACCGATTTAGTCCCCAGCGTATAAATCACACCGCCGGCTGTTTCCGGATCAAAGTCTTCCATCTTTTTATCAGCACGAACCGTGAAAAGATTCTCGCCTGTTACATATACTTTCAATGACTGTAATCCCCAGTTTTTCACTGTTGCAGATGGTACTGTATATCCCAGTGACAGAGTTTTGAAACGGAAATAATCGGAATCGAACAAATGATAATCACTAAAATTACGGTTGTAAGTTGTATGTACGCTACTTGCTGAATAGATGCGAGGATATGCCGCATGTGGATTCGGATTCTCTTCCGTCCATCTTTTCAAATGATATTTTCTCGGGCTGTCCTGTCCATGGTAGAACGGATGAACGCCATAAACATCAAATGCTACTTTCGTTCCACTGATTCCTTGTCCGAACATACTGAACTCAAAACCTTTATATTGCAGACTCAAATTTACGCCATATGTAAAATCGGGTACATCTTTACCAAGAATAGTACGATCTTCATCTGTGATTTCTTGCTTATATTCGATATCACGCTGAGGAACGAATTTAATGTCACCCGCATTGGGTACCACTCCACTCAAGGTGTAGTAATGTCCGGCATCGATGTCTGCCTGAGTATAAAGTCCGTCCGTTTTAAATCCATAGAATGAACCGATTGATTCTCCCTTTTTCAGAAATACTTTTTTTATTTTCTTCAGCTGTGGATTCGGTACCCATTCTTCT
>ERZ779840.2130-NODE-2130-length-17529-cov-2.954962_pt1 | contig 17529 bp, 14 predicted proteins | sample MGYA00511561_ERZ779840 | MGnify/ENA primary metagenome ERZ779840 (study PRJEB29588, sample SAMEA2162036) | human gut metagenome | biome: human gut; feature: human-associated habitat; material: faeces | place: Denmark | collected 2008/2010 ...
GGGGAGCCTTTTTTTCTATGGGAAATCTTGTTGGAATTTCCTGCGGAGAAAAAGATCCTTTGGGCAGGATTGCACTGCGCGGAAAAAATGTGCCACTTGCGAGAGATGTGACGGAGCGGTTTACGACCGGAAAAATGGAATGTAAAAAAGAAAAAACTCATGTTTTACATAAACTTAACATCTCTGAGATTTTGCATTTTACACGCCGTTGTTATGATGAAACCTGTAAAAACGAAATGTAAAAAACGTCGGGATTGCGATTTTACAAAATAGAAATCACAAAAATCCCGTGTGAAAAGAGGAGAAAAGAATATTATGAAGAGAAAAGTAATTGCAATCACCTTAACCGCAATGATGGCTGCAGGAATGCTTGCAGGATGTGGAAGCAGCGATAGCAGCAGTTCTTCCACAGCAGACACTACAAAAGAGGCTTCTGCAACAGAGGCAGATGGCAGCACAGACGGTGACAGCACCGCAGCAGGCGGAGATTTCTCCGGACAGATCAGCGTGATCTCCCGTGAGGATGGTTCCGGTACCAGAGGTGCATTCATCGAGCTGTTCGGTGTAGAAGAGAAAAACGATGCAGGTGAGAAAGTAGACAACACCACCGTTGATGCACAGATCACCAACAATACTTCCGTTATGATGAGCACGGTGGCAGGTAACCAGTACGCAATCGGTTATATCTCCCTTGGATCCTTAAATGATGAAGTCAAAGCACTGAAAATCGACGGAGCAGAGGCAAGCGCAGAGAACGTAGAAAACGGTTCCTATAAAGTAAGCCGTCCGTTCAACATTGTAACAAAAGACGGTCTTTCCGCAGATGCGCAGGATTTCATGGACTACATCTTAAGCACCGACGGACAGCAGGTTGTTTCAGATGACGGATATATTGCAATCAAAGATACCAAAGCCTACGAAGGAAGCTGCAGCGGTGAAAAGGTTGTGGTAGCAGGATCTTCCTCTGTAACACCACTGATGGAAAAATTAAAAGAGGCTTATACAAAAGTAAATTCAAACGCTAACATCGAAGTACAGCAGAGCGATTCCACAACAGGTATCACTTCCGCAAGCGACGGTCTCTGCGACATCGGTATGGCATCCCGTGACTTAAAGGATGAGGAGAAATCCTTAGGACTTACCGCAACCGTAATCGCAACCGACGGTATTGCTGTCATCGTAAACAAAGAGAACCCGACCGATGGGCTGACCAGCGATCAGGTAAAGAGCATCTATGTTGGCGACACAACCGACTGGGCAGATGTAAAATAAAGAATGTATAAAGCAATGGAAAAAGAAGTAAGGGCGAACAATGGAAAATCGCTCTTACTTCCGTATCTGAAAATGTTCAGAAAAAGAAGCTGTCTTTCGGAACGTGCTTGAAAAAGCAGTTCGTAAGGAAAAAAACGAAAGTCTTTTTCAAACACGCTCCGCGAAACAATGAAATGAAAGGATTTATCTTATGAAACTAAGAGAAACGATCATGAAACTTGTATTCCTGATTGCGGCGTGCTGCTCCGTACTGGCTGTTGCACTGATCTGCATTTTCCTGTTCATGAATGGCGTTCCTGCTATTTTTAAAATCGGACCGCTGAAATTTTTGACCGGTACCGTGTGGAAACCGGGAAACAACATTTTCGGTATCCTGCCGATGATTGTCGGCAGTATCTGCGTGACCGGCCTTGCAATCCTGATGGGTGTGCCGGTTGCCATTCTTACTTCGGTGTTTCTTTCCCGTTACTGTCCGAAAAAGTTTTACGGCATCTGCAAATCAGGTATTAACCTGATGGCCGGTATTCCGTCTATCGTATATGGATTTTTCGGACTGGTTGTGATCGTCCCGTTGATGGCACAGCTGACAGGCAAAAACGGAAACACAATGCTGACGGCATCTATTCTTCTGGCCGTTATGATTCTTCCGACCGTGGTCGGTGTAACAGAATCCGCCATTACAAGCGTTCCGGAATCCTACTATGAAGCAAGCCTTGGCCTTGGTGCAACGCATTCCCAGAGCGTTTTTTTTGCAGTTGTCCCGGCGGCAAAATCCGGAATCCTGGCCGGCATCGTTCTTGGCATCGGACGCGCCATCGGAGAGACGATGGCAGTGATTATGATTGCCGGAAACCAGCCTCGTATGCCAAAAGGAATCACAGAAGGCCTTCGTACCATGACAGCCAATATTGTACTGGAGATGGGATATGCATCCGGACTTCACCGGGAAGCGCTGATTGCAACGGGTGTTGTGCTGTTTGTCTTTATCCTGCTGATCAATTTATCGGTGTCTATGCTGAACCGGAGGGTACATTATGGTGATTAAAGGAAATGGAGCTGTAAATACAATGGAAGCTGTAAAAATAAATACAAAAGAAAAAGAAAGAACAAAGGTTACGTATCACAAAAGTGTTTTTTCTTCGGTACTGACCGGAATTACCTGTGGAGCGGCCATTCTTGCACTTGCTATTCTGGTTTTTCTGGTTGGATTTATTCTGATCCACGGTGTGAAAAACCTGACACTGGAGCAGTTTGCATGGACCTATAATACAGAGAATGTTACGATGCTTCCGGCGATCATCAACACTGTTACGATGACAGTACTTTCCCTGCTGCTTGCTGCGCCCCTCGGCATTTTCTCGGCGATTTATCTGGTTGAATATGCCAACAAACACGGAAAACTGGTTGGGCTGATCCGGATTACGGCAGAGACCCTTTCCGGTATTCCGTCGATCGTTTACGGTTTGTTCGGTATGCTGTTTTTTACGAAAACCCTGAAAATGGGATACTCGATGATGTCCGGTGCCTGTACCCTTGCCATCATGATTCTTCCGCTGATTATGCGAACAGCAGAAGAAGCCTTAAAATCGGTTCCGGATTCCTATCGGGAAGCAAGCTTTGGACTGGGAGCCGGAAAGCTTCGTACGATTTTTAAAATTGTTCTTCCATCTGCCGTACCCGGCATTCTTTCCGGTGTCATTCTTGCGACAGGCCGTGTCGTAGGAGAGACGGCAGCACTTCTTTTCACAGCAGGAACGATTGCAAAGGTGGCAGGCCTTATGGATTCCGGCCGTACCCTTGCCGTTCATATGTATGCACTTTCCAGTGAAGGCCTCTATATGAATCAGATGTATGCAACCGGCGTCATCCTGATGCTGATTGTCCTTCTGATCAACGGCTGTTCCGGAATGATTGCGAAGAAAATTGCAAAGAAATAAAAGAGAGACGAGGAAAAAACATGAGCAAAATAGATGTATCCAATATGGATCTTTATTACGGAGACTTTCATGCATTAAAAAATATCAATCTGAGCATTGATGCCAATGAAGTGACGGCTTTTATCGGACCTTCCGGCTGTGGTAAATCGACCCTGTTAAAATCCATCAACAGAATGAATGATCTCGTTCCGGGCTGCCGGATCACCGGTGAAATGCTGCTGGACGGAGAAAACATCTACGGCGGAAAAATGGATGTCAACGGACTCCGCAAACGGGTCGGCATGGTATTCCAGAAACCAAATCCGTTCCCGATGAGCATTTACGACAACATTGCCTATGGCCCCAGAACCCATGGTGTCCGTTCCAAAGCGAAGCTGGATGATATTGTGGAACAGTCTCTTCGACAGGCAGCAATCTGGGATGAGGTGAAGGACCGTTTGAAGAAAAGCGCACTTGGCATGTCCGGCGGACAGCAGCAGCGTCTTTGCATTGCGCGTGCTCTTGCCGTACAGCCGGAGGTTCTTCTGCTGGACGAACCAACCTCAGCACTGGATCCGATTTCTACTTCCAAAATCGAAGATCTTGCGGTAGAACTGAAAAAAGATTATACTATTGTCATGGTAACACACAATATGCAGCAGGCAGCCAGAATTTCCGATAAAACCGCATTCTTCCTGTTAGGAGAGGTGGTAGAATACGGAGAGACCGAACAGATCTTCTCCATGCCGAAGGACAAACGGACAGAGGATTACATTACAGGGAGGTTTGGCTGATATGAGGGAAAGATTTGAGCAGCAGATGGAAATTCTGCACACGGAGCTGATTGAGCTTGGCGCACTCTGCGAGCAGGCAATCGGACGGACATATGAGGTTCTGCTGGAGGGAAACCAGAGAGCGGCAGAAGAGATTATCAAAAAAGACCAGGTTGTCGATGCGAAAGAACGGGAGATCGAGGATCTCTGCTTCCGCATCATTTTACAGCAGCAGCCGGTAGCACGTGATCTGCGCCAGGTATCTGCGGCATTAAAAATGATTACCGATATGGAGCGGATCGGAGACCAGGCAGCGGATATTGCGGATATCGTAAAAGTAACGAGTCTTGGTGTGCCGGATGCAAGCATCCGTCTGAAGGATATGGCGAAAGCAACAGCTTCTATGGTAACAAAATGCATCGATGCATACGTTAAGCAGGATCTGAAGCTTGCACGGGAGGTTATCGATTCCGATGATATCGTAGATGACCTTTTTGACGAGGTCAAGGATGAAATTCTGCAGGGTATGCGAAAGGGAATTACCACAGATGTCCAGTCTCTGGACTATCTGATGATTGCAAAATATTATGAAAGAATCGGTGACCATGCAACAAATATTGCGGAATGGGTTGTGTACTCCATTAACGGTCACCATAAAGGGGAATAACAGATGATCTACTGCGTGGAAGATGAAAGAAATATACGGGAACTGATCGTATACACACTGGAATCGAGCGGTTTTACCGCAAGAGGCCTGGAAAGCGGAAAAGAGCTGAATGCAGCTATTGCAGAACAGCTTCCGGATCTGATTCTCCTGGATATCATGCTTCCGGGAGAGGATGGTCTTGAAATTCTTTCACGCCTCAAAGCATCGGAAGTAACAAAAGAAATTCCGGTCATTATGGTAACGGCAAAGGGCGCTGAGTATGATAAGGTCATGGGCCTGGACTGCGGAGCCGATGACTATATTACAAAGCCGTTCGGCATGATGGAATTTATCGCAAGGGTACGTGCCGTGCTGCGCCGTGCCGGAAAAGAAGAGAAGGAAAACGATGTGCTGGAGACCGGGGATCTGCAGATCCAGGTGAAACAGCATCAGGTTCTGGCCAAAGGGGAGAAGGTTACCCTGACCTTAAAAGAGTTTGAACTGCTGAAATTTTTAATGGAAAATAAAGGAATTGTCCTTACGAGAGACCGTCTGCTCGGCCATGTCTGGGGCTATGATTTTGACGGAGAAACCCGTACGGTAGACGTTCATGTGCGTACACTCCGCCAGAAGCTGGGCGAATGCGGCGAGCTGATCGAGACGGTCCGCGGCGTGGGATACCGGATAGGAGGCTGAGGAAGTAAGATGCGTAAAAAAGTCTTTCAACATGCGGGAGCGTTGATTATCGCAGCGATTATCCTGACCTTTTTCACCATGAGCTGGGCAATGTACAACAATACGGCGGAGCAGCTTCGTGTTTCGGTGAGAAATGAATGTGAGTATTACAGGTATTTTCTGGACAAGATGGGTGATGACAGTCTGGATAAACCGGCCGGAAAGATTACAGCAAGCCGGGTTACCCTGATTGACACGGACGGAACCGTTCTGTTTGATTCGGTCGAGGATGAGAACATGATGGGAAACCATTCCGGGCGGCCGGAGGTGATTGAGGCGGAAAAGACCGGGGAAAGTAATATTTCCCGTTATTCCGAGACCCTGCGGAGCAAAACATATTATACAGCACTGCGCCTGGACAATGGAAAAATCATCCGTGTTTCCCTGACAACAGACAGTGTGTTCGGTGTGATGCTGCGGAATATATGGCTGGTGGCTGTACTGATTGCGGCAGTCCTTGTCGTGGAGCTGCTGATGGTCAGCCATATGACAAAGGCGCTTGTAAAGCCGATCAATGAGATTGATCTGAATCATCCGCTGGACAACAAAGCGTATGAGGAATTGAGTCCGCTGCTTGGAAGAATTCATCAGCAGCAGAAGCAGATTCAGCAGCAGATGGAGGAGCTCCGTCATAATCAGGAGGAGTATCTTGCAATCACGGAATATATGAAGGATGGTCTGATCGTGACAAACCAGTCGGTCGTACTTTCCATCAACCGTTCGGCACAGAATCTGTTTGATGTGACAGCGGAGGAGTGCATTAACCACAATATCGTGACAGTCAGCCGCAACGAGCAGCTGAAGGAGGCACTGGATCATGCGCTGGAGGGCAGTTCCGAGGAACGGATGCTGGAGATAAATGGAAGAGTCTATCAGCTTCTTGCAAATCCGGTGCGTGTGGACCGTGTTGTATCCGGTGCGGTCATCCTGGTGCTGGATGTGACGGAAAAACAGAAAGCCGAGGTGATGCGCCGTGAGTTTTCAGCCAATGTGTCACATGAGCTGAAAACACCGCTGATGTCGATTTCCGGATATGCGGAGATCATCGAAAACAACATGGTAAAACCGGAGGATATTCCCAAATTTGCGGGCAGAATCCACAGTGAGGCGAGCCGGTTAAGCTCTCTTGTCGAGGATATTATCAAGCTGTCCAGACTGGACGAAAACGACCAGTCAATCCCGATGGAGGAAGTGGATCTGATGCAGATCTGCCGTGATGTCGAGGGACATCTTTCCATACGGGCAAAGGAGCAGCAGGTGAAGATGACACTGAGAGGAGAGAGCTGCCGGATCAAAGGTGCACGACAGGTTCTCTATGAGATGATCTACAATCTCTGCGACAATGCGATCAAGTACAACCGCAGGGACGGTGAAGTTGAAGTGACGGTTTCACGCGGAAGAAACGGACGGGCAGTGGTATCTGTGGCAGATACCGGAATCGGAATTGCAAAGGAAGATCAGGAGCGGATCTTTGAACGGTTCTATCGTGTGGATAAGAGTCATTCCCGCGAAACGGGAGGTACGGGACTTGGACTTTCCATTGTGAAGCATGGAGCGATTCTTCATGATGCGAAGATTAAAATTGAGAGTACGCTTGGAACCGGAACAAAGATTATTCTGGAGTTTTAAGTGAAAAACAGATACCGCAAAAGACAGCATGCGGGGACAGAACCTATATGGGAGGCTTGAAAAATTCATGATTTTTAAGTGCCCAAAGCGGTTCCGCCCCCCGCATGCTGTCTTTTTATGTATGGCTTTGCATCGTTACAAAAATGCAAATTCGTTGTTTTGAATAAACAGAGGATTCAATATTTGGTAAATATGATAAGGGGGTTGGGGGTTGTTTTTTGATGCAGAGTATGGTATTGTAAATATAACGAGTTCCGGAAACGTTACCGACACCGTTTCCGGAAATACAGACGAGATACCGACAGCCCTGTTTTTACGAAACAAAATGAGCTGGCTATAGGGGTTGCATAAGTTACAATTTGCTGCGTATCCGTGAACAGGAATTATGTATTTGTGGGGTCGGATGGATAGAAAAAACGACAAGGAGAAAGGGTTTAAAAATGAGAGCAAGTGGTATTTTACTTCCGGTAGCTTCGCTGCCGTCCCGATATGGTATCGGATGTTTTTCGAAAGAAGCGTATGAATTTGTGGATCGCCTGGAGGAGGCCGGCCAGAGCTACTGGCAGATTCTTCCACTTGGACCGACGGGATATGGAGATTCGCCGTACCAGTCGTTCTCTACTTTTGCAGGAAATCCATATTTTATTGATCTGGAGACCCTGGTAAAAGAGGGACTTCTGACAGAAGAAGAGTGTGATGCGTGCGATTTCGGCGACAATGCAGAGTATATTGATTACGAAAAGATTTATCTGTCCCGTTTCAAAGTACTCAGAAAAGCATTTGAAAGATTTGCGGCAGATGACGTATATGATGCATTTGTATCGGAAAATGGTTACTGGCTGGAGGATTATGCGCTGTATATGGCGATTAAGGATACACTCGGCGGAATCAGCTGGAGTGAGTGGCCGGCAGAATTAAAGGACAGAGAAGAAGCAGCACTGAATCAGAAACGGGAAGAACTTGCCGAGGAGATTGCATTTTACAAATTCCAGCAGTTTATGTTCCTGAAACAGTGGAAAGCACTGAAGGCATACGCAAATGAAAAGGGTATCCGTATCATCGGTGATATTCCGATTTATGTTGCATTTGACAGTGCCGATACCTGGGCAAATCCGGTTCTGTTCCAGTTTGATGAGGACAACCAGCCAAAAGCAGTTGCCGGATGCCCGCCGGATGCGTTCTCCGCAACCGGACAGCTCTGGGGCAACCCGTTATACAAATGGGACTATCATAAGAGCACAGGTTATGCATGGTGGCTGTTACGTCTGGCTCACGTGTTTAAACTGTACGATACTGTCCGCATCGACCATTTCCGCGGATTTGATGAATATTATTCCATCCCGTTCGGTGATCAGACGGCAGAGCGCGGCCACTGGGAAAAAGGACCGGGCATGGATCTGTTCAACACCGTCAAAGAAAAGCTCGGCGATGTGGATGTCATCGCAGAAGACCTGGGATATCTTACCGAGAGCGTGATCGAAATGGTGAAAGAATCCGGCTATCCGGGTATGAAGGTGCTGCAGTTTGCTTTTGACTCCCGTGAGGAGAGTGATTATCTGCCGCACAATTACGAGAGAAACTGTGTTGTCTACACCGGAACACACGACAATGATACCATTCTTGGATGGTATTATGTCATGAGTGAGGAAGACCGCGAATTCTCCAAAGAGTATATGGGAAATGCAAAGAGTACCGACGAGGAACTCCCGTGGGATTTCATTCGCATGTCAATGGAGAGCGTGGCAAATCTGGCTGTCACTCCGATGCAGGAGTTTTTAGGCCTTGGCACGGAGGCAAGAATCAACTATCCGTCCACACTTGGAAATAACTGGAAATGGCGCCTGCTTCCGGGACAGTTTACACCGGAGCTGGCCAAGAGAATTCATCGGCTGACACAGATTACAGCACGTATTACAAAATAAAAACACGCGCCGGAGAGAAAGCAAAACAGGCCGGGGAAACAAGCCGGAAGAGATTCCGGCAGAACAGGTACAGAGTTTAAAGGAGAGGCCTGCAGAATATGGAACAGGTAACAATCAGGGACATTGCCCGCAAATGTAAGGTAGGCGTGAGTACCGTATCGAGAGCGATGAACAATCATCCGGACATCAATCCGGAAACAAAAGAGATGATCTTAAAGGTGATTGCCGAATCGAATTACGTACCGAACAACAGTGCCAGAAACCTGAAGCGGTCGAATGCCAAAGCGATTGCCATTCTGGTAAAAGGCATGGACAACATGTTCTTCAACAACATGATCAGTGTGATTGAAGAGGTTGTGCGAAAAAAGAAATACGCCTGCATTATTGAGCGAGTAGAGGAAAAGGCAAATGAGGTAGACTCCGCGATCGAGATCGTCAAAGAAAAACGGCTGCGCGGCATCATTTTCCTCGGCGGAAACTTTACGCATCCGCATGAGAAAATGGCGCAGATCCCGGTTCCGTACGTGATCAGTACAATCGGGGCGGTTTCAGACGGAGGAAAACCGTGCGCGAGCGTATCGGTCGATGACTACAGGGAAAGCTATAAGATGGTAGATTATCTCTGTGGTCTCGGGCACCGGCGCATTGCCATCATTACCGCCTGCGAGGACGACATCAGTATCGGACGCCTCCGTCTGAATGCGTACCGCCAGGCTTTACTGGATCATGGGATACCTTATGACCCTGATCTGGTATTTCATATGACGAAGGACGACACGTATTCTTTCGCCACAGGGTACAAGATAACAAAAGAAATTCTGGAAAAAAAGACGGAGTTTTCCGCGCTGTATGCCACCGCGGATACGCTGGCAATCGGTGCGTGCCGTGCCTTAAAAGAGGCAGGGCTTACCGTGCCGGATGACATTTCCGTCGCCGGATTTGACGGAATTGATGCAGGAGAGTATTATATACCCAGCATCACAACGATCCGTCAGCCGGTGGAGCAGCTTGCTGCAGAGACGGCGAAGATGCTGTTTTCCTTAATTTCAGGAAAAGAAGAACCCTGCAGCAAAGTATACGATGGGGAACTCGTCGTAAGGGAATCTACGAAGTCGCGGATCGCGCAGCAGTAAAACCCTTGCAGTTTCGCTGCCGCAAAAAAGTGATTCAGAAGTGAACCGTCCCATTCAGGGAAAATCTTTGAATGGAACTGTGAAAGCTGCCGATCGCAGAAAATCTGGAACGGTAGCGCAACCAAATTACACTGTGGGAATCTTCCACAGCAACACGAGGAGAAAAAGAATGGAAGAAAGAATTCAGGCAATCTTAAAAGAGCGTTTTGGAAGAGATCTGGACAACTGCACAAAGAGCGAAATCTTTGAAGCCCTGATGGTTATCACCAAACAGGAGATGGCAGGTCGCAAAAGAAACACCGGAAATAAGAAGCTGTATTATATTTCAGCAGAGTTTCTGATCGGAAAACTGCTGTCCAATAACCTGATCAACCTTGGCATGTACGAGGAAGTTGAAAAAGCACTTGCAGCTCACGGAAGAGAGCTGACCGAGATCGAGGAGATGGAAATGGAGCCGTCCCTTGGAAACGGAGGTCTCGGCCGTCTGGCAGCATGCTTCCTTGATTCTATCGCAACGCTTGGCCTGCCGGGAGACGGTATCGGCCTTAATTATCACTTCGGTCTGTTCCGCCAGCTTCTGGTCGACCACAAACAGAAAGAAGTGAAAAATCCATGGATCACAAATGAGAGCTGGCTCGTCAGACAGCCGGTATCCTTTGCAGTTCCGTATAAAAACTTCACGATGCATTCTACCCTGTATGATATCGACGTACCGGGTTACAACAATGGCTGTAACCGTCTGCATCTGTTCGATGTAGATACGGTAGATGAGAGTATCGTTCCATCAGACAGCATCAACTTTGACAAGCATCAGATCCAGAAAAACCTGACACTGTTCCTCTACCCGGATGACAGCGACCGTGCCGGACAGCTGCTTCGTATCTACCAGCAGTATTTCATGGTCAGCAACGGCGCACAGTTCATCCTGATGGAGTGCGAGCAGAAGGGCTACGATCTGCATAAGCTGTATGATCACGTTGTGATCCAGATCAACGATACTCATCCGTCCATGGTCATTCCGGAGCTGATCCGTCTGCTGCAGGAGAGAGGCTTTACCATGCAGGAAGCCATCGATGTTGTAAGCAAGACCTGTGCTTACACCAACCACACCATTCTGGCAGAGGCACTGGAAAAATGGCCGATCGATTACCTCGAGGAGGTTGTTCCGCACCTGATGCCGATTATCCACGAGCTGGACGCACAGGCAAAGAAGAAATACAAAGATGAGAAAGTAGCGATCATCGACAAGGATCAGCGCGTCCACATGGCACACATGGATATCCACTACGGATTTTCTGTTAACGGCGTTGCAGCACTGCACACCGAGATCCTGAAAAACTCCGAGCTGAAACCGTTCTATGATATTTATCCGGAGAAATTCAACAACAAGACAAACGGAATCACATTCCGCCGCTGGCTGCTGCACTGCAACCGTGAACTGGCACAGTATATTGAGAGCCTGATCGGACCGGGATTCAAAAAAGATGCCGACGAGCTGGAAAAACTGCTTAAATACAAAGACAACAAGAAGGTTCTTGCAAAACTTGAGGAGATCAAACACAACCGCAAACTGGATCTCAAACAGTTCCTGTATGAGACACAGAATATCGCGCTGGATGAAAATTCCATCATCGATGTACAGGTAAAACGTCTTCATGAGTACAAACGCCAGCAGATGAACGCCCTGTACGCTATTTACAAATACATGGATATCAAGAGCGGCAACAAGCCGAAAACCCCGATCACCATGGTGTTTGGTGCAAAGGCTGCACCGGCTTATATTATCGCAAAAGATATCATCCATCTGATCCTGTGCCTGCAGGAGCTGATTGATAACGATCCTGAGGTAAGCCCGTACTTCAAAGTGATTATGCTTGAGAACTACAACGTATCAAAAGCTGCAAAGGTGATCCCGGCAGCAGATATCTCCGAGCAGATCTCCCTGGCATCCAAAGAGGCTTCCGGAACCGGAAACATGAAATTCATGCTGAACGGTGCCCTGACGCTTGGAACAGAAGACGGTGCAAACGTTGAGATTGGCGATCTTGTCGGAAAAGAGAACATCTACATCTTCGGAAAGAAACCGCAGGATGTCATCGACCTGTACGCAGATGCTGCTTACTGCTCAAAAGACATCTATGACGAAGATCCGGAGATTGCAAAGCTGGTTGATTTCATCGTCAGCGATGAGCTTCTTGCTATCGGCGACAAGGTTTGCCTGGAGAGACTCTACAAAGAGATCCTGAACAAAGACTGGTTCATGACGCTGCTCGACCTGAAAGAGTACATCAAGACAAAAGAAAGAGTATACAAAGACTACGAGAACAAAGATGCATGGAACAAGAAGTGCCTGATCAACATCGCAAAAGCAGGCTTCTTCTCCTCCGACCGTACCATTGCACAGTACAACGAGGATATCTGGCATCTGGCATAAGTGCAGAACATGCATACAAAACGCCGCCGCAGACGATTCGGTTCGTCCGCGGCGGCGCTTTTTAATGCAATTTTTATGAAAGATTCAGCCGTCTGCTTAAGATATAGCGGCAGATCAGGAACAGAACAACGCAGAGCATCACGGTGATGATAAGTGTGGAAACCGAGGATGTGGTAACCACAGCAGTCGGTGTGGAGTCCTGGAAAACACGGACGATGCTGATTCCGCCGAAGATCTGGATCACGGTAGTCATGCCGATGTAAGAGAGGACAGCCGTCAGAATTTTGTGGCTGGATACCAGGCTTCCGATGCTGATGGCGGCATAGAACAGAAGAATGCCAAAGAACAGCGAAGCGAAGAAGCCAACGATGGAAAACAGTGCCATACCGATGTGGTTCGTGATGCCGATCAGGGAAAAAGCAGCATCGGCAACACCGGTAATCTGTGCCCAGAGATAGGACAGAAAATCGGAAAAGGTCATGGTCTTGTTGTAAAAAAGCAGGGTGTTTGCGGTAAAATACCGGATTGCGGACGGCAGAAGCAAAAAAGCGAAGGAAGCGAGAACGGAAAGTGCGTTTAAGATGCTCCATGCGCCGAAAACCAGCATTTTGGAGAGAATATGATCCGTTGCCGATACCGGAAGGACGTTGGTCAGATACCCTTCGTCGGTAAAAAGATTTTTATAGTAGCGCTGGACCTGTGTCATGACGGATGCGGCGATCACAATCAAAACGTACGCAAACAGATAGAGGACGATCAGCAGATCCGGCAGCTCAGAAATCTGGGAAAAGAGGAATCCGAAGCCTCCGAGAGCGCCCATGAAAATGGCGGCACCGTTCAGCAGCGCCATGTTTTTCCAGCATGCTTTCCACTCATGTTTCAGACATTTTTTTAACATTTGAATACCTCCCTGAAATAAGAATCAATCGATTCACCCTCCTGCATCCGGATATCCTCAACCGAGGCGTGTAGTTTTAACTGGCCCTCCTGGATAAAGATGACCTCATCGAGAATATTTTCGACGTCGGAAATCAGATGTGTTGAGATGAGGATGGATGCGTCTGGTTCGTAGTTGTTTAAAATCGTAGATAAAATGTAATCGCGTGCTGCCGGATCGACGCCTGCAATCGGCTCGTCGAGGCAGTAGAGCTTTGCGCGGCGGCTCATCGTGAGGATGAGCTGGACTTTCTCTTTCGTTCCCTTCGACATCGTTTTCAAACGGTCCTTCGGGCTGATTTTTAAGGATTCCAGCATGGCATTGGCGCGGGACATGTCAAAGTCCTCAAAGAAATCGCTGTAATACGTTAAAAGATCCGAGACGCGCATCCAGCTGCCGAGATACATTTTATCCGGCAGATAGGAGACGATCCGTTTTGTCTCAATACCGGGATGATTTCCGGCGATGAGGACTTCACCCTCACTCGGGGTCAGCAGTCCGTTCAGCAGCTTTAAGAGCGTCGTCTTTCCGCTTCCGTTGGGCCCCAGCAGTCCGATAATTTTCCCGGAATCCAGGGAAAGGTTGAGATGATCGAGCGCGGTGTGGTTTCCGAAGCGCTTCGTCAGGTCTTTACACGTTACAAGTTCACTCATGATTTTCTTCCTCCTCAATCGTTTCGGCAAGTAGCTGCCGGATTTCCTCCGGGGTTATGCCGAGCTGTTTCATGTGGGCAACAAAAGCAGATACTTCTGCGGCGGCAAGTTCTTTTTTCATCTGATGAATCAACTCCTTATCTTCGGTAATAAAGCGTCCGCTGGTCCGCTGGGAATAGATCAGTCCGCTGCGTTCCAGTTCGGAAAGCGCTTTCTGCATTGTGTTCGGGTTGACGGCGGCCTCCTGCGCGAGATCGCGGACGGACGGAAGCTTATCGCCCGGCTGATAGCGCCCGGTGATGATGTCCATCTGTACCCGCTCGATGATCTGCAGATAGATCGGCCGCGAGGAATCAAGATTCCATGGCATATGGCATTCACTCCTTTTGTACTACTGTATTAACTTGATAGTACAATCATACAATCGGTTTATGGATTTGTCAAGAAAATTAAGAAAAAATTTTAGATTTAGAGGTTAAATTGTGGTAAACTAAGCGTAAGTGCGGCACATTAGTATTAGAAGAAAAACCGCAGAAATAGTTCCGTCTAAAAAGATGGATGAAGGGAGAAATATGGCAGAAATTAAACTGAAAAAAAGAGAAGAGATGGATCCGGCGTACTGCTGGGATCTTTCGAGTTTGTTTGGTAGTGATGAAGAATTTGAGAAAACAGAGCAGGAGCTTGCGAAGAAAATAGAAGCGTTCCGCGCAAAACAGGGAACAATGAAAGAGAGTGCAGAAGCGCTGTATGACGTTCTTTCCGGTCTTGATGACATCAGCCGCGTCTTTTCCAGCCTGTATGTCTATGCAAGCCAGAAATATCACCAGGATATGGGAAATCAGAAGTATCAGGGCTATGCCGGAAAGATGGACAGCATGATGGCTGTTCTTGCGGATGCCTCTTCTTTCGTAGAGCCGGAGATCCTGGAGCTTGACGAGGAGACGGTTACAGAATTTGAAAAAGCATATGAGCCGCTCCGTCTGTACGATCGCATATTAAAAGAAAACTTCCGCAAGAAAGAGCACATTCTCTCGCCGGAGATGGAGGCGGTTCTTGCAAAAGCCGGAGAGATGGCATCCAGCCCGGATCAGATTTTCTCGGCATTTTCGAACGCAGACCTCAGATTCCAGCCGGTCACGGATGAAGAGGAAAATCAGGTTCCACTGAGCCACGGCACCTTCGTCGGATTTTTACAGTCGAAGGACCGCCGGGTCAGAAAAGAAGCGTTTGAGAAGTATTATGCGGAGTATGAAAAACACAAAAACATGCTCGCCGCAACGTTCGGTGCCAATCTGAAACAGGCCGCATTCTTTGCAGATGTAAGAAAATATCCATCTGCACTGGCTGCATCGCTGGATGGCGGAAATATCCCGGTTTCGGTTTACGACAAGCTGCTCGAGGCGATTCATGCAAAAATGCCGGCGATGTACCGCTACGTGGCACTGCGTAAGAAGCTGCTCGGTGTGGATGAACTTCATATGTATGATGTTTACGTTTCTCTGACGAAAGAGTACGAGCAGAAATATACGTATGAGCAGGCGATCGAGATCGTGAAGAAAGCGCTTGCCGTGCTCGGGGATGATTATGTGGCACTGCTGGACAAGGGCTTTTCGGAGCGCTGGGTGGATGTTTATGAGAACGAAGGAAAAAAGAGCGGTGCTTACTCCTGGGGTTCTTACGATTCCCATCCGTATGTGCTGATGAGCTTTAACGGAAATATCGATTCGGTCTTCACACTGGCGCATGAAATGGGCCATTCGCTGCATACCTGGTATTCGAACCATACACAGCCGTTTACGTATGCAGAGTACCGCCTCTTTGTCGCAGAGGTGGCTTCCACCTGCAATGAGGCGCTGCTGATCCGCTATCTGCTGGAGCATGCAAAAGAGAAAGAGGAGAAGATCTTCCTGCTCAATTATTTCCTGGATCAGTTCAAGGGAACGGTGTTCCGCCAGACGATGTTTGCGGAGTTTGAGAAGCGGATTCATGAGAAGATGGCAGAAGACGGTACGCTGACGGCGGACGGCATTTCAGAGCTGTATCTGTCGATCAACAAGGAGTACTTCGGGCCGGATATGGTTTCGGATCCGCAGATTGCACTGGAGTGGGCGAGAATTCCGCATTTCTATACACCATTCTATGTATATCAGTATGCAACCGGTTTTTCGGCGGCTATTGCAATCAGCAGCAAGATTCTGGCAGGGGAGCCGGGTATCGTGAAGAAGTACAAACAGTTCTTAAGCGGCGGCTGCTCGATGGATCCGATCGACCTTTTGAAGATCTGCGGCGTCGATATGACGAAGCCGGAGCCGGTGGAAGAGGCGCTGGATGTGTTTGCTTCTTATGTGGAGGAGTTGGAGAAGCTGACCGCGGAAGCGTAAGCACAGGTTTTAAAGTTGCATAAATTTGATGGGAAATATGTGTGAAAAATATACAAAATTTGGCGCGTTTTTCCCTTGAAAAAGTTTTTGGATATGTTACAATATTATTACAGAGTAAAAATGGATGAGCTGGAAATTGAAAAATATTTGCGATTAAGAGGGAGAATTTCCGTATTTCTGTCGAATGCGGAAGATTAAACGTAAATTTTTCGGAATGCGGCTTTGCTCCTGTAAAAATGGGGAGCGGGCCGCGGCCGGCTATGAAAGAAATATTACTGTTCATTCAGCAGTGAACTGTAACAAAAACAGACGGATAGCAGATGAAGTAAGGGTGAGAGTATGAATTTATATGAGGCTATTTTTGTTAGAAAATCAGTAAGGAATTATTGTTTTGATACGCTTCCGCCGCAGACTTTGGATAAGATTTGGGAGCATTATAAGGAGATGCCGGCACTGTTTTCGGGCATCGGTGTGGATATGGCGATTCTGGACAACAGAAAAGGGCAGGAGAGAATGCTCAGTATGTTCAGTGTGAAGGCGCCGTATTATATGGCTTTTTATTCGGAGGAGTCAGAACGATATCTGATGAACGTGGGTTATATTATGGAACAGATGGTGCTGTATCTGTGCAGTATCGGACTGGGAACCTGCTTTATCGGAAGTAATCGTGTGAAAAAGGCGGAGCTTGAGAAGAACGGAAAGCGGCTGGTGGGGATCGTCGCTTTTGGTAAGAGTCATGGTTCGCATACGAGACGGCAAAGTGAAGCAAAGAGACTGCCGCTGGAGGATCTTTGTGTGTTCAAAGAGGTGCCGCGACAGTGGATGACGCAGATGCTGGAAGCGGCGAGACTGTCGCCATCCAGTATGAACAGCCAGCCGTGGAGATTTGTGGTGTATGATAACAGGATTCATATTTTCTCGAAGAAGCACAGTGTGGAGAAGCTTCGGAAGTGGGATGAGGTGAATTTCGGGATTATGTTTGCAAATATGATGGTGGCAGCAGAGGAGGGGATCTCCATTCTGCCTGCCTACTGTACGGACAAGCTGACCGATGCGGACAATCTGGCGTTTGTTCCCCTGGTGGGAGCGGAAGAATCC
>ERZ779840.2131-NODE-2131-length-17527-cov-32.137992_pt1 | contig 17527 bp, 10 predicted proteins | sample MGYA00511561_ERZ779840 | MGnify/ENA primary metagenome ERZ779840 (study PRJEB29588, sample SAMEA2162036) | human gut metagenome | biome: human gut; feature: human-associated habitat; material: faeces | place: Denmark | collected 2008/2010 ...
GCAGACCTCCTTCCAGGAGCAGTATGGGATCTATCCCTATGAGGAGCCGGAAAATGTCACACATCCTAAGGGCGGCCATTTTTACTGCGAATCGTATCAGAAATTTACGGATAAGTTCATTCTGGATGGCACAGTCTGGTCCGGCTGGAAGCAGATCAACGGCGCAACCTACTACTTTGTGGATAACGTCGCTGTGAAGGGCGTTCACAAGGTCCCTGGTCTCAACGATGAAAGCAACGAGTATTTCTACCAGTTCAATGAGACGACCGGTGCTTGCGAGGGTAAGGTCACAGGCCTGTTCGAACTTGACGGCGCACGGTATTACGCCATCAACGGTGTGGCCAAGTCTGGCTGGTGGAACCTGACGGATGCAGATGGTGAGAACAGCTATTATTACTTTGATAAAGAGACATTCAAAGGACTGAATGGCCCGAGTAGAGCATTCTTCGAGAATGTGACGTACACGTTTGATAACGGAAAGCTGTTGAAGGGAGAATGGCTGACAACCGATCAAGGAACCAAGTATTATTATGGGCCGACATTCGTACAGGGAAAATGGTATACGGTTGAAGGCGAAAAGTACTATTTCGACCCGCAGGGCTATCGTTATACAGGGCTTAGATATGTGAAAGAAAGCTACAATCACGATGATCATATCTACTGGTATGACTTTGGCGAAGATGGGATTTGCCACGGCGTATATCAGCACACAGGCCTCTTCTATCTTAACGGAAATACGTACTACACCATCGACGGAATGGTCTGCTTTGGCCTGTATTTAGCGGAAGATGGATACTACTACTATTTTGGAAGTGGCAATTATACCGCTGTTAAGAACACCCGTCACTGGGTATCCTTCCCGAATGACACTGGTCTTGCACAGGCGTTCTACGATTTTGACGAAAACGGCAGGATGATTATTGATAATCCGGATCCGAGCAAAAACGGCATTGTCAACGAAGACGGTACGCTCTATTACTACGTGAATGGTGTCAGGAACTATGCCGGCCTGATTCAAATTGACGGTGACTACTATTACGTGAACAGTTCCTGCAAAGTAGTCACGAGTCAGCGTTACTGGGTATCTAAGACCAATGATCTGCTTCCTGCCACCTTCTATAACTTCGATGCAGACGGTAAGATGACGGATGCACCCATTCCGACGCCGGATCCTGACCCGAATCCCAATCCTGATCCCGGGGTGAAGAACGGCATCGTCAATGAAGATGGCGAGCTGTATTACTATGTCAATGGCGTCAAGACCTACGCGGGCCTGATCAAGATCGACGGCGATTACTACTATGTGAACAGCTCCTGCAAGGTCGTAACAAATTGCCGTTACTGGATTAGCAAGACCAATGATCTGTTGCCCGCAACCTTCTATAACTTCGATGCAGACGGCAAGATGACTGATGCACCCATTCCGACGCCTGACCCCGATCCTAATCCCAATCCTGATCCCGAGGTGAAGAACGGCATCGTCAGCGAGGACGGCGAGCTGTATTACTATGTCAATGGTGTCAAGACCTACGCTGGTCTGATTCAGATTGACGGCGATTATTACTATGTGAACAGCTCTTGCAAGGTTGTTACCAACCAGCGCTACTGGATCAGCAAGACCAATGATTTGCTGCCTGCCACCTTCTATACCTTTGGTGCAGACGGTAAGATGACGGATGCACCGATTCCGACGCCTGAGCCTGATCCCGAGTTGAAGAACGGTATCGTCAATGAAGATGGTGAGTTGTATTACTATGTCAATGGTGTCAAGACCTACGCTGGCCTGATTCAGATCGACGGCGATTATTACTATGTGAACAGTTCTTGCAAGGTTGTTACCAACCAGCGCTATTGGATCAGCAAAACCAACGATTTGCTGCCTGCCACCTTCTACAACTTCGATGCAGACGGCAAGATGACGGATGCACCGATTCCGACGCCTGAGCCTGATCCCGAGCTGAAGAATGGCATCGTTAGCGAGGATGGCGAGCTGTATTACTATGTCAATGGCGTCAAGACCTACGCGGGCCTGATCAAGATCGATGGCGATTACTACTATGTAAACAGTTCTTGCAAGGTCGTAACAAATTGCCGTTACTGGATTAGCAAGACCAATGATCTGCTGCCCGCAACCTTCTATAACTTCGATGCAGACGGCAAGATGACCGATGCACCCATTCCGACACCTGACCCCGATCCGAACCCTGATCCCGGGGCGAAGAACGGCATTGTCAACGAAGACGGTACGCTCTATTACTACGTGAATGGAGTCAAAAACTATGCGGGTCTGATTCAGATCGATGGCGATTACTACTATGTAAACAGTTCTTGCAAGGTCGTAACAAATTGCCGTTACTGGATCAGCAAGACCAATGATCTGCTGCCCGCCACATTCTACACCTTTGGTGCAGACGGCAAGATGGTCAAATAACCAAAAGACCCATGGGGTATGGTGATTTTAGCGCCATACCCCATGGAAGATACGAATACGAAAAGGAGTACGTATTGCTTGATCTTGTATTTATCTGGCTGAAGGAGCATTCACTGATCGTGCTCCTGCTTCTGGGAACTATCTTCAATGTGTTCTGGCTGTACAGGATGCGGCGGCAGCTCCAAATGAAATGGTACGCCGTGATAGCATTCTCGGTGCTGCATACGGTATGTGGTGTTTTGAGTGTAAAAGCATTTGCGTTTCTGGAAACCGGAGATGCTGGCAACATGAGCTTATTCGGCGGAGTGTTCTTTATGCCAGTGCTTTATTTCATCAGCGCAAAGGTTTCAAAACGCAATATCAAAGCCGTTTTTGATATTTTTACGATTTGCATGATCTTCACGGTGATGTGCGCTCGGATCAACTGCATCGTCTCTGGCTGCTGCTCTGGCTTAGTTATACCGGGAACGCACGTTCACTTCCCAACAAGGGAACTCGAGATCCTCTATTATATTGTGATGCTGATTCTGCTCATCCCCAGAGTGAAAAAGAGCAAGAACCCCGGCAGTATTTACCCACTTTATATGGCATCCTATGGAGCGTTCCGCTTCATTGATGAATTCTTTCGGACGTCCTCTACGGGGATGCTATTCCACCTTTCTCATGTCTGGGCAGCCATCGCATTTGCGGCGGGACTCAGCATTTACATAGAAATAAACGCCAGAAATCATCAAAGAAAGAAGGTAATAAAGAAATGAAAAGCACATTGAAGCGATTCCTTTCGCTTGTGCTCTGCATGTGCATGGCCATGGCACTGCTTCCAAATGTGACCATGACAGCGTTTGCAGCAACCAGTGGCACTGTGACAGGTTTAACCGACGAAAATATCGGGCTGAGTTTTGAAGGCGACGCAGATGATGCTTGGTCGGCCAATGGTACGAGCATTATCGGCGCAGCTACCAGCATGAGTGGATGCAGTACTACACACTATAAATCCACACTGACAATTACAAATAAGAAGTCGACAACAGCAACCCTTTCCTTTGACTACTCTATTGAGCAGAACAGTGGAACGATTCAGGTGGATGGTAAAGGGGTTTCTTCAGGTGCCAGTTTTACCAAGGAACTGGCGGCAAACGAGAGCGTTAAAGTATACATCAAGTCTGGCAGCACCGATGCTGCTACGAAGATCACCCTTACCAACGTGGTTCTGGTAAGCGATGTCAATGCAACTGCGACTTTCGTGCCTGCCGAGAACGGTACTTATACAGTAGACGGAAAACTCATTACCGAGGAATATAGCAACACGCAAAGCTCCATGACTGCTTATCAGGTAGTGGCGACCCCGGCGGATGGTTATCAGTTCATGGGTTGGTACAACGTTTCCAATGGTAAATACATCAACACAGCTGCAAAGGCTGCGTTGAACATTGACAGCGACTGCACCATCACAGCGCGGTTCGCAAGTAAAACGGCGGCCCTGTTTGAAACCGGAGGACAACCGTTTGACAATCTGGGCGATGCGGTTTCCTATGCACAGGCAAACGGCCAGTCCAAGATCACCTTGGCTGCGGATGGCTCCATCAGCGGTACCTATACCATTCCGGCGGGAATCACGCTGTTGATCCCCTTCGACGCGGCAGGGACACTGTATACGGATACTCCTGCGGCAATTCGCACAACCCCAGCTTCGAAGCCGTTCCGGACGCTGACGATGAGCGATGGCGCTTCTATTACCGTCAATGGTGCCATCAGCTTGGGCGGCAGATATTATGCTGCTGGCGGTGGTGAACAGGGACGTCCCGTTGGTGATTATGGATACATCAAAATGGCGGATAACAGCTCCATTACAGTCAAGAACGGCGGCAAGCTCTATGCGTGGGGCTTTATCTCCGGCAGCGGCTCTGTTCTGGCGGAATCTGGCGCTACGGTGTACGAATTCTATCAGATTGCAGACTTCCGCGGCGGCACCGCATCTTCCGGCATGGGCCATGGGGTGTTCCCATTTTCGCAGTACTTCGTACAAAACATCGAAGTTCCCTTGACGTTGAATGCCGGCGCCAACGAACAGGTTTATAGCGGCGTTTATGCAATGAAGAGCACATATACTACTGCTATTAATTTCATTGGCGACACCGGTATGTTCAAAGTGGAATCCGGTAGCTTTACTAAGGATTACGATGAAAAGACAGACCGTCTTGTATTTACGGTAAACGGCGAAGCGGCATTGAACACGTTGGCGCTGACGCTTGCAGGCGTGGATGTCAACTCTGCAAGCTATGTGCTGCCTATCACCAACAACATTACCATCAATATTCAGTCCGGCAATGTGACCATCAATCAGAATGCAGCTCTGCTGGCGGGCGTTGAGGTCAATATTGCCGAGGGCGCTGGCCTGACGGTTGCAAACGGGAAGAATATCTATTTCTATGACAGCGATGAGTGGAACTCCGACAACTTCGTCTGGGGTCCCTGCAAATTTAAGTCGGTGGCCTATGCGCCTGGTAAGGCATATAACCGTTCTAACAACGATTTGGTCGATGCCAAGATGAATGTGAACGGCAGTGTAACGGCGATTGGCGCCATCTACACCACCAAGGGCGGTGCAAATATCTGCTCCAGCAACGGCACCGGTAAGTACATTCAGCAAGGCACACCCGGTACGGAAACCGAAACCTATCAATATAATGCGGACAGCAATGCAGTGACTATCCCCATCACCGCCGCCAAGCTGCACAACAGCGACGGCTCTTATACCGAAACCGCGACCGCAAACGCTGGTGATGTCATTAACTATGTCAATGGCGTTTGGGGCGGCACGCCTTGCGCACATGAGAACACAGAACTTCGTAATGCCAAGGAAGCAACCTGCACCGAGCCCGGCTACACCGGCGACACCTACTGCAAGGATTGCGGCGAGAAAATAGGCACCGGCACGGCTATTCCCGCCAAGGGCCACAGCTGGAATGAGGGCAAGATCACGACCGCCCCTACCTGTGAGAACGCCGGTGTCAAGACCTACACCTGCACAGTTTGCAATGCAACCAAGACTGAAGCAATCAACGCGACTGGACATACTCCGGTTGAAGTTGCGGAACAGCCCGCTACCTGCACCGAGGCCGGTCATACGGCGGGCGTCAAATGCTCGGTTTGCGGCGCAACGATCTCCGGAATTGAAGTGATCCCGGCTACTGGCCACAAGCCGGAGATTCGCAATGCGGTCGAAGCAACGCTTACGACACCCGGTTACACTGGCGACACCTACTGCTCTGTCTGCAATGAACTGCTGAAACAAGGCACGGAAATTCCTAAGACCGGCGCACATATCACTTGGGTAATTGATGGTAAGGTTGTAGCTGAGGAAGATTATCTGAAGGGCACCATGCCTTCCTTCAAGGGCAGCACAGATAAGGCTCCTGACGAGAACTACCGCTACACCTTCACCGGCTGGAGCCCGGAGGTTGTGGTTGCTGAAGAGGATGCCACTTATACGGCACAGTACTCTGCAACTGCACGTGTGTTCTACACCATCACCTTCAACGCCAATGGTGGCGAAGGCAGTATGGAGCCTCAGCGCTTTGAAGTCGGTGTGGACACCGCCCTGAATACCAACGCCTTTGCCCGTAAGAACTACAAGTTCATCGGCTGGAACACTGCCGCAGATGGCAGCGGAGCCACCTATGCCGATCAGGGCGCAATTCTTGAACTGACCGGAGATATGACGCTGTATGCACAGTGGCAGATCTGGAACGGCTGGTTTACGGATGTAAACGGCAAGCAGTACTACAAGGACGGCGAACTGCAGAAGACTGGTTGGACCGTCATTGACGGCAATACCTACTATCTGGACACCGAAACCGGATATGCGGCTACCGGAATCACGACACTGGTCCCCGATGGAGCAACGGAAAAAGCCCGCTGCGTCTTTGATGCGGAAGGCGTATTCCAGAGCGACGTTACCGGTGTTTACAGCGTCGGAGCGGACACCTATTGGCTCAACAGCGGCATCATCGAAGAAGAAGCCGGCCTGAAGCGCGTTGTCAAGGAGAACGGCGAGGTCAACTATTATTACTTCGCGGTTCAGAAGAATCTGGAGGAGCGTGAGGGCCTGACCCTCTCGGCGGCGGTGAAGAGCACTGTGCTGAACGGCAAGGATTGCTGGCTCCACAAGACCAATGGCCTTGCGCTTCCTGAATGGGGCTACTACTTCGATGAGAACGGTGTCATTCTGCACGACGAGGACACCGGCAAGAACGGAATCCTGCAGGCTGGCGAAGATCTCTTCTACTATGTCGACGGCATCAAGGCTCCTGCAGGTATGATCAAGATCGGTGACGATTACTACTATGCCAACAGCAAGGGCCAGCTGATCGTGAACCAGACCTACTACTGCTCCAGAATGAACGGTCTGATGGAGGAAGGAACCTATGCCTTTGACGCAAAGGGCAAGCTCATTCCGGGTGCTACGGACAAGAATGGCATCGTGAAGGACGATGACGGCGTGCTTCGTTACTATGTCAACGGCAAGGTAACCTATGTTGGCCTGATTGAAATTGACGGTGATTTCTACTATGTCCGCAGCAGCGGTGAGGTCGTGAACGATTGTGTGTACTACATTTCCTGGACGCATGGCCTGAAGGAAGCCGGCTACTACACGTTCGATGAGAACGGAAAGCTGACCGGCACTCCGAAGAATGGCATCGTCGAGGAAGATGGTGTTCTGCATTACTATGTCAACGGAACACTGACCTATGCGGGCCTCATCAAAATTGGCGATGATTATTACTATGTGAATTCCAAGTGTGAAGTGGTACGCGATTGTGATTACTACATTTCCTGGACGCATGACCTGATGCCCCAGGGCAGATATCACTTCGACGCAGATGGCAAGCTGACAGGCAGCGTCGCACCTCTGAAAAACGGGATCTACGAGGAAGATGGAAGCCTGTACTTCTATCGGAACGGCGAACGTGCTTATGCCGGTCTGATCCAGATCGACGGCTACTACTACTATGTGCGTTCCACCTGTGAGGTCGTCCATGACCGCAGCTACTATGTGTACTGGACGCACGGCCTGATGCCGGAGGGATATTACAACTTTGACAGTGCTGGCCGGATGATTCTGGACAGCGAAACCGAGTAAATACACTGGAACCGCCGGGGCGCACCTTGGCGCCTCGGCGGTTCTCTTTTATCACACAACATCGGAGATGAGAAGGATGAAAGTGCTGTTTGTCAATTTGGTATATGGGACTGGAAGCACTGGAAAAATCATCGCTGATATCATGAACCTGCTGAAAAAGTATGGCAATGATGTAAAGACTTTATACGGTACGGGAGCATGCTCCGACAATGCGGACACAGTGAAGGTGTCTGGAAAGCTGGAGTATTACTTTCACAATGCAGTATCACGATTCACAGACCATGCGGGACTATATTCCTGGGCGGCGACCAGAAAGATGATCCGAGAAATCAGAGCGTTTCAGCCTGATCTGATCCATCTGCACACGCTGCACGGCTTCTATGTGAATTACGAGATGCTGTTCCGCTTTTTGAAGGAAGCGAATATTCCCGTCGTTTGGACTTTGCATGATTGCTGGACTTTTACCGGCCATTGCACACATTTCTCGCAAGTCAAGTGTATGCAATGGCAGACCGAGTGCCGGGACTGCAAATTGCTGTACCGGTATCCGCAATGCTATTGGAAAGGCGATGTAAGGCATAACTTCCTTCGCAAAAAGAATGCCTTTACCGGTGTAAAAAGTCTGACCATCACAACGCCCTCGCAATGGCTTGCGGATCAGGTTTCACAGTCGTTCCTACAGAACTATCCGAGAACCGTTATTCCCAACGGGATTGACCGCACGATTTTCCGCCCACAGTCCAGCAGCTTGCGTGAAAAGTATCATCTGGAAGATAAGAAAATCGTCCTCGGGGTAGCCAATGCATGGAATGCACGCAAGGGATTGCCAGACTTGTTGACGCTTGCTGGCCGCCTCGGCTCTGACTATCAGGTGGTTTTGATTGGCCTGATCGAAAAGCAACTGCCGGATATTCCTTCCGAGGTGCTTGGACTTTTACGCACGGAAAATCAAGCAGAACTGGCGCAGTGGTACTCTACCGCAGATGTGTTTGTGAACCCTACCTATGAGGAAACCTTTGGCCTGACTACGGTAGAGGCCCAGGCGTGCGGAACGCCAGTGGTGGTATATGAGACGGACGGTTGTCCTGAAACGGTAGCACCGGGAAATGGACGCTTGATTTCGCAGGGCGATATGCAGGCACTGGAGAATGCCGTGAGAGACGTGGCAGACAGCAACTGGCGTGCGGACCCTAAAAAAATGGTGCGTTTTGACAAGGACACGGTGTATCAAGGCTATGTCAAACTCTATGAAAATGTTTTGTCTACTTTGGGAAAAGGGCGTGTGATGGCTACATGAGAATTCTTTTTTGCAGTAACTACTTTACGCATCATCAGATCCCCCTATCCGATGCCCTCTATGAATTGACAAATCACAACTATTGCTTCGTGGCACATAAAGAGATGGATGCAGAGCGAAAGGACCTCGGATGGGGAAATGATTTGGTGCGTCCATATACCTGTTCGGCATCAGACCAGGAGGTTCAGAAGCAATTAAATGATCTGGATGTTTTGATAGCAGGTTCCTTTCCAGAGCGTCAGACAAAGGAATACGGCAAAAAGGCCAAATTATTTTTCCGATATTCCGAGCGACCGCTGAAAGCTGGAAATCCTGTTTTGAAATATATACCGCGATTTCTCAAGTGGCATTATTACAATCCACCTTGGCGGAAGACATATATGCTCTGCGCCAGTGCCTATACCGCGGGGGATTATGCAAAATTCGGCCTTTTCCATGATCGGTGCTACAAATGGGGTTACTTTCCGGAGACGATCCGGTATCCCAGCATTGATGACTTGATTGACCGCAAAGCAAAAGCAACCATTTTGTGGTGTGGACGCTTTCTGGACTGGAAGCATCCGGACGATGTGATTGAGGTTGCAAAGAGACTCCATGAGGCAGGATGCTGCTTCAAAATCGAGATGATCGGTACCGGTGAGATGGAGCGGCAGCTCAAGCAACAGGCTTCGGAAGCTGGACTTCTGGATGAAAATGTACGGTTTCTTGGGGCCATGTCTCCGGAAGCCGTGCGTCGTCATATGGAAAGCGCAGGCATCTACTTATTCACAAGTGACCGCCAAGAGGGCTGGGGCGCTGTGTTAAACGAGGCCATGAACAGCGGCTGTGCGGTGGTTGCCAGCGATGCAGCAGGGGCAACACCTTACCTCGTAAATGACGGCGTGAATGGAAGCGTTTATCACTCCGGCAATATTCAGGAGCTTTATGAAAAGGTACGACGGCTTCTTGAAAATACGACTATGCAGTATAGCTTTGGAAAAGCGGCGTACCTGACGATTACAGAATTGTGGAATGCAGAGGTTGCCGCAAAGCGATTTTTGCAGCTATCGCAGGCACTTTTGAACGGCACAGACGCTTCCGGCTTGTTTGCGAACGGTCCATGCAGCCTCGCAAAGCCGCTGCGGGAGGACTGGTATCAAAGATGAAGTTGAAGACTATCAAAAAACGAATTGTGATTTACCTTGTCAATCATGTCTTGGCCGGAACACGTTTTTTCCCCGCAAAGAGGAATCTTCTTCGTTCCATCGGCTATGAGATCGGAGAAAATACCAAAATTGTCGGGCCGATTCATAATACAGGGACGCTCCGCATTGGTGCGAATTGTTGGATTGGATGCAATCTCACTGTCCATGGAAATGGGACAGTGACGATTGGAGATAACTGCGATATTGCTCCGGATGTCACCTTCCTGACAGGTGGACACCAGATGGGCGACCATAGCAGGCGGGCTGGAAAAGGCGAATCCTATCATATTACAGTAGGCAGCGGCGTATGGATCGGTGGTCGGGTTACGCTCCTATTGAATACGAGCATTGGGGATGGAAGTATGATCGCAGCCTGTGCCTGTGTTCCTAAAGATGTGCCGGCGGATACGATGGTGGCCGGTGTCCCAGCCAAAGTGATGAAGGAGCTTGAAGATTTTGCTGCAGTCGCTCAGAAAGAATAAAGTCGTTAAAAATGCCGGATGGATCATCGGTGGCAAAGTGGCGAACAAGCTGCTGGCCTTTGCCGTTGGTATTTTTGCGGCGCGCTATCTTGGCCCAAGCAATTACGGCCTGATCAATTACGCGGCGGCATATGCGGCATTCTTTGCCTCGCTCTGTACGCTTGGCATTAACAGCGTGATCGTTAAGAACTTTGTGGATCATCCGGATCAGCAGGGCGAAACAATTGGAACGACCCTGCTGCTACGGGCGATCTCAAGTCTGCTGTCTGCGCTGGCAATCATCGGTATTGTCAGTGTTGTGGACAGAGGGGAACGTCTCACCGTTGTAGTTGTAGCGCTGTACAGCATTGGCCTCATTTTTCAGGTGTTTGATACTCTCAACTACTGGTTTCAGGCCAGGCTCCAGTCCAAGTATTCCGCCATTGCCGAACTCGTCTCGTATGCGGCAATGTCTGTGTACAAAATTATTTTGCTTGCGCTTGGGAAAAGCGTGGAATGGTTCGCCGTTGCAAGCGCATTGGATTACATCGTACTTGCGGTGTTTTTGCTGATTGCTTATTTCAAAAATGGCGGTACAAGGTTTCATTACTCTCTGAAAAAAGCAAAGGAGCTTCTGCAAAGCAGCGGCAGCTTTATCATAGCCGGGCTGATGGTCTCCATCTATGCTTGTACAGATAAGCTGATGCTCAAGCAGATGCTTGGCGCAGATGCCGTCGGACATTATTCACTTGCTTCGACGGTCAGCGTTTCATGGGCCTTTATTCTCTCAGCAATCATTGATTCCCTTTATCCGGAGATCGTGCAGAGTTTTCAGAAAGACCGCCTGCGCTATGAGCGGAAGAACCGGCAGCTCTACGCAATTGTTTTTTATGTGTCCCTGTTCGTATCCGCAATGATCTGCCTTGTCGCAAAGCCTTTTATTTTGATTCTCTATGGAGAAAACTATCTGCCGGCAGTCGGGCCTCTGCGCATCGTGGTTTGGTACACAGCGTTTTCCTACCTTGGTGTTGCCAGAAATGCATGGATGGTATGTGAAAACAGGCAGAAATATCTGAAATTCCTGTATGTCAGTGCGGCTGCACTTAATGTTGTGCTGAACCTTGCGCTGATCCCATCGTGGGGAGCATCTGGAGCCGCTGCGGCCTCGCTAATCACCCAGGCTTCGACAACAGTGATTCTTCCCGCAATAATAAGGCCTTTGAGACCAAACTGTAGACTGATGCTTGATGCAGTACTTTTTCGCGGGGTTTTTCCAGAAAAGAATGAAAGCACAGCAAGGAGAAATTGGAGATGAGTGTTCTTTTCGGCAAAAGAACAAATGCCGCTAATACAATAACTATTGTGGGGCTGTTCCTCTTTTCGGTCGGCGCCTTCAATCTTCCTGGTCAAATTTTCTTCGCATTGACTCTTTACTTTTTTATATGGAAATCGAAAACCATTGTCATTGAAAAGCATGATGTTATTCTCTTGCTTTTTTCGACATCCTATTTTGTTATTTATACTTTTAACTTTGGATTTGCGGTAAAAAGTCTAATCATATATCTTTGGGGACCTTGGGCAGCCTACTTGTTCGGAAAGTGGTTTGTTTTATCTGATAATAGCGACCGTTCGTTTCAAGAAATGACGAATACGCTAACATTTGGTTTCTTTCTGCACGGCGTTTTGAATCTGCTCGCATATCTTAAATCAGACTACTATGCGCAATATGCTTATCAAAGAGTGTCCGTCGATTTTTGGCGTGGTGACATGGTTTCAGTTATCTCTACGGGGTTTATGTTCACATTTGCGGTTGCTCTTTCAACTTCAATCCTGTTCTCCCATTGCGGGGTTCGAAAAAAGCTTATAGCGCTGGCGGTTCTATTGATGAGTACGTTTGAAGCATCGTTCTTTGCCTATCGAACGATGATATTCATTGTTTTAATTCTTGTTGCTTTTAACCTACTTCGTTGGCTTCATGACTCATCTGTGCGAATCAGCAGAAAAGCTTTGCTCATTGGGCTTGCCGCGCTCTTTTTTGTTGCGATATTTGCAATTGTGTTCCTGAATGCTTTCGGAATTCAAGATGAATTGCTGTCTTTGAAAATTGTACGGCGACTGCTATACGATGACAAATCTTCGAGGTTTAAAACATGGACCTCATATTTGTTTTCGGGGGATTGGCTTCGTTATCCCTTTGGAGGCCAGAAGAGTGAATTCGCATATCACGGAGAGTGGGTACACAATCTATGGCTTGATATTTTAAATAAGGTTGGACTGATTCCCTTTGTAATCGCTGTAATATTTACGATAACGAGCATACGGTCTGCATATGGTGCCGCTGTGCGTATGAAAAAAACAAACCACAATTTGCTATCAAATCAAATTGCAAGTTTAGGTTTAGGTGCATTGCTGATCTGTATGCCTGAGCCTGTTGTTGATGCAAATCCGTATTTTTTCTTTGCTATTCTAATGCTATTGGGTGGCATCAAAGGAGTGGAGTGCTCATTCGGCAAGGAAGATACCGCTGAATCGGAAAGGGGATTCTAAAGACATGTCTCAATTCAAAGATAAAATACTGCTCATTACCGGTGGGACAGGCTCCTTTGGCAACGCTGTGCTGCGCCGCTTCCTGACCACCGACATTGCAGAGATCCGCATTCTCTCACGGGATGAGAAGAAGCAGGATGATATGCGGCATACCTATCAGGAGCTGTATCCGCAGTATGCGGAAAAGATCAAATTCTACATAGGCGATGTGAGGGATTACAATTCCATTCTGAATGCGTTCCGCGGTGTGGACTATGTATTTCATGCCGCCGCCCTCAAGCAGGTACCCTCCTGTGAGTTTTACCCCATGGAGGCGGTCAAAACCAACGTGGCCGGTTCTGACAATGTGATCTCTGCCTGTGTGGAAAACCATGTGAAGAAGGCAATCTTCCTGTCTACGGACAAGGCGGCTTATCCCATCAATGCTATGGGCATGACGAAGGCCGTCATGGAGAAGAATGTGATCGCCCGCTCCCGGCAGATGCTGCCCGGAGATCCGGTTCTGTGCCTGACCCGATACGGCAACGTCATGGCTTCCCGCGGCTCGGTCATCCCGCTGTTCTGCGACCAGATCGACGAGGGGAAGCCCCTGACGATCACGAATCCCAATATGACCCGTTTTATGATGACGCTCAGCGATGCCGTAGACCTTGTGCTTTATGCCTTTGAGCATGGCGAACAGGGCGACCTGTTCGTGCAGAAGGCCCCTGCTGCGACCATCGAGACGCTGGCACAGGCTGTGCTGGAGCTGAAGCACTCCAACCTTGGCACGACGATCATCGGAACGCGGCATGGCGAAAAGCTCTTTGAGGTGCTGGTCACTGCAGAGGAAATGATGCGGGCGGAAGAGCTGCCCGGCTTCTTCCGCATTCCGGCGGACAACCGGGATCTGAACTATGACAACTATTTCAGTAAAGGCAACCCGGAATTCGGCAAGATCGAGCAATATACCTCACACAATACACACCGGCTGAATGTGGAGGAAATGAAACAGCTTTTGCTGAAGCTGAAGCTGTTCGGAGGAACTTGCTGATGAATGTACTGATCACCGGCGCAAACGGATTTGTTGGGAAAAATCTGACGCAGCGCCTTTCCGCCATCAAGGATCACAGAGACAGGACTCGGCCCGCACTGCAAATCGAGGAAATTCTCTTGTGTACGCGGGATACTTCGGCTGAAACCCTGGTGGGCTACTGCCAAAAGGCGGATTTCGTGGTTCACCTGGCTGGCGTGAACCGGCCCCAGGATCCGGGAGAGTTTGCAGCCGGAAACACGGACTTCACCCGTACCCTGTTGGAGATGCTTCGGGAAAGCGGCAACCGCTGCCCAGTGCTGCTGTCTTCCTCCATTCAGGCCAGCCTGACCGGACGATATGCCGAAAGTCCCTATGGGCAGTCCAAAAAAGCGGCGGAGGAGCTGCTCCTCGCTTACGGCAGAGAAACCGGTGCAAACGGGATGATCTATCGTCTGCCGAACCTGTTTGGCAAGTGGTGCCGCCCCAACTACAATTCGGTGGTGGCAACCTTCTGCCATCATATCGCGCGGGATCTGCCGATCACCGTTTCAGACCCGGCAGTCGAATTGGAACTGGTCTACATTGACGACCTGATCAACGAGATTCTGAACGCCATGGAGGGGCATCCCAACCGGACAGATGGGGCGTATTGCAGCGTTCCGGTCAGTCATCCTGTGACGCTGGGCGAGATCGTCCGTCTACTCCGAACGTTCCGGGAGCAGCCGCAGACGCTTTTGCTGCCAGAGATCCCGGATGGCAGCTTTGCAAAGAAGCTCTATAGTACCTATCTGTCCTATCTGCCGCCGGAAAAAATTGCGTTTCCGCTGAAGATGAATGTAGACGAGCGAGGCAGCTTCACAGAACTGCTGAAAACGAAGAACTGCGGTCAGATCTCCGTGAACATCACAAAGCCCGGCATCACCAAAGGGCAGCACTGGCACAACAGCAAGTGGGAGTTCTTTATGGTCGTGGCCGGACACGGACTGATTCAGGAACGTCAAATCGGCTCCGATGAAAAGATCGAATTTGAGGTCAGCGGCGGCCGGATTCAGGCCGTTCATATGTTGCCGGGCTATACCCACAATATTATCAATCTGAGTGAAACGGAAAATCTGGTGACAGTCATGTGGGCCAACGAGCAGTTTGACCCCAGCCATCCGGATACCTACTTTGAGGAGGTGTAGCAATGGGAAAGCTGAAGCTGATGACGATTATCGGTACGCGGCCGGAAATCATCCGGCTGTCCGCCACGATAAAGTGCTGCGACCGGTACTTTGAGCAGATTCTGGTCCACACCGGTCAGAACTACGACTACACCCTCAATCAGGTGTTTTTTGACGATCTTGGTCTCCGGGCTCCTGACTATTATCTGGATGCCGTAGGCGATGATCTCGGAGCCACGATTGGGAATATCATCGAGAAGTCCTACAAGCTGATGGTGCGGGTCAGGCCGGATGCGGTGCTGGTCCTGGGCGACACCAACTCCTGCCTTTCTGTGATCGGCGCCAAACGGCTGCACATTCCGATTTTCCATATGGAGGCGGGTAACCGCTGCAAGGACGAGTGCCTGCCGGAGGAGACGAACCGACGCATTGTGGATATCATCAGCGATGTAAATCTCTGCTATTCGGAGCACGCGCGCCGGTATCTGATGGAGTGCGGCCTGCCGAAGGAGCGCACCTTTGTGACAGGCAGCCCCATGGCCGAGGTACTGCACGCCAATCTGGACAAGATCGAAGCGAGCAATGTCCACCAGCGTTTGGGACTGACTAAGGGGCAGTACATTCTGCTCTCGGCCCATCGGGAGGAAAATATCGATACAGACCGCAATTTTGTCCAGTTGTTCACAGCGGTCAATGCCATGGCAGAGAAGTATGATATGCCAATCCTTTACTCCTGCCACCCCAGAAGCAGAAAGCGGCTGGAGGCGACGGGATTCCAGCTGGACACCCGTGTGATCGCCCACGAACCGCTGGGCTTCCTTGATTACAACTGCCTCCAGATGAACGCTTTTGCGGTGGTTTCCGACAGCGGAACGCTGCCGGAGGAAAGCAGTTTCTTCCTGTCTGTCGGTAAGCCATTCCCGGCAGTCAGCATCCGCACCTCCACTGAGCGTCCCGAGGCGCTGGACGCGGGCTGCTTTGTACTCGCCGGAATCGACGCAGACTCCCTCCTGCAGGCGGTGGAGATGGCTGTCGAGATGCAGCGGGCGGAATGCTTTGGCACACCGGTAGCGGGTTACACTGCTGAAAACGTGTCCATGAAGGTTGCGAGAATCATTCAGAGCTACACGGGCATCGTCAATAAAATGGTTTGGAGGAAAGACGAATAAATGGCGCTTGCAGATAATCACATACACTTTTTGTTTGGAGTGGATGACGGTGCGAAAGACGAAGAGGTAATGCACGCCATTTTAGACGTGGCATAGCAAAAGGACCAAAGGGGGAGATACAAACAAGGGAGCTGTATATGGGGAAGTGCGGTTGGAAAAGGCAACTGCGTATCCCGTTCTCCGGCTTTACAACATTTGCCCGGGTGTGGCATCATGCGGGCTAAAACAAATTCGCAAATAAGGGGGGATGTCTGTGTCAGACGCCAGAGAAACACCGGCGGCGCAGCCGCCAAAAAAACGCATGAGCCGCGGCACGCGCGTGCTGGTCATCATCGTGTGCGTTCTGGTTGCCATTGCGCTCATTCTGGTCGCCACGGTGCTGATCCTGTCGGCGGTCGGCCGCAATGCGCTGACGAACGACGACGGGGTGAACATTGCCCGCGACGATGTGGAGGCGCTCGGCTCCGGCACGGTGCGCTACAACGGGCAGCTCTACCGCTACAATACCGACATTGTCACGATCCTGCTCATGGGTGTGGACGAGGAGGCCAAGCAGGATACCGACGGCGTCTATGGAAACGCAAACCAGTCGGATGCGAATATCCTTGCGGTGCTCGACATGCGTAACCAGGAGCTGACGCTTGTGTCCATCTCGCGTGATGCGATGTGCACGCTTGACGTTCTTGACAGCACCGGCGCACACGTCGGCACGGCCACGGCGCAGCTGGCGCTGGCCTATTCTTACGGCGACGGGGCGGAGCGCAGCTGCGAGCTGACGAGCGCGGCTGTTTCACGCCTGTTTTATGACCTGCCGATCCCGGCCTACGGATCAATCTATATGCAGGGTATCCGCCAGCTTGTTGACAGTGTTGGTGGCGTGACCGTTACGCCGGATGCGAGCTTTTCCGGTTTCACCGCCGGACAGGCCGTGACGCTCACCGGTCAGCGCACGGAGAATTATATCCGCTACCGCGCAGACTCGACCGAGGGCAACAACCAGCGCATGCAGCGGCAAAAGCAGGTCGTGCTCGCGCTGGTGAACAAGATGCTCGCGCAGGTCAAGGAGGACCCGGCGAGCGTGCTGGCGCTCTATAACGATGTTCGGCGCAATATCACG
>ERZ779840.2138-NODE-2138-length-17489-cov-4.279167_pt1 | contig 17489 bp, 9 predicted proteins | sample MGYA00511561_ERZ779840 | MGnify/ENA primary metagenome ERZ779840 (study PRJEB29588, sample SAMEA2162036) | human gut metagenome | biome: human gut; feature: human-associated habitat; material: faeces | place: Denmark | collected 2008/2010 ...
CGGAAACGGCCGCAGCCGCCTGCCAGTGCTCGCCGTCTGTGGAAAGCTCCACAGCATAGTCGCTCGCAAATTCCTGCGTCCAGCGGATGGTGACGTTGCTGATCTCCTGTGTCTGTCCAAGATCAACTGCAAGCCATTCGTCCTTGGCATGCTTCGGCTCCCACGCGGTCTTGACCAGACCGTCCGTCGCCTTTTCCGCCGCGACCTTGTCGTTGCGTTGGCTGCTGGCCGTGGCTGTTTTCCCTGCGGCAAGGTTTTCCGTATGGTCTCCTGCCTCGAGCGTCACGGTCTGCCATGCGCCCTCGGGGAGTGTCACGACCGTGACATCCCGCGTAACGTCGTTATAATAACCCGCCGTCTGCGCAGAAGGCGCGTCCAGCTTGTCCAGAGCCTTTCCGTCCACGCGCACGGCATCGGCACGCAGGCCGTAGGCCAGAAGCACGCGCTGCGCGCAGTCTCCGGGGTTCTGCACCGTGAGAAGGCCGCTGTCCAACGCGGTGTCAAACTGCGTCTGCGTTTCCTTGTCGGCAAAGAAGGGCGTACTGCCCGTGCCCGCTGCGACAAGCAGCGCGTCGGCAGCGCCTTCCGACATGGAGTCCGTCAAAGCAAGCGTTTTTTGGGAGACCTTCCCCGGGAAGGCTGCGCCCGCCTTAACATAGACCGGCATTCTCTCCTGCGGCGCGGCCACAGTCAGGGTCTGCCCACCGGAAACGACCTCGCCCGTCCACAGGTCGATCCAGTCGTTGCCCGCCGGGAAGGTCACTTCGCGGCAATAAGCCTCCTCGCGCACCACCGGACAGGCAAGGAACACGCCGCAGAACAGATACTGGTCCTCAATGTCGATCAGCTCCGGCTGATCGTGGTAGGCCAGATAGAGCGGCTGGATCATGGAAGCGCCGCTCCTGCTCGCGGAGATCGCACCGCTGTAAATCAGATCGAGCAGGTTTTCGCGCAGCCAATAGTGATCCTGATAGACCTTCTCCGCCTGCTCGCCGTAGCTCCAGGGGTTGCGGTCAGAGGTGCCGTGCGTGCGCATGAGCGGGCTGAAGGTTCCGAATTGCATCCAGCGCATGTAGCAGTCCGGTGTAGGCGGATATTCATCGTAGCCATAGCCGCCGATGTCGCTTCCCCAGAGGGAGAAGCCCGCCGTCGAGGCGCTCAGGCCGCCGCGGATTGCCTGCTGGAGGCCCTGAAAGGTACTCGGGTGGTCGCCCGCAAACTGCCCCATCCAGCGCTGGCTGCCCGCGCAGCCGCTGCGGGAAAAGAGAATGTAATCCTCGCCCAGCGCCTTTGACCACGCCTCGTAATAGCCCTTGTTGTAAAGATAGGCGTAGAAATTGTGCATTTCATCCCCTGTCATGCCGTTGTGAAAGATACTGTCCTCAAAAATATTGTCGCCGAAATCGACCATGCAGCCGCGCAAGCCCCAGCCCCAGAGCTTGGAGAAAAAGCCGCTGATGACGTCCACGCTGGTAGGATTGCTGAAGTCGATGTACTCGCCCTGCATGATCTTCGTCGGGTCGGACTTGAGGACGACCGTCGGCACGGTATCCGCGGTCAGGCTGTAATCATATTGATACATGTCCCCGACGCCCATGGCCGACCAGTACCACGCAATCATCCGCGTACCCCGGTTTTTCAAAAGCTGATAGGCCTGCGCGTCATACTGCGGCGACTGCTCGCCGAACAGCGACACGACCGGTGTGCCGAGGCGGTCGTACTGCTCGAGAACATTGGTCATCACGTCGATGTGCTTACCCTTGCCGAGCGCGTCCCAAACCTGCCCGCCCGCACCGACGGAGAATTCCAGCGCCCACTTGGGCGGGACAACCGTGCGGCCGGTCAGCGCGGTGTAGGAGACCAGATTTTCCTGCGGCGTGCCGAGCCAGAAGTAAACGTCGAATTTCGGCCCGTTGAAATCCAGTGAATAGACCGTGCTGTCCGTGCTGCCGATGTCGGCGTTCGCCGCATAGGTGGAGTTGAAGAACAGGCTGTAGCCCTTGCTGCTGTAAAGCAGCGGAACGTTTTTATAGCCCCATGTTTTGTTGCCGTCATAGCGCATCAGGCCCTGATAGCTGTCCTGATTCCACAAAAGTACCTCCTGCCCGACCTGATTGAAGGCATTGAAACGCTCTCCGAGGCCAAAAAGGCGTTCCTCCTCGGAGATCGCACCGAGCAGCATGACCTTCTTCAATTCCCCGTCCTGATAACCGAAGCGAAGCTTGTCCGCATCCAGCGTATGGATTGTCTCGCCCGCCGCGTTTTGCAGTGCAACTGACCAGTCTCCCTCCGTGGAGATGACGGCGCGCGCCGCCTCCTGCGTGAGCGTAAGGGTCTGCCCGGTCTGCTCATAGGCAATGGGCAGCAGCGTCTCGGGTTCAAAATAGCCGGGCTTATCCGTATGCAGGCGGATGCCGCCGCAATCCGGGAAGGATAGGCTCAGCGCCGTCTGCCCGCCTGCAAGCTCGACCGTGAGCACGCACTCGGTCTGTCCCTGCTCTATGTGCAGGAGCTTCCCCGGCGTTTCCCATGTGACCTCGATCTGCGAGGGCTGCGCGTTACCGTTGCCGAATTCTTCTGCGGCCTTGGCGGGCGCAGCCGCGGAGGTCAGGATCGCCAGTGCCATAGCAAACACTCCAATCATGTGAACTAGCGTTCGTTTCATGTTCATTTCCTCGTTATTCTCCGGTGATACCGGTCTTTTCTATGCTCTCGACGAACTGGCGCTGCAGGCACAGATACAAAAGCAGCAGCGGCAGGACGGACAGCAGGGTGCCGGCCAGGGTGATCGATTCGTTGATGCTGCCGAAATTGACCAGATTCGATGGGTTGTAAAGGGACTGGTAGCTCTCGTAAAAATCGCGCAGCTTGATCGGCAGCGTCTCGATATTGCCGAAGTACAGGCTTGCCTGCGTCGTCTCGTTCCAGTACCAGACGGTCGAAAACAGCACGCTCAGGACGATGGCAGGCGTCGCTGAGGGCAGCGCGATCTTGTAAAAAATCTTGAACTTTCCCGCACCGTCAATCTCGGCGGCCTCGTCCATCGCCTTGGGGTAGCTGCTGAAAAACTGGTAGAACACCAGAATGAACACCGCGCTTTTCAGCCCCTGACCCAGCAGCGCAGGTAGAAAGGACGGCAGCGGCGTGTCTAAAATCTTATAAGTGCTGAACAGCACATAACGCGGAATGAGCGTGACCTGCGTCGGAATAATAAAGGTCAGCACGCACAGCGCCAGCCAGAATTTTTTCAGCGGGAAACGGAAGCGCGCGAAGCCGTAGCCCGTCACAGCCGTAACCGCCGTCTGCAAAATGGCCGGGATGAAGGACATCAGAATGGAGCAGAGCAGGCTTTTCTTAAAGTCCAGCGTGTTCCAAGCCTTGATAAAATTTCCGAAGTAGAGCTGCGTCGGCAGCCATGTGACAGAGGGATCGATCAAATCCTCCTGCGAAAAGAAGGCGTTGACGACCATGTAGAGCATGGGATAGAGGTAGATAAAGCCGATGCCGAACAGGATGAAATACAGAACCGCCTTCTGTATCCAGCCCTTTTCCTCGCCCGCGCCCAGCAGAAGTCTGCGCAGCCGCTGCGGGTCTTTTTTGCGTTTCATGCTCTGTCCCTCCTTCCCAGAAGCCGGAAGATCAAAAATACCAGCAGCAGCGCCAGCGCGACCACGCCGAAATAGATCCATGACATTGCCGCCGAGAAGCTGTAAGGCTGGCCGACCTCAAAGAGATGGCTGCCGATCTTCTGATTCGTGGCGTTGTTCGTCCAGTTGGCAATCTCTACGACGGTATAGATCGCAGAGACCATGGCAATGGGCGTCATGGCGGGCAGCGTGATCTTCCAAAACTTCTCCCATGGGCCTGCGCCGTCGATGGACGCGGCCTCATAGATCTCCGGGCTGATTTTTTGCAGTCCGGCGAGGAAAATCAGGATTTGCACGCCGGAAAACCACAGAATCAGGACCAGATTGTTCAGTATGAACAGCGCAGGCGTCTGCAAGAAATCCGGCAGCGTGGCCAGAAATTCATAAATTCCCGCGCCGCTTTCGGAAAAATCAACCGTGTATTTGGTCAGAAGCTCACTGATGGCCGGGCCGCTCATGATGATGACCGGCAGAAAAAACACCGAACGGAAGAAGCCGCGCAGGCGGAACTTGGAATTCAGCAGGATTGCAATCATCAGTGAAAAGACTAAAATCACCGGCACGGCACAGGCCATGAACAGCACCGTCTCCGCAATGGTCGAGGTGAAGGTCGTATCCTGCGCAAGCGCGCGGGTGTAATAGGTCAGTCCCGCCCATTTCATCTCGATACCAGAGGTCGTCACCTTGGCTGTGCTCAGGCTCAGCAGGATGGAGTACACCACAGGATAGGCCACAAAGGCCAGCAGGCCGACGATCCACGGAAGGATAAACAGATAACCCGCCACGGCGTTGCGCTTTTTATTTGTCATCGGTTTTGCCATGCGCGTCTCCCCTTTCCGGCTGCGCCGTCATTTGCCCACCAGTGCAAAGCTCTGCGCAGGAACGCTGGCCTCGCCGGTGTAGTCGGTGCTGTTGTAGTTTACATAAATCTTCATGTCATTGGAGTAAGTCACGCAGGCAACCCCCTCGGCCACCATTCGGTGGCGGACAATCTGCTGACCCTCAACGGCCAGCAGCGCCTCGGAAAGCCGGCCGTAGATGTCCGCGATCTCGGCCCGCCAGTCTCCGTAGTTGACGGTGAACAAATCCTGAAGCGGCGTGTCCATCAGCTCGGAATTGTCGCAGGCAGCCGCAAGGAAGGACGGATACATTCCGTATTCCGCCATTTTCAGGACACTGTTGACGGAATAGAAGCCCTGATTGGCATAGGGCGCGTAATAATCGATGCTCCCCTTGAGGACGATCTGCAAAAACGGCACCGTGTCCGTCTCGTAAAGATACTGCCCGTTGACGACCGGCATATCGAAATACTCCGCCGTGTCCGCCCAGAGGTATTCATTCGGTGCGGTCAGCGCAGGCTTCTGCGCAAGCGACTGCTGCGTTTGGGTAATCAACGTCAGCGCCTCGCTGCGCGTGATCTCGGAGCCGCGCGTGTATTCGGCATACAGGCGGCTGCCCCACTGCTCCAGCGCCAGCGGCATAGGTGCGAGCGCCTGCGAGGTGTCCAGCACCGTCTGCGCCGCGAGCGCAGGCTTGAGGATATAGCGCTCGTTAAACATGACCTGCGTGTTCGGCCGGACAAACTTGGCATAGGTGCGTGAGAGCGTTTTTGCCGCCTTGCTTGCAAGCCAGATCTGGTCGTCGTTCGCCGTGACCGGATTGACCGTCAGATAGGCACGGCCGCCCTGTGCCAGAAGCGTTTCCCGTAACGTCAGGGCTTCCTTCTGCGAACCGACGCTGCGATCAAAGGCCGTCTGGCCGTAAGAAGCGCCGTTGATGCCGCCTTTTTGCCATCCCTCGAAGCTCACCGAGAGGTTGGTGATCTCGTTTTCGCGCAGGTCGCGCAGAATTTCCTGTGCCTCGTCAAAAGTGGTGAACGTCTGCTTTCCCTGCACCAGAAACTGCTTTTTCACGTCCGCACCCAGCAGATGCAGCCGCATTGGCAGCGCGGTATCAATGCGTTCCGTGGCGAGAACGCCCTGCTCTTTCAGAAGCGTGCGGTATTTCACCGCCATGCCGGAATAGTCGGCATCCTCGCCCGTGAGAAAATAGAAGCGAACGGTGGGATTTACAAGGTTGCGCTCGTCCTGCGGGCGCTGGATGCCCGCACCGTTTTTGCTGGTCGGGTGGATGTAGAGCTGGCGGTAATCGAAGCGTGCCGCCGCCCATGTAAAGTCCGTCGTCGCACCGGCGGGCGTGGCCTGAATGGAGGCATATTCCTCGCCCTGCTCCAGCACGGCAAAAAACGCATTCTGGCGCGCGCCGTGGACGATGCCATAGACCGGCACGCTCACATAAGGCGCATCGACCAGATAGTCGTTCGTGCGGCTGGCGTTCAGGTCGTTGGCTTCCTCCAGCGAGTCGATGCCCATGTCCGGCCCGTAGACCTTCTGGTTGAAGCCCGCATTATAGCTGCCGCTCTTTTGAAAGCGCATCAGCGCACCCGGGCCGTCCGGAATAAAGACGTAGCCCTCCGTCGCGTCCTCGCGCACACTGCCGAGGAAAGGAAGAAAATAAACGGATTTCAGCTTGGCTTCTCCGTTTTCCTCAATGGATTCGTCGTCCACGGACAGTGCAATCGCATCGTCGGATACGATCATGCGGAAGGAAAACGAGAGCTTTTCCTTTTTCATGCGAAGCGTGCAGGTCACGCCGTCCTGCGACCATTGGTATTTGGCGGTTACACCGAAGGTTCCCGGGCCGACGCGCTGCGCGGTGTCGTTGACATCAAAATACTCGAAGGAGCACAGACCGTTTGCAAAGCTCGACCACATCTGATTCAGCCCTTCGGGTTTATCCTCAGCCAGCGCACCCCAGACATACCCGCTGCGCTTATCGACGATGCGAAAGGCATGCGATTCCGCGCGGAACCAGACCTCGAGATACTTTGTTTCAAGTTTTTTCTCAAAGCCCTCCACGCTCAGCGGGCAATCGACCGGTGAGGCCGCGTCATATTGCGTATGTCGGCTGGAGCCGACCTCCATGGCTGAGGTGTCCGGCAGCTCAAATTCCTTTTTTTCATACGTCTCGTCCGAGACCATCGCCCTTGCCGCAAAGGGGATCAGGACCGCGAGCGCACAAAGCGCACACACGATGCAAAGGATGCGGCGTTTGGTTGTTTTCATCTGCATTCCTCCTGCGTCAGCCCCGTATGCGGTAGAGAAGCTCCGCCCAGAGCGTTTCAAGGAAGTCAAAAACCTGTCCCCAGACGAGATACAAAATTGCAGCCACGACCACCGCCATCAGCATAAAGAACAGCGTCAGCAGCAGATTTTTCACCGTCTGGCGGAAGGTATAATCGTGCGTGTTCATCGCGCCGAGGAACAGATAAATCCCCGACCACGCCACTGCCGCGACGGAGGGCAGCGTGATTAAGAAGCCCTCGTTTTGCGTCAGAACGTAGCTTGCCGCGATCACGACCGGCATGATGAGCAGATAGGGCGTCAAAGCATAGGCTGTCATGATGTAGACATTTTTCAGTGAGCCTTCGCCCGAGCAGATTGACGCGACCAGCGTGTTGCCGACCACAAAGAGCAACAGCGGGACGGCCGCCGTGGCCAGCACGGAGAGCACGGATGCGCTGCGCGCATCGGAAACATTAAAGGAAAAGCCCTGAAAAAGCGTGTTTGCCACAAAGACAATCAGCAGCAGCGCATACAGGATCGTCGCGGCGGCGACGGAACCATGGTCGCCATGCTTGAGGTCGTAAAAGCAGTCCAGCGGCGCACGCATCATGCGCAGTGCATAGCGCAGGTCGCTGCATAAACGAGGCTCTTTTCGTTTTTTCCGTTCTTTGCCTGCAAACAGGCCGAAACGCCGCCGCAGAATGCGAAGAACCACCCACAGCACATACAACACGAGCAGCACGACAAGGATCGTGAGCACCCAGCGGTTCAGCCATGCCGCACGCACCTCCCAGAATGCGTCGGAATAGCGCTCGTGGTCACCTGCGAGCTTGAAATGCTCGGCTGCCTCGGCAAAGCGCTGCTGCTGAAAGAGCACCTGACCGTAGCCCTGATGCGCCAGCTTGGACATGCCGTTCAAGCGTAAAATTGCCTGCCAGTCGCCCTCGCCCGCTTCATAATCTCCGGTTTCCAGATCGTAGACAGCCTTGTGCATTGCAACGGCAAATTCCGTTGGGCAGAACACCTGAATCAAGGCGCGTTCACGGTCGAGAACATAGAGAAATCCGTCGTCGTCGATGTCGATTGCGCTGGCCAGCGTCAAAAGCCCCGTCCGGTCGGTGGAAACGGCGCGTCCGCCGAACGAAAAGATCAGATTGCCCGCGCTGTCGTACTCATAGATCAGGCCGGTATAGGTCAGAGCATAGCAATTGTTATACGGTCCTGCCACAATGTCCACAAAGTTCCACTCGTCGGCCATGGTCTTGCCCTTGGCAAGGATATTGCTGCCGCTCATGTTGTGCAGTGCAATGGCATTGCCCTCGCGCTTCGAGGAGCCCCATGCAAGCTGGCGGCCGCCGGTCTGCGTAACGGAATAGATCAGGTCGCGGTTGGAGATCGTGATATTTTCAATCTGGCGCGGGATGCGCGTGAGCAGCTTATCGAGCTGCTCCTCGGTGAAAAACAGATCCTGCAGCGATTCGAGCAGGCTTCCCGTGCGCAGATTCGCGCCGAAAAAGCCCTGAAATTCGCCCTGTGGGCTGAATTGCAGCAAGCCCTCGTAGCTTCCCGTGCTGGCGACAAAAATATTGCCCTCCCTGGTCACCACGACATTGCGCGGTGCAAAGGCCGAGCGCTCACTGAACAGATAGCTCTCCGGCCGCCCGATGCGCCGCAGCAGCGTTCCGTCCGGAGAGAAAATCACAATTCCCGGCCGTACCTTGGAGGAATCGGCGGCATAGACCGTGCCGTCCTCGGACACGAAAAGCCCCACCGGCGAATCCAATTCGTCTTCACCGAAGGCGCGCATCGTGTCGGTCTTTGGATCATAGACTGCGATGCGGTGATTTCCGGTATCGGCAATATAAATTTCCCCGCCGCGCAGGAACAGATCCTGCGGCTGGCTCAGTCCGGCGCCCTTGAGATAGATTTTTCCCGGAAGATAGGCGTCCTGCGTGCGGATCCATTCGTCGTCTGCCGAGAGCGTATAGGTATAGGTCGTGTTCTCACCGGCAGCATGCGCCGGAAGAACGCAGGTAAGCCCCGCCAGAAGCAGGCCAAGCACGGCGCAGCAGAGTCGGCGCAGCAGTCCGGTTTTGTTCCGCATTGCGACTGTCTCCTTCCCTTTTGGAATGTTATTTCAGTCCGGAATGCGCCATGGTGTTCATCACGCGGGACTGAAGAATGATAAACAGGATCAGATTTGGCAAGAACAGAATCAGCGACGCAGCGGCGCTGATTCCCTGTCCGGAGATTGTGTTGCCCGTTGCGCCGGTGAGGGTGCTCATGTAATAAGCAAACGTCTTGAGCGTCTCGTTTTCGACGAACATTGCAGAGGCCTCCGTGCTGTTCCACACTGCCTGAAAGGCCATCATGGCGACGGTCGCAACAGCCGGCATGATGATGGGAATGATAATGCGGCGCAGAATTGTAAAGTCATCCGCACCGTCGATCACGGCTGCCTCGATCAGCGCGTCGGGAATCTGGTCGATAAACTGCTTCAGAAGGAACAAGCCAACCGGCATGGCCAGAAGCGGAATGATCTGCGCCCAGAAGGAATCATACATCCCCGTAAAGACGATGACAAGATAGCGCGGGATCGCCACGGCCACAGGCACGAACATCAAAGCCAGCGTATTGAGGGAAAACAGGAATTTCTTGTACTTAAAGCGCTTTTTCGACAGCACATAGCCCGCCGCAACGCAGATGACAACCGTACATACAACGACAATCAGCGTGACAACGATACTATTGAACAAGTACCGCGAGATCGGCACGCTGCTGCCCTGTGTCGCCGAAAAGAGCCTGCGGAAGTTCTCCCATGTCGGCATCCGCACGAAGAAGCGCGGCGGATAGGCGTTCAGCTCGTCTAGCGGCTTGAAGGCATTGAGCACAATCATCAGAATCGGCAGCGCCATAATGACCGCGATGGGGATAAGATAGAGGTAAAACTTGACCTGCCCGCGCTCAAAGCGCGTCGGATTGATGCCGGACTGCTGGAGCCGTCTGATTTTTCGTTTTTTCATATCGCACCTCTTTTCAGTCCGGATCACCGCCGAACAGCTTTTCCGCGCCCTTGGACATCAGGCGAATGAAGATCAGCAGCACAACGGAAATCGCTGCGGCATAGCCCATCTCATAGCGGATGAAGCCGTAGTCCTCAATGTGCGTGACGATAAGCTGGCCGGCGTAATTCGGCGTGGGGTTGGAGCCGGAGAGCGCAACGCCGATGCCGCTGGTCTGGAAGGTATTGACGATGGCCATGACCGCGCCGAAGAGCATCTGCGGCTTGCACTGCGGGATGGTGACGTAAATGATCTCCTGAAAGCGGTTACGCACACCGTCGATGCGCGCAGCCTCGTAAAGCTCCTCATTGGCATTCAGAATGCCGGACAGGATGGATAAAAATCCGATACCCATACTGCTCCACAGGGAAACGACGATCATAATCCACAGAAGATGCGCATCCGATTGCAGCCAGACGACCGGCTCGGAGATAAGGTTCAGCTTCAGCAGCAGATAGTTGAGGTAGCCGCCCTCGCTGCCGTTGAACACCACGCTCCACACTGCCGAGAGCAGCACGCCGCCCGTCAGAGACGGCGAATAGATCGCAATGGCCAGAATGGTGCGCGGCCACTTAGGAAGCTGCGCCAACGACCACGCCAAAAAGAAAGACAACAGATATCCGCCAACACCGACGAAAATCGCGTAGATCAGCGTGTTCGGCAGAACCTTCTGCATGAACACCGAATCGGCCGTAAACAGCGTGACGAAGTTGTCCAGACCGATGGGCTTTGGAAATTCGATGGTATTAAAATAAGTAAAGGACAGGATGACCGCCATGCACACGGGAATTGCGATCAGCAGGCAGAACAGGAAGGCATAGGGTGAGAGCAGCACCGAAACGGCGTGTCTGCCGAGCCATCCGCGCAGCGAGCGCGTCTTTTGGGGCTTTCGTTTCATGACGTTTTCTCCCTGCTTTCTGCCAGCATTTGCACCAGACGCGCGTAAGCGTCGGTCTGATAGGTCTTGATGATCTCTCCGTTTTCATCCAGAAAGCCGAATTCCTGCATTTTACGCAGAATTTCGCGGTCGGAGGTCATGGCGGCGCGGTTGAGCGCCTCCATAAGCGGCGTGCCGTCCACGACGACGCTGTTCCAGACATTGCTGACCTCGCGCTCGACCATATAGTTGGCCGGGTGACGCAGATTCTCCCGCTGCGCCTGCCACTGCTCCAGAATCACGCGCTTGTGCTCCTCCGGATAATCGAGCTGCGCAAAGGCAAGCAGATTCGCCGTGTTCCACTGATATTCCGGGCCAAAGGACGCGCGGAGGTTGTAGGCATACTCGATCTGCGTGTCCTCGGACAGCCACCACTTCAAAAACTGCCAAGCCTCGTCGGGCTTGTCGGTGTTCTCGAAAATCATGCAGGCGGTGCTGTCCGCCATCTGATAGCGGAGGATTTCGCCCTCCTCGGTCAGCGTGCCCGGAACGGGAGCGATGTCCCACACGCCCTTAAGCTCCGGCGCGGCCTCCTGAAGCTGCATGTAGGTGGAAAAGCCGCTGATCCCGAGGGGCGTCTGCCCGAAGCGGAAGCTCTGGAAAAAGCTCGGCACCGACTGCTGCGCGCCGTAAATCGTGAAGATTTCCGTCATTTCCTCAAAGCCCTCGACCGAGCCTTTTTGCAAAATGGCCGTGCTCATGCCGTCGTCGGCATAGAACGCGCCGCCGTTCTGATAGATATAGGGCGCAGTCACATGGTAGGACTTAAAGCCGACCAGATTGGCCAGCGGAAGATTGAAATTCATGGAATAGCGCAGCAGCTCTGGCATCATTTTCTTGACGTCGTTCCATGTTTCCGGAATCTCCAGGCCAAGCGCCTGCAAAATGTCCCTGCGGTAGTAGAGCACCTGAAAATCCTGCGTCTCGACTGCGCCGTAGACGCCATCGTTGTAGTAAAGCGGCACGAGGGATTCCAGATTGTACTGCTCCGCGTAAAATTCAAGAAAATCGTCGTATTCCGTCAGATCCTTCGCCGCGCCGCGAATGGCAAAGTCGAAGGGCGTCCAATAGTTCACGCCAAGCACAAGATCCGGGCTGGTGCCCGAGGCATTCGAGAGGATCAGCTTCTGCTCGTTCGGCATGACGGACAGGCGGACGTTCGCGTGATAGATCTGATTGTAACCGGCATCAACAAGCTGCTGAAGCGCCTGCACATACTGGATCGGGCGGTTGACCCACACGGTCAGCTCACCATCGTCCTTTTGTGACGAAGCAGCATAGTCACCGCTCCGGCCGGGCAGAAAGGAACCGGCAAAGGACTTGATGCCCTCGCCCACACGATGCACCAGAGACACGCCGCCTGTCGGAAGCTCCGTTCCGGGCGTGAGATAGATTTGGTCAAGCCCCAGCGGCAGATCGGTCAGCATTTCAATGACCGTGCCGAGGCGCTTGGACACGCAATTGTCCCCCACGTTCAGGAGCTTGGTGTTATTCGGGAGCTTGCGCGGCTCATCGGCCAGCTTGTCCAGCGTTTCCGCCGCGGCCAGAAGCGTGGCGGCATAGGTCGGTTTGCGCTGCGTGAGCGTGGAAAGATCGTCGTACACCGCCCGGATGTCTGCGGCGCACTGCCGCACACGCGGAACGGCATCTGGGAGGTAGACATCCAGGTCCCACGTCCGATGCTCGTCGGTGACGCCCGCAGTCAGCTTGGTCAGGTCCATGCCGAGCGCACTGACCTCGTTCATAATGTCCATCAGATCGTCAAAGGCCTTTTCCAGCGGACCCATGACCGTGCGCAGCGCCAGCGTATGCCGTCCCTGCTCCAGCCAGAGCATCAGCGGCGCACCGTCCGCGCTGAGCGTAAGCTGCTCATATTGGCTCATGCCCGTTGCCGGGAACTGCACGGCCTCCAGCTCGCGATAGGGGGTCTGACCGTCCAGCTCGACTGTGCGGTAGACGGGCTTGCTGCCGCTGGTATACTGCGTATATTTAAAAGACAGGCAGTACCATCCCGTTTCCTGAACGTCCAAGGTCCACAGGACCTTCTGTCCTGCGGCGTCAAAGGAGCTGTCGTCCAGTACGTTGATGCGCTTGTCAAAGGTGTCGTAGGGATAGAGCGAGGGGTCGTTTTCGTTTCCGCCGCGCAGGAAGGAATCGGATTTGACGGCGTACTTTTCCGCCTCAAGGATCTCCTGCCACTGCGGCGTCTGTGCATTTTCAGCGTGCGCGGCGCGGTATTCCGCATAAGTCGGCGCAGCCTGCACCGGAACGAACCACAGCTCACGCAGCTCCACGGCCTGCGTTCCGGCCGTGATCGTCAGCTCCGCCTTACCGGCGGGCAGAGAAAATTCATAGGCGTCCAGAGAAGGACTTGCCGGATCGGCCAGCGCTTCAAGGAAAAATTCCTCCACACCGCGCTGCTTGGGCGGAAGCTCGTTGCCATAGGGATCGACCGGATAGGACTCCTCGGCATCCGCCCACAGGGTGGAAAGCAGCGCCTGTCCCTGTGTCCGGCCGCAGGAAATATCTACAAGATTATCCGTCACCGCCGGGTCGGTCACGCGGTATTCGGCATAAACATGATAAGCGCCCGTCTGGGTAAGCTCGGCCGTAAACCTTGCCGTCTCGCCGGCATCAAGGCGCAGGGCGCCCCCGGTGCAGGCAGCCTGTACGCCGTTTTGCAATACAGAGCGGCTCAGCCAATGTTCGGCGGCATAGGCCACGTCGCGCACGGCGGGACTTCCGGTTGCAACCGCACGATAGGGCAGCGCAACGCACACGATGCCAAACAGCAGCATCGCGGCCAATATGCCAAGCAGGATTCTGCGCACGCGCTTGTTCATGGAATATCCGCCTTTCCGGTTAAAGTGGGCGGCGATGTCTGCCAATGCTTTGCGCACGGGCAGACACCGCCGCGTCGGTTCAAAAATCAGTTGACTTTCTTAAAATCTGCAAGGAATTTTTCGACCGTCTCATCGAAGGCCGCCCACTTCTTGGCGATCTCCTCATTGGCCTTTGCCTCCACCTCGGCGGCAACTGTGGCTGCGTCGGCAAGGCCGTCGGTCACGTTGTTGCGGCTGGGCAGGATGTAATCGTTGTTGATCTGGTCAAAATCGGGAACGATCTTCGCCGGATCGGCGCGGAAGGAGTTCTCGATGTTCTCATACATATAGATGATGGCCTCGTTGACTTCGGGCAGGCTCTCAAACTTCTCTGCAACATCCGGATGAATGGTGCAGGGGATGTAATAGCGGTTGTTGAGCACATACTTGCCCGCGTTTTCCTCGTCAAACATGCTCAGGCGGGTGATGTTGCCCTCCACGCCGTAGGTCAGATAGCGAAGAACCTCAAACGCAGCCTCGACATTGTCCTCGGTGACGGCCGTGGTCATGAAGCTGTGGTCGATGTGCATCGGCAGACGGCCCTTGCTGTCCGCGCCCTGCGGATAGGGCCAATGCGTCCAGTTGAACTTCAGCTCATAGAGCCATGCGTCCCAAGTGCCCTCGATGGTGTCGGAGAGGGTCTTTCCCGCCTTCATGGCCATATGCAGATCGTCGGTGTTGCCCTGGCCGAACTTCTTAACATAGTCGCTGGTTCCGTCGCTGGAGCTGTTCCAGCGCATGGACCACGCTTCCAGACCCGGATACTCGCGCAGGCCGCGCATGAACTGCACGTTCTCCACCCAGCTCTCGGCCAGATTGAAGCGCCGGTTGGCAATGTCATAGCCATAATAGCCGCTGTTGACATTGGTCGTGCCGGCCAGGTTGATGTCCAGATCGAACACCGTCTCGGAGCCGGAATAGGTGGCATTGGTCGCAGCCTTCATCAGCTCTGCATACTGCTCGGGCGTCCAGTCCAGCGCAGGCAGATCAAGGTTCAGCTCGTTGAGCAGATCCAGATTCAGGAAGATCGTGCGGAAATGAATGGTCGTCGGGAGCGCGAACAGGTGCCCGTTGAAGGTGTAGCTGTCAACGATGGAATCCGGGACATAGTCAAAGTCGCCGTCGCCCTCGACAAAATCATCCAGCGGATACACCCAACCCTGCGAGATGAAATACGGCAGGGAGGAATAGTCGTCGAACACGATGTCCGGCAGCGTGCCGTTGGCAGCCTTGGCCGTCAGGTACTCCGTCGTGCCGCCCTCAGCGGAGAAATAATCCACCTCGAGGTCGATGTTCTGATAATACTGTGCGAAGGTGTCCAGAAGCGCCTGGAAGTCGGTCGAGCGGCTCTTATTGATGGCCACAGTGACTTTGCCGGAGGCTTCATAGTTGGCGTAGACGTCGTTGCCGCCCTCTACGTCAAGCCCGGTGTTCGAGGAGACCGGCTCGGTACTCTCCTCAGAGCTGGGCGCTGGTGTTTCGCTGCCGTTTGACGGCTCGGTTGCCGGAGCGCAGCCTGCAAAGATGCCGCACAGCAGTGCCAGCAGCAGGAGCAGCGTTCCAAGCCGGGTGATCGTTTTTTTCATTGTCGGTTCCTCCAAAAAATATTTTAGTAAAACATTTTTTCTGCTCGGATTATATCACACGTTTTTTTCGTTGTCAACAACTTGTTTCGGCAAATTCGATCAATTTATAAAGTTATCTGCATTTTATTCTTGACAAATGCACAATGCTGTTGTATCCTGAATAGGGAAAAAGATTTAGGAAACTTTTTTCCTGCGACGGCGAAAATTTTCCCGCACAAGATTGCCGTCGAATTCTATATCATTATAAGGTGTGTGAAAGTATGACAAGCATCAAAAAGCTCCTTAGCGTTGTGCTCGCACTGGCTATGCTCCTGTGCGTCCTCCCCATCAGCGTCTCTGCTGAAGAAACCGCAACGGAACCCATTTCCTTCGTCTACGATTTCAATTCCGAGGCTTCCCTTGCGGCATTCCATGCCTACTACCTGCCCGTAACCGGCTACTGGGACAACATGGTCGGCACCGCGGAGGAGCTCTCCGCGCACTGGGAGCTGGCAGCCGTGGACGGCGCACAGGTCGTCCGCCGCACGAATTTGACCGAGGGTGAGAACCCCGGCACCGGTTCCTGCAACGCAATGCTGTACCTTGCAGAATCCTACCGTTATTTCGAAGCGGAAATGTCCTTCCTGTTCGGCAATTCCTGGGGCTGGGCACAGCTCTGCTTCGGCGCCGCCAATATGGGCAACCACATGCACAATGACAACGCCGGTGTGTACATGCAGCAGGAAGGCCACGTCAACCTGAGCTGCCCCGGCGGCAATGACACGCAGGTCAATGTCGAGGGCGACTTCACCAAGGCCGGTCTGCACACCATCAAGCTGCGCGTCGAAAAAGGCAGCGCGGACGACAAGATTAACATTACCGTCTGGGCCGATGGCATCCAGAAGATCAGTAAGCAGGATGTCTATGCCGAGAATTTTTCCGACCGCGCCGGTTACATCTCCCTGCAGGCACAGAACGACAACGTCTCCTTTGACAACCTGAAGATCACCGTCCTCAACGCCGACGGCTCCCCCGCCATGCAAGCCGACAAGACAGTGCTGAAGGAAGCCATTGCCGCTTACGATTCTTTTGATGTTTCCGAATACACCGAAGAAACCGTCTCCGTCTATGCCGAGGCCGTCGAGGCCGCGCGCAAGGTCGCTGCGAACATCTACGCCACGCAGGAGCAGGTCGACGAGGCCGCCGCTGCGATTGACGCCGCCATCAAGGCGCTGGTGAAACTCAACCCCGATCCCGAGAACCCCGAAAACCCCGAGCAGCCCGGAAAGCCCGAGGAGCCGGAGCGCAAGCCCATCGTCTACACCTACAATTTCGACAGCGCAGACGATCTGAAGGATTTCTCGGCTTATCATCTGCCCCTGATGGACTATGACACCCATAAGGTCGGCGCCTCCGTGGACTGGACGCAGTATTGGGAGCTGGTCACGGACAACGACGGCAATACTCTTTTGCAGCGCAAAAACCTGACCGCCGACGAAACGCCCTGCACCGAACGCGACAACTCCATGCTCTACCTCAACACCCAGAAGTTCTCCTTCTTTGAAGCGGAAATGACCTTCAAATTCGGCGATTCCTGGGGCTGGACGCAGCTTTGCTTCGGCGCTGCCGGCAAGGGCAACCATATGCACCATGACAACGCAGGCGTCTACATGCAGCAAGAGGGTTATGTCAACCTGAGCTGTCCCGGCGGCAATGACGTCGAAGTCAAGGACGTGAATAACGGCTTCACCAAGGGCGGCCTGCACACCATCAAGCTCCGCGTCGTACAGGGCTCGAGCCGCAACACCCGCCTCATCACCGTCTGGGCCGACGGCATCAAGAAGATCGAGAAGGAAGTTCAGGCCGACAATTTCTCCGACCGCGCAGGCTGGATCTCCCTCCAGTCGCAGAACGACAACATCGCCGTGGACTCTCTCAAGGTCTCCGCGCTCAAGGCCAACGGTGAGCCTGCCTATGACATCGAGCCGCAGACCGGCGACAGCACCTCCGTCGTGCTGTTTGCCTCGGCCATGGTTCTCAGCGTGATCGCGCTGGGCGCGGTTCTGGTGCTCCGCAAGCGCCGCGCACTGTAATTTTCCAAAAGCAGGCAGGGGCTTAAACGTCCCTGCTCAGCTTGCCAAAAAGTCCAAAGGACTTTCTGGCAAGCTGACTGCAAAATTGCAAAATTTAAGTTTGTAACATTATTTCGCAATTTTGGCCGCTGCGGCGGGTTATTGAACGCGAAAGGGAACCCTGACGGTTCCCTTTCAC
>ERZ779840.2141-NODE-2141-length-17469-cov-13.017687_pt1 | contig 17469 bp, 12 predicted proteins | sample MGYA00511561_ERZ779840 | MGnify/ENA primary metagenome ERZ779840 (study PRJEB29588, sample SAMEA2162036) | human gut metagenome | biome: human gut; feature: human-associated habitat; material: faeces | place: Denmark | collected 2008/2010 ...
ATCAATAAAATCTTATGTCAGTTTTTTGAGTTTACACAAAACTTGAAACGGTCTCTTTTATTTTCATAAACTTATGCTATTTTCTGCTCCAACTACTCAATAAGCATACATCAACGAAATGGCATCTCTCCGGCTGGTGCTTCCAGCCACTTTCCTTCCTTATCTGCTGCTTTCTCTTTTATATCCGTCTGAGCCAAAGATTGCTGCTTTTCCTGCCCATCCTTTGCCAGTTCATAGGCATCCATAACCGCACCATAAAGTTTCTCCCGGAATTCTCTGGTGATCGGATATACAATGTCTTGATACTCCCCTTTCCCATTCTTACCGGACTGTCTTGTCTTATAAGACGGCATTGCCACAAACAGCCCGTTCCTGCCTTCCAACAGGGACACATTATTTACCACAAAAGCATCTTCCAGATAAACTCTGGCAAGTCCACGGATATTACTGCCCTCCCTCTCAAATGGTGTCACTTTCACATAAAAATCAAGTGGCTCTTTCTCATCCTTACCGACATCGACTTTTGCGACATCGACTTTTGTATGTTCACCGGGCTCCAGGCTGTCAAAGGTATCCAGAATCGTGCCGTAAAGATCCTCCCGGAACTCTTTTGTGATGGGATTGCATACGTCCTTGTAATCTTCATCGCCCCTGCTTGTAGCATAACGTGGCATGGAGACAAAAACATTTCCCTCCTTCCCCTCTACCACAGCAATATTGCTCACCTTAAAGCAATGATTAAATACCACATTCACAAAACCCCTGATATTGCCTGATGGATTCTCCAGTCTGTTTACATTTACCTCATATCTCATAACATCCTCCAATCTGCCGCTTTACATGGCGACCCCAATCTGTATGTTTTTCTGTAGCATCAAAATAGTTACTCTGTCCCCTCCGGTCTGCACAGCACACATTCCATATTTTCTATAGCTGAAATATCATACTTACCCCGGAGCCAGTTTGCAAGACTTATCACAAAGCCAGCCTGCTCATAATACAGCCAGCCGTCCTGACCGTTTTCCGAATCAGTGTGATGGAAAAGTCCAGCATATACTCCCGCTCACTTTCGTCATATACAAAAAAATACCTTCATGCAGACATAAATCCAACGCAGGAATATGTACCCACCAGCCACAGCAGATAATCCGGTATTCTTCATCCCCTTCCACCAGTTCATCCGGTATGTCAAATAATTCCTCCATCCATCCTGTTTTGTACCCCGGTTTCTTCGCTCATAATAACCTCCTGACTAAGCATAAAAATAACAGCCTACCGTCCCGGCTGTTCCTGCTTCCCGATATTTTTCTGTTCCACTTCCTGCTCCTTTTCTTCTCTTTGTATGTTTCTGGCTGCCTCTGCAATCTCCGCCTCCATTCCCCTTGCCAGCCGGAGATTCTGGTATACTGCCCGTTTCCTTTCATAATTTCCAGCCAGTTTGTCTTTATAACGCATCTTTAATACCTCCGTTTCCTCTAACGTGTAACCCTCTTTCTTTAGTTTCCCGGCACATTCCTGATATTCCTTATGCTCCGGCAGAAAAAATTCATCCCCTGCCATAAAACTGTTTTCGCCAGCCTGCAGCTCTTTCATCCGTCCGGCAATCTCAAACAATGGTTCAAACCGTTTTTTCTCCCGGTTCAATGCCCTGCGTTCCCTCTGGCACTCTTTATTCTTTTCCTCCAGATTTGCCCTGACTGCTGACAATTCCACAAGGGAATGAATATCATTCTTTACCAGAAAAAGATACTGCTCGTGTACCCTCTGCATTTTCCGTATTTCATCCCGGTACTGCCATGCCTTACTGTACGGCAGCTTTGCAAGCCGCCGTATCTGGCACACCCTCGCATAATAGGTTTTCTGTATGCCGGATAATTTTGTCCTCGGCAGAAACTCATCCGCAGGCATTTCCATAACATAAGCGCTCTCCGGGCGGCTGGCATAGGAAACAAGGCTTTCCATGCCTATTCTCTGCCGGATTGCTTCCTCCGTATAGGCATCCCCTAATGATTTACAGCGGCAATACCTCTGCATCCCCCGTGGCATGACTGCCAGATATTTACCCTGCTTGATTTCATATCCCTTTTCTTTCATCATAAGGAGAAATCCATCAAAACCGTCCGCCTGTAAAATGCAGGCATCCAGATCACGCCTTATCATGTCACGCCAGATAAACTTCCCATCCCGGAACTCATTCCAGTCCTGATACCGTTTCTGTTTATCCATATTTTCAAGGTCAATATCAATGGTAGAAAGACCATATTCCTTACAAAGACGGTTCGTGATTGGCTGGATTATCTTTGCCCAATCGCCCCTCTCATAACGGAATTTCCTGCCATTCAGATGATTTACACTGTTAAAAATAATATGCGCGTGTGTGTAATCGATATTGTCATGCACCGCATAAATTGCCTCATAACCGCTTCCAAGAAATTCCTCCACAAACTTTCCCACTATCTCAAATGCCAGTCCCGGCTCCAGCTTCTTTTCCTCAAAAGAGATAATCAGATGGTATAAGTGATATTTTTCTGTGACAGCCTTCCATATTGTTTCATTACCCCTGCACCGCCGCCTACAAAGATCACCGGGGTTAAATCCATGTTGTATCCAAGTTACGTTACGAACATTTTCCTATATATACAAAAACAGCCAGCCGGTAAACCGGCTGGCCATTTTTGTTGATATCCCGGGATATCTTATTTTATTTTGGCTTTTTTGAGTCCTGCTTTCTTGAGCAGCTTCTTATATGTCTTTTTCTTCGCTGCCGGTACAGAAACCTTTGCCTTCGCAGGGACTCCCTTGAATGCATTTGCTCCTATACTCTTGATGTTTTTGGACTTAATGCTGATGTTCTTCAGCTTCTTATCACCGTTAAATGCATTGGCACCAATCTTTGTGATATTCTTTCCGATCACAACTTTCTTTAATTTCTTAAGACCGCTCAGAGCCTTTGCATTTACTGCTGTTACTTTATATGCAGTGCCTTTGATCTTAACAGATGCAGGTACTGTTACATTTGTCAGAGACTTTTTGGCACTTGCCTTAACACCGGTCAGGGCAACGGTACCGTTCTTCTTGGATACCTTTGTTACCGTGTAGATCAGCTTATTGACAGTTACCTTTGCGCCCTTCTTAACCGTAACAGCTGTTCCTGATGGAATCACTGCTCCCGGTGTTGCAGCTCCTGCCGCAGCAGTACCGCTTCCGCTGTTAGACGCTTTTCCATCCTCTGACGATTTCTTTTTGATGGAAAGTACCTTGTAGCCATAGCTTAATGGCTCCTCATTGTCATCCGTCACAAAGATTGCCTTGGTTCCGGAGATCGTTACCTGCTTCAATGACTTTCCGGTCACCGGTACGTTCTTGTCATACCAAGGAGTATGCGGTGTTCCCTTATCATCGACTACAACGAGATCCGCATCCGTATCATCACTGAAGGTGATCACATATTCTCCATCATTTGGAAGAGTGAAGCCTGTCACATTATATACTTGGTCAAATGGATGTGTTGTTTCCGGATATTTACTATTGTCATAGTTTACCGGTGTAATAACCTTAACGCTGGCATTTCCATTGCTGCTTGCGAGAGAATCAAATACGACATGGTCATCTTCCTCATCAAGCTTTGCTGCTTCTGCCGGATCTGCCGGTACAGCCTTTACAACAACGCCATAGTAGAGTCTCTGGGTTGCGAACGCCTTAGCATAATTTGCTGAGTTATCGCTCCAGATCATCTTTGGCACGGTCTGAGTGATCGTAGAAGCGGTTGGATCTGCTTCTACTTTCTTCATGGTACCTGTTGCAGACTGCTTTGCGTACCATTCATATGTGTAGTTCATATCTGCAGCCGGATTGATGACCTTAGCTGTAGCTGTAACGTTATCGCCTTCTTCAGCGTACAGGGAACTGTCCTCAATACCAAAGCGTGATGCCCAGTAGCTGGCTCCATGAGATGATGTCTGTCCGTTCTGATCATAGATCTGACCCAGGCTGACATTTTCTGCATCTCCTCTGTCAAGCATTACTGCATAGTAAGCATTCAGATAGAAATAATAAGTGTATGTCTCACCACTGGTATAAACAACACAGCGATAAGTACCGTAATCTGCATTTTTGATGGCTGGCAATGTGTAAGTATCGCCCTTCGCATCTTTAATTACTTTATACTCTCCTGCTGCTTTCGCCGTTTTCTTTGCCATAGACTGTGATGCATTATTCTGGTCAATCGCATAGGAGGTATTATAGTTATAGCTATTACCGTCAGAGTCCGTACCTTCAATGGTATCGTACTTGGAATTGTCATTATCTCCGTTTGTTACATTATCCCAATCGATCTCTCCGTCGTCCTCGTCCTCCGGCAAGGTGTATTTGCTCCATTCGTAAGCAATTTCCTGATCAGCATCTGCCTTTGCCTGCACATGCATCTTCACAGAACCGTCTGCCTGTGCGAGAAGCAGATCGCAATCCGGTACAACGACAAGACCTGTATTGACATATACCATGTAATAGAAACTTATCGTCTCAGCAATTTCACCGTCTTCATCATATACATAAGCCTCACATTTGTAATCACCGAGATCGTTTCTGGTAATGCCCTTCAGCGTCAGACTTGCTCCGGTCTCCTTCTCCATCGGAAGGTATGTGCCGGATTCCTTGTCATACTTGTACCAGTCATAGTACAGTTTGTATTCCTTGGCACAGGTTGCATGTGTGTTGATGGTCAGATCAGATCCGAGAGACACTTCATATCCAATGGTATTATCTGAATCATATGCCTCTGTTTCTGCCTCCAGCTCGTAAGTACGGGACAATGTGAATGTAACCTCACAGCTATTACCGTTCTCATCCATTACTTCACATTTATAAGTACCGTAGCTTTCCGGTGTTACGACATCAATCTTATAACTGCTGTCGGTTGCACCACCAATCGCTCTGTCGGTTCCGTAGATCAGCTTATACCACTGATATTTCAGTGCCAGCTTATCCTTAGATACGGCTCTGACAGAAAATGCTGCATTTCTGCCCAGTACAGCTTCTACATCCTCTTTGTAACCCTTTGCAACCTCTGCAAAGATCTTGCCATTATCGCTTTCCTCGGTTACAGTACACCGAAATGTTCTCCATGCTGTATCATCACAGGAGATTTCACAATAGTAGGTACGGAATTCATTCTCTCCGATATTCTTGATCGTGTACTCTGCATCTGTGGCACCATAAATGGTTACCTTATTGTCATTCTTGTCAAAATAGTACCACTGATACGTCCAGTCATATCCCTTACCATTCTTGATCACCGGCTTCATGAGAGTAATATCGTCACCCAGCTTCGCCTGAAGTGTCTGATCATTAGTGCTCTCATCAAGCTCTGCTTCATTCTGCTGGTAAGTTTCAAATTCTGTGGTAACTGTGTATTTGTCCTGCTTATTGTCAACGGAAGCCTCTACATAAATGGAACCAAAGTCTTCCTTGGCAAGTTTGTCAATGGTATATGTGGTTTTATTGGCGTCCTTAATGTCAACACGCTCTCCGTCCTCATCATAGGTAAACCACTGATACTTCACATCCGAATCCTTGATCTTTGGATTGTCTGTCAGGATCTTTACAGAATAGGAAGCACTGGATCCCAGACTCTTGTACTGGGTTGCCGGTGTCAGCTTCTGCAGTTCAAAGTAATAATTATCATTTACGTAGAAATTAAATTTCTTTGTTACGGAAATTTTCTCATTTCCTCTCATTGTAAGATAAGAAACCTCACAATAGTAATCTGTGTAATCATCGTCGCTGTCAATCTTTAACTCATATGTATTGCTGTCCTGATTTAACAGCTCCCATTTCGTTGTTGCCTTATCGCCATCCTCATCAATGATATTCTCTGCACGATACCATGCATAGAATGGCTTAATGCCATCCTCCAGATCCATGTCTGCGGTCAGCTTGATCGTATCACCAATGTATGCATTGTAATATGTATCCTTCGGTGTATATACGATCACCTTTGCAGCCGCCGGCTGAAGCTCGATGAGCATGTTCTTCTCTTCCTCCAGTCCCAGCTCTCCACCATAAACCGGATCCTTTACGGTAACGCTGTACATACCGTAATCATCGTCCGATACATTTTCAATGTTCAATACGGAAGAATTTGCTCCCTCAATATCCTCGAAGTAGCCATCCTCGTTTTTCTTTGCCCACTGATAAGAGATTGGATATACCTCTTTGTTGTTATTGTTGGCTACTACCTGCAGTGTTGCTGTAGTACCGGCTGCAGCCTTCACCGTGTTGTTCTTGGCATAAATAGTCAGCTCTGAATCATATGTCACATTATAATTGCAGGTATAACCTAAAAATGGATGATCATTTTCCTCTGCTTCGTCTTTATAAGCATTGATTTCCAGGCGATAATCTCCCAGACGCTCATCATTATACTCACTACCGTTCATCCCCGGAAGAACACATTCGGAACCATCCCCCGATGCTTCTACCTCCGTGTAATAATCCATGGTATACTTCTTTGTCCAGAAGCTTTTCTTAAGCTCGCTGTCATACCCACGGCTCCAATATCCGTCAAAATCGAGTACACTATGATACTTGTCTGCATCCTTAAAATCCGGATCCTCGCAGGTGTCTGTATCCTTTGGCAGATCTGCAGTCTCATCGGATGTGAGATCGTCATCATAAGGATCTCTATATGTTTTCTTAGTCCATTCCTTCGTATCTACATATTTGTACCATTTCTTCTCCACACGACAGCCCGGCGCATCATCGGTATATGCATAAAGAGTTACATCTTCTCCACGCATTGCTGTCACTGTGCCACTGTTGGTCTCCGGATTCAGGTCTATATCCTTCTGGGAGATTTTGAAGTAGTACTCATAAATATTTTCGTCAGCGTCTCCCTTCCGGGTAACGACAGACAGCTTATAATTCGCATAATTATAAAAGTCATATTCATCGTTTGGATAAAATGTTCCATCCTCCAGATCCCGAGGAGCTCCTACAAAATCTTCCTCAGATTCTGCCTTGATGGTTACACTGGCATCCGTTCCGATTACCTCTTTCTTTACCTTAAATCCGGGAGTTCCTTCGTCATTCGGATTATTTTCGTCCTTCTTTACCTCAGGAACAGAAGATAATTTTTCCCATTTGTAGCTGATATCATAATTCTTATCAACCTTTGTCTTGATGAACAGTTCCTGTGCCTCACCAATATCAAGCACATATTCGGAATCACTGATATCCTTTACAAGATATCCGTCCTCAGATATAAACTTAAATACCACATCCTTAGAGCAGGAAAGATCCTTGTAACCGATTCCCATCTTTGCCGTCACACGACAGATATAAGAATCCTCATAATCTGTAATCTTTGCATGAAGTGCACTGGTTGTTTCACCATCCAGAAGAGTCTCCTCTCCCTTTGCATTCACCTTATACCACTGATATTTGTATCCCTTTACCACCTTGGAATCACAAATGGTTACGTTAGTTACCTTCATGACAGCTTTTCCATCGTCTCTGACTGTAGTGGTTACCGGATCGTCCGAAAACGGTGTTGTCACAAACGGCGTATATTCCAGATTGAACTTTTTGGTAAAGGTTCCAAGCTTGATGTAACCATAGTAATAATCCACATCTACCTGGAAATATGTAACATTTTCCTTCTTGCCCTGGCCATCAAAATCAACCTTTGTATGCGGATAGCTGTAACTGGAAATATAGCTGGAGAAGTCTTCCGTCTGATCAACTAAAACCTTCTCCTTGTTATCTTTCCCGTAAGCGGTCCATTTGTATTTGTACTGCAATGCATTCGCATTAAATTTCTCCGGAAGATTGTCCTCTTCCTCTTCATTTCTGGTAAGTCCTGCTGACAGCTTTTGGTTGTCATAATTATATGGCGAATTGCCTGTCCATACGGATGCACCGTTTTCAGACTGATACGCTTCATAATCGCTGTAATGAGCAATTACATCTCCTGCATCCAGGCCATCCCAGATATCATGAATATCGATCTGACCCTCTTTCGCATCGCCTGTCACGAAATCCGCTGCGGTAAGTCCGTCATATTTACAGGTGTATTTGTATGTCCACTCACCATCTACCGGATTCTCCTCATCTGTATAAGTCGAAAATGCGAAGGAATCTTCCTGCGGATCCCCTGCGGTATCTGTGTAAGAATAATAAATTCTGGCTGGCTTGATCACACAGAGATATGATTTCTCCGCCTGATCGTTTGTCATGGTTGTGTCCTCGCCCTTTAAATAAAGTTTCTCATTCACGGCGTATGTCTCGTTGGAAGAATAGCTGTTTGAAACCTCCTGCTCCTCTCCCTTCTCATCATAGGAATACCACTGATAATTAATATCGCCGCTTTTTACATAGAACTCCGGTTCACTATCCTGAGCCATATCCGATGTATTGATGACCTTCTTTAATTCTGTCTCATTGAAGGAAGATGCCGGGATTGTGACAGCATCCTCATTTTCATCATAAACGATATCACCGTTTTCATCCTGTTTATACACAGAATCAAAAGGTGCTTTTGCCGTGATGGAAGAGGAATAAGAATCATCCCCAATATATGCCTTAATTCCTGTAAATGTCTGTGTTTTCGTAAGCTCTGTGTTATCTGCAGACAGCTGGAGCTGGTACTCGTCGGAGTCTGCATCGGCTGTCAACTGATCTATATATTCTTTATTCCAGCTTACAAGATTCACTGCTTCCTTCTTGGAATCCCCTGCGGCTGAAACAAAGGTCACATTAGCCGGAGCAGATGTCACTACCATTGCCGCCGCCAATGTATATGCTATCAATTTTGTTTTTAATCGCATGTTGTTCTCCTTTACTATATTTGATGTATCTTCTCAAAGAAGCTTCTGTTCTGTCCGGGATCATTCATCCGTGCTGTTCGAGTCCCAGACAAAGCTGACTTTTATATATGCAGAAACCGGATTACCGGCGGAATTTGCCGGACAAAGTCTGATATAATGTGAGCCTGCACTGAATGGTATACGTACATTCTTTTGCGAACTACTCGGCCATGTGATAGAATTTACCTCTAGCGGCTGCAAGATTCCATTGCTGCTGTAAGGATATATATAGATATCCTTAAGAGAATACTCGTCCGGATCCCATGACAGCTTCAGAGTACCTGTACGATACTCATCCGTGGTAACCTTCAGATAAAGAGGCTGATTCGGGTTAATATAATAGCTCGTAGCATCTCCTGTCAGTATTGAAGCGTTTTCCACCTGATTGCTGAAATAATAATCGTCCAGCTCTATATCAGATCGACTAGAGTCATATACCGTAAAGCTTCCCAGTGTTTCCTTGGAATAGCTCCACATGTTTATATACGCTTTTGCCGTATATTCTGTTCCGTCATCGGAGGTATCCTTCGGAAGGCTTACCGAAAACATTCCCGTAGAATCTGTTGTTGCCGTCGCATCCCATACACTGTTGTCACCTCTATAGAAATAAATGTCCGTACTCTTTAATGTCAAGCCGTTCGCATAAGCAGTTCCTGATATGAGCACCTGATCTGCCGGCACCGCTGTTGGTTTCAATGCGGACGGAGTTGATGTCACAGGTACCGTTGTCGCTGTTGGCATCGGTTCTGCTCCACCATCAAATACCGTACCCGGTTTCGAATTTGGAAGTGTAAACGGAGGACGCGGTTCCTGTACTTCTCCCTGTTCTCCCTCCGGAATACCGCCCGGTTTCGATGTATTCAATACAACCGGCGTCTCTGTCGGAGCCGGTGTCTCACGGTATGCCGGCTGCTTGTTCGCCGGGGCTGCTGGTGCTGCTGTCGTAAACAGAAGCGGATTTTTACCTGCCGGTACATTGGCAGCATTTGATCCGGTTGTAGCAGATCCCGAAGCCGTCACTGCTCCACCCGATGCCGATGCCGTTGGCTTGGTCGTTTTCTTCTTTGCCGCCTTTACTATGACTTTGCAGATATACTTTTTCTTTCCAAGCTTCGCCGTAATCTTTGCTTTTCCGGCTTTTTTTCCCTTGACAGACACCACGTTCTTTTTCTTGACCGTAATACCTGCCACCTTTTTGTTGCTAATGCTCCATTTTACCTTCTTGAGCTGTTTCTTTTTGACATTTTTCAATATCAATGTTGCCTTTTTGCCAGCCTTAATGGTCAGCTTCGCCTTACTTAGCTTTGTTTTGGCTGCCGCCTGTGCCGTCCCAGTCCCGGAAAGGGAAGAGACTACCAGTGCTGCCCCCAAAGACAAAGCCAGTACTTTTTTGAATTGTCTCATATTTTACTCCTTTTCATTTTATTTCACATGTATATCATGCGAGTGCATAAAAAGCCCTTTAAACTACGCTTTTCGAGAAAATTATAGCACAATGAAAACCTGTTTGCAATACGAAGCGGCCTTGCCTGTCCTCTCAAATGCATGACCGCCAAGCCTTTCATTCATAAAAAACTCAAACTTCCCACATCAGAAACAACCTGGGCATATTATAGTTCCTGGTATGGGAAGTTTGAGTATATTACTGTACTAATAATGATAAAACTTTTGGCCTTGCTCCCCGTTCATAGGTGAAGCCAAGAGGCAGACGAATAATTTCCGGCAGATAATATTTCTCATCTGAAATCCTTAAATAACCCTGTGCCTCTAATTTAGAAATTTCATCGCCCGTCAATTCAATTTTGTCCAAAGTTAATGGCAATGTTTTTATTCCTTTCATTCTTTCGAATTTTTCTAAAATTTCATAAATGTTACGCATTTCCGTCCTGATTTCTTTATATTTATCAGTCGCACATAATCCAATTGCTTTGCGTATGTCAACCGGCATAATTAAACGGTCTTTATATACCAATTTTGCTTCCCCATAGCTCTCTGATGAATATCTCAGAAATCTTACAATATCTCTTGCCTGTAATTGACCGGTAAAATCTGACAGTGCTGCCAAAATCCAACGATCTGAAAATGCTTCTCGCGAGTCTTTTCTCCCTAATTTCAGTCCCCATAAGATTGTTAATCTGTCTGTCAAGACAGATCTTGTTGCATTTAGCACATCAATTCCATCCGTCAAATCCGGATAACCCTTTGATGCAATCCATAATGCAAGACGTAATGCTTCCGTCTGAGTCCAGTTCAGTTCATAATTATAGTACATACTCCTAAACTGCTCCACATTGGTATCAATTGCATTACTGATCATATCTCTTCGTGCAAAAACAATTACGCCAATATTTCCATAGTCAAGTCCCTGCAACTCATTCACAACATTCTGACACAGTGCTTTAAGAAGCATTTTCCATCTATTGTCTTTATTGCTCTGTGAATCTGCACAAACATCCTCCAGGCCATCCACAACAAACACAATTCTTTTTCCACTGTTTGTAATAGCCTTATCTAATTCTGAAATATCTGCATAACTTCCCTGAAACATTCCAATTATCAAATCAAACCACTGCTTTACCCACTCCGTTCTTGTCAGGTCAGATTGTTCCAATAATTCCATCAGCTTTTTATAATTTCTTTTATCTGCATCTTTTCTCAGTCTTATTTCACCGAAATCCTGACGTGCATATTCCATACATTCGTCAATAAGTACATTCATATTATTCCTATTCATGCTGGTTAGCAATGGAATGATAACTGTTTCGTTTCCTGTATCCAACGTTGTACCTGTCTGTTCAATAAACTTTTCCCAGGTCTTTGCCTGTAACAACTGCTTATAGATATATGTCTTACCTGATCCCTTGGCACCGGATACAACAATTCTCGGAAGCTCTGTTTTAAAATTCTTTACCATTTCCTTGATCGAAGATGTTACAAGCATATTGGCACTTGCCGTACCTTCTGCAGTTGTCTCCTCATAAGCAATGTCATGTATCCGTTTCAGAATATCGCGAACTTTATCCTCATCTTTAAATATTGTCTCGTCTTTCTGCTCATCCTCAAACAAACGTTTCATTTGCTCATCCATCAAAGAGGCCAGCCCGCTCCCTTTTAACGTATCACAAAGTGCATTAAAATCAGTAGTCCGTACGAGTGCTCTATCAAATCCCCATTCTATAAAGTATTCATCTCGCAAAAAAGTAGCATTATCTGTATCCGCCCCGCTTTCAACCTCTTTCACGATTTGATTCTCAATTTGCTGAATTTCTTCTGTTTTCATCTGATCCGGAATCATCGTTAACAATATTTTCGATTTTAAAAAATTGTCCGTTGTCTTTTGATATACCTGTTCTAATATCTGATTCGTTCCTTTTACCGACTGTAAAGACGTAGATGTCACATAATATTTGATCACACGCGGATCAAACAAAAATGGAGCAGAATATTCTGTAATTCCAGCCCGTAGATCAACCAATACAAGGTCAACTCCCATTTTCTTTGCTATTTTAGCGATCGTCTCCGTAATATAGAATTTGTTTTCCTGCGTCATCAGGACCTGCTCCGGTCTTGACACAATATTCATGATCTGCTCCTTTTCGCGATAAACAGGAATAAAATACTGATCAATTATCTTTTCATCTGCTGCAACACTTACTGTCGAAGTCTTTATCAAATCTGATAATTTTTTCAATACCTGATCGGTAATCTGCTCATAATTCATAATCGACAAAATATCCAGATAACTAATTTTCCGGTATCCGCCCTCTGTCATCCACGTTAAACCAGGGGCTTCCACATCGGCATCTAACACAAGTATTTTTTTATCTGGATATTTTTGTGTACATTGTCTTAAAAATGCAGTAAGTGATACTGTTCGGCCAACACCACCTTTGTAAGAATGAAATGCTATCATTTTCAGATCATCAAAATCTGTATCTGCACTTTCACACTTCTGGAAATAAATATCCCTAAATAACGGTGCGTATTTCTTCTCTGTTTTTGGACTGTCGTCGATCTGAAAAATAATATCTAAGCTTGTTTCTGTAAAATCAATGAGCAGTGCATTCTTTCCCATCAGATAATTACGTCCAAAAATATCCTTTAAATATTGCATATCTGATTTCTGCGGTTTATCTCCGTTTTGATAAATTACAACGCCGTCGCTATAAACCTGTACATCAATCCATGTTTCTGGCCAGGAACATCTATTTTTTTCAAAATTGTCTTCAACGTCATGCCATGTAAAATAATATTTCATTCTATCGCCCTCTCTCTATATCCTTTGAAGAAGCCATTCTGCTATCTGAACCAACATTTTTTCCTCACACTGTTCCTCTTCTACATTCTCAACATCAGCACCATATCTCCAAAGTTCATTATATTTTCCCGGCAACACAAAACCTCCGCCCTTCAGCCGTATCTTTTTCAAAGGGAAACTGGTCTCTATCCCCACTTCCTTTGTCATCGCTTTCAAATCATGCCCGGGTGCTTTCTTTCCTTGCATCCTATAATAGGATTTCAAATCTTCATATGTATTTTTCCCAATTTGTTTCAGAATCAAACTTTTCAAGCCACATTCCACCGAGTAGAACAACATCAGCAGGCGAGAACGATATGGCATATCTATTCCCGTCTTTTTGTACATGTTGTAATGATTTTTGAAGCTTCTTTGAAACTCATTTCTCGTAATATTAATCTGTGACTTTGTTTTTTCCTGTTCTTTCAATATACCTTCACCCCTTATACCAGATAGTTGAAGCTTGTTCTACTTTGGGTTTATATGATTTTCTAAAATTAACCGGCTAATTTACTTATAAATTTAAGACTGAGATTTCCCACTCGTGCCCGCATAGACGCTTACATTATATTATAAAGAACACTTATCAGCAACTTGTTTTTTATTTCTGAATTACCAGGATTATGCAAAAGTTGCCTCCTGCTCCAGATTATCTGCTATTTCTTCTAACACTTCCTTCAAAGACCTCTGTAAATCACCATCAGTTGGCATGCTAATCTTTTTACGCTTTGCAACTTCTGATTCGATATGTCTTACAAGCATTTTTCTTGCAAAATCTTTTCTATTTGAACTAGCAAACATATCTTTTAAAGTTGAACCTGTTAATTCATCTTTAAGAGAGTCGATTATCTTTTCTGCCTCTTTTTGAGAAAGTAAATAATCTTCAGCTAACTGGGTAAATACCTTTTCAATAATTCTTACCATTTCATCTGCATCATCCTCAATGAATGTTCCAAGCACAGCATTTGTAACTTTACTTGAAGCTGCTCCTGCAGCAAACGAGCCTAATAACCCACCTACAAATCCTCCAACTGCGGTTCCTATAATAGGTATAACAGTACCGACAGCAGCACCCGCAGTAGCACCACCTACCCAACCTGCAGTTCCACCTGCGACTGTAGCTGTTGTTCCTGCTACATTTTTAAATAGCTGCTTACCTGATATCCTTCCTCTAAAAATATTGACAACATCCACGCTGGACAATACGACTACAGAAACTGCACCTGTAATAGCATTTCCTCTCAGCATCTTTGCAGCACTCTTCATAGCTGCTGCACCATATATATTGGTTCCACTTCTAAATGCATTAACTAACATTGCAGATGCTTTAGGTCCCATGAATGCCACAACTGCCTCTGAGCTACTTACCAATGCACTGTTTAATCCAGCTTTGGATAACTGACTTGCTAATACCGCTGTAATAAATGTGGTTCCACCCACCTTAAGTCCTGTATAAGTAGCATTCTTAAGTGCTACATCAAAATCCTCACCATTCCACACAGAAGTCGCAAATGCTAACGCTGTACTTAACCCAAATGCTGTTGCCGCAATAACAGCTCCATTAACAGCATCATATGTAATTGATTCAACTGTACCAGCCTTAGCGATATTCTTAGCCTGTTCGTATGTGAAGTGTCCCTTCTTTACAATATTTTTAGCTTCTTTTGGATCAGTAATTCCAGGAACTTCTCCATTTTTTATTCTATTCTCCATTGCCTGAACAGCAGCATCATACTTATCCGAAGGCACCTCAACCTGCATAGGTGATCCATCTGAATTCAAGTATCTGAACTTTCCATCTTCAAAACACTCAGATATACACTTTGAACCAGTTGCACAATATTTAGTCTGTATATTAACACCATTTACAATTCTATCTGCTCCATTTTTTATTATTCGACCGGTTTCTGGATCAATATCTTCACCTACAAGTTGTACTTTCCCTTGTCCAAAGAAATCGCCATTTGCTATCTTATCATACAGATGGTTTGCATTTTCAGCAGCAAAACCATGCCCTCTTGGCGTATTAAATTTGTCCGTACTGTAGATTGAACTAGCATTACTTACATTGCTATAAACAATCCCCGCAATACTAGCCCCTACAAACTTTCCTTCTGGGTTAATTTCTATTGTGTAATTCGCTTTTTTCTGAATTAACGAAAGTACAGTTGTTAATTCTTTTCTTGCTTCTTTTAATTCTCTCTCACTCATATAACCACCCACTTCCCGGCTATAAAATCAGACATCATTGAGTAGGCTCTCTTCAATAATAACAATGCCTCTTCTGCACTTTCAATTTCCTGTTCACTCATTCCAAGGTGTCCAGATATGTCTTCTATAAATAGCTGTTCCATTTCAGAAATATGATCATCCGCGAGTAATACTGATAAAATTTCAATATAAGCCATTCTGAGTTCAGTTGGAGTGAATTTCTCTACAATCTGCTCTAATACGTCTTCATATTTCAGGTCATTTTCATAACCGTTATTATCTATTCTCATCTCAAGACAATGGGCGTCAATAATCAATTTTTCTTCATCCTGAAATACATCATCAGCTTTTGCCGCATAAATGGATAGCTCTCTAAATAAATATTTTTTATCTGTTTCAAAACTACTTAAATACATAAAATACCTCCTTTAGACAATTCCTACATAAACTATGTTTCAAAATCAGGACTTGATATATTTGCCTAACTTAATTCTCTTATCAACAGACTTTTCTGCATTATATGGTATTACCCATGCATGACCAAATTTCTTAACTCCTGATATTTTTCCTTCTTTGCACATTGTCTGCAATCTATGTTCTGATAAATTCCATATGTTATCATAGGTTGCAACTCCCATAGGTGTTTCAATTCCCTGAAACGCCCATTGTACCTCCGTCTGATCCTTATCCTTGCATATAAGCAATCCTATCGTCGGATTGTCATCATCCGTTTTCATTAACTGATTTACTGCATTCACATAAAAATTCAGTTTTCCAGCAAATTCCGGTTCAAACGATACTGCTTTCAACTCAACAACGACATAGCATCGAAGTTTTATATGATAAAAAAGCATATTGATCTTTCTGTTTTTTCCAGCTATAATAATCTCTTTCTGACGTCCTATAAAGGCAAAACCAGATCCAAGTTCCAGCAAAAATCTTGTTATGTTCTGTTCCAACGCATCTTCTAATTCTTTTTCATCATAGCCTGCCGGTAATGAAGCAAAACTAAAATCATAAGTATCCTTAACGATCTCCTGTGCCAGTTTTCCCTATATTGTCGAAAGTTTTTCAGCAAAATTCGTCAGGGCATTCCCCGATGATTGATATAAATGAGCCTTTATATTATGAATCAGGACGCTTCTGCTCCAGCTCTCCTCTATCGTTTTTCTGACATAGAACAACGCTTCCTCAATCGTCTTACACTTTGTAACTATTTCTATATGATGTCCCCATGGAACAAAGCCGAAAAACTTAGGAAAACCAATTTCTGCAACAAGCTGTTGCAGTTTTTCATTTTGATCTAATTCCACACCGACCTGCTGCAGCTTTAAGCCTTTCATATCAAGGCCTTCCTCCATATGGTGTGCCAGCTCTGAAAAGTTCTCATTTCCGGAATAGAACAGATACCATTTTTTCATATTCCAAAGATTTCTTGCTGAAAATCCTTTTGCTTTGGGAAACTCATTCTGCAGATCAAGACTAAGCTGCTCCACAATTCCTTTTCCCCATTTCTCCTCTGCTTTTCTCTCAACCAGATCCCACCCCAACTGCCAGTTAAAGAAAAGCTGCTCTGTATTTACTTTGACCGCCGATTTTATCTGTGCAGACACATAACGCTACTTCACATCGTGAACCCAGCTCACATAATCAGAATCCAATCTGATGTCATGGGACTTCACAACATGCAGTTTTGATTCTTCTAGCATATTTTTCCTCATTTCTTCAAAATATTTTCATGTTTTAATTGTTTTGATACATTTATACTTTAGTATATCATAAATGACACAATCTCACTACAAAAAGTTATAACCACCACTTCAAGTGGTGGTTTATTATCAGCCCTCCAAAAGTGTTGTCATTTCACGCTCTGTTGGACGAAGTTTTTTAGCTTCGACATCTGTTTTTACATTCAGTCCCCATTCTCTCGTTCAATCTCTGCCACCGCAGACAGAACAGAAATCATCAGTTTCCCACTATCTTTTAAGTTTTTCTTTCTGAGCGTCCAAACTATAACCATCTACCTGCATGGTTGTGGATAATCTGGTATATATATCGCATTTAATCTTTTTATTCTTCATAATCTTCCTCGCAGTA
>ERZ779840.2162-NODE-2162-length-17348-cov-4.335454_pt1 | contig 17348 bp, 18 predicted proteins | sample MGYA00511561_ERZ779840 | MGnify/ENA primary metagenome ERZ779840 (study PRJEB29588, sample SAMEA2162036) | human gut metagenome | biome: human gut; feature: human-associated habitat; material: faeces | place: Denmark | collected 2008/2010 ...
TTATGCACATTGAAAATTTAATAGAAAGAGGTGTAATTATGGAATTAAGTATCATAATTAATATCGCCGTTTTTCTAGTCTCAGCAGTTATTTTTACCTTTGTTGGTATTGCAATAAGAAAAAAGATCGCAGAATCAAAAGTTGGCAGTGCAGAAAACGAAGCTAAAAGGATAATAGAACTAGCACAAAAAGAAGCCGAGAATAAAAGAAAAGAAGAAATATTTAAGGCAAAAGAAGAAATTATTAATGCTAGAAAAGAACTAGACAAAGAGGTTAGAGAAAGAAGAGGCGAGGTTCAACAACAAGAAAGAAGACTATTACAAAAAGAAGAAAATCTTGAAAACAAACTAGAACAAATGGAGAGAAAAGAAAAAGAAGTAGAAAACAGAAAACAAGAAGTTGAGAACAAAAAGAAAGAAATAGAGGAAGCTCTAGACAAACAAATACAAGAACTTCAAAAAATTTCAGGATTATCTAGAGAAGCAGCTAAGCAACAATTACTAGCAGAAATGGACAAACAATTAACTTTTGAAAAAGCTAATTTAATAAAAGCAGCGGAAGCAAAAGTGAAAGAAGAATCAGTTAAAAAAGCTAGAGAAGTAATAGGATATGCAATTCAAAAATGCGCAGCAGACCATACTGCAGAAACTACAGTATCAATAGTACCACTTCCAAATGAAGAAATGAAAGGAAGAATAATTGGTAGAGAGGGTAGAAACATTCGTACATTAGAAACATTAACAGGAGTCGACTTAATAATAGACGACACACCAGAGGCTGTGGTTATTTCAGGATTTGATGCGTTAAGAAGAGAAGTAGCAAGAATTGCATTAGAAAAATTAATGGAAGATGGAAGAATTCACCCAGCCAAAATCGAAGAAATGGTAGAAAAAGCTAAGGAAGAGGTTGCACAAACAATCAAAGATGAAGGAGAAAGAGCTTGTATAGAAACAGGAGTAATAGGACTTCATCCAGACCTAATTAACTTGCTTGGAAAATTAAAATACAGGACAAGCTATGGTCAAAATGTGTTAAACCATTCAATAGAGGTTTCTAACTTAGCAAGAATAATGGCAGATGAATTAGGACTAGATCCAAAACTTGCAAGAAGAGCTGGACTTTTACATGATATAGGAAAAGCGTTAGACCACGATATAGAAGGAACTCACGTACAAATTGGTGTAGATATATTAAAGAAATATAAAGAAAACCCATTAGTAATAAATGCGGTAGAAGCGCACCATGGAGATACAGAACCACAAACTGTAGAAGCTGTACTAGTTGCAGCAGCAGATGCTATATCAGCTTCAAGACCAGGAGCTAGAAGAGAAACACTTGAAAACTATATCAAACGACTTGAAAAATTAGAAGAGGTTGCAAGCTCATTTAAGGGAGTTGAAAAATCTTTTGCTATACAAGCTGGTCGTGAGGTTAGAATTATAGTAAAACCAGAACAAATTACAGATGCAGATATGACAATACTTGCAAGAGATGTAGCAAAGAAAGTTGAAGAAGAAATGGAATACCCTGGACAAATAAAAGTAAACATCATAAGAGAAACAAGGGTAGTAGATTACGCAAAATAAAAATAGAGCTTTGGAGTAAAATCCAAAGCTTTTGTTTTGTTACAAAAATGAAACAAAAACTTAATACAACCGTAACAAAAAAATGCACTAAATAATGTATAATAAAAATGTATTATAGTATTTTGGAGAAAATTAAATGAATATATCGAAAGACTTAGAAAAAATTGGAATAATTCCGCTAGACAAAGTAAAGATAGAAGAGAAGAATTATATAGCAAAAAGTATAGCAGATAAATTAGCAACAAATATCAGAGAGCTATCAGATTGTTACAATGAGCTATATATGAGAATGTTCAACTGTGATATGTATTATGCAAATGTAGACCAAAAGTTTAGAGGAGTGTTTTATTATTATAAGAATAACACAATATACATAGATGAGAAAAAAGATTTATCAAATATAGATGCTTATTTAATACACGAAAATATACACTACTTGCAGAACTTTGGGAAAATAAGCAAAAAAGAAAATAGAGCTGGAATATGTCAATTCCAAGAATTTAAAATATTTGCATTAGGAATAAACGAAGCAATAGTTCAATACATAACAGCAAAAGCATTAGGAGGAACTCTACATAGAACCAATAATGAAAAAATAACAATTTGTACAAACAGTGAAAATTATTATAAATATATGACAAGTTTAATAGCACAAATTTTATTTTTAATGGGGAACAAAGAAGCAGTAGAGAGTTGTATAAGTAGCACGGACAAGTTTGAAAATGAGCTATATAACACGTTTGAAGAAAACACAGAAAAAATAGTAAAGAATTTTGACGTAATCTTAGAGGAAAACAACAAAGCTGATAGAGATGAAAATAAAATAATAGACATATATATGCAAACACAAGAATTAATCTATACAACATACTTCACAAAAATGTACAAAAGACTAACTACTCCACAAGAAGTAGATGAACAAGTAAAAAAATTAGAAGATTACGAAGAAATGGTTGGAAGATTATTAGATACACCAAACGAAGAAGATAAGTTCATAAATTTTAAGAGTGAAATGAACGAAAAATACTTAAAAAAATATATAGAGGTAAATAGGAATCAATCTAGAAATACCTTAGCAGTAGTATATAAAAATAAGTTATATAGTTTATGGAATAAACTGATAGAATTTATACAAAGAAAAACAACTAAAAACAAAACTAATTAAAACACACCCAAGAGGGGTATCCTTCTTGGGTGAATATTTTTATAAAAAGAATTTCAAAAAGTTAAGAGTGAATATAGAAAGTGCAATTTTCCACGCATTTCTAAAAGCCTTAACAACAACATTCTTTACAATTGATAAATTATAATCTTTTTTCACAGTCAAAGCTAAACAATTTGCAACTTCTGGATTTTGATTTTCTGTTTCAATAGGAGATTCTTCTACATTTTCAGTATTTTCTAAAGAAACATTCTCTACAATCTGCGAATCATTTTTATTATCTATTAAATTATCCTGATTAGAATTATTTTCTTGTGTGTCATTATTAGCATTTTCTTCTAAAATATTTGGTGTTTTAGATTCTAAATCAGTTTCGATTTTACTTGATAAATCAACCATAACTGGAATCCTTCCTTTGTTTTATACCTAAATTATAACATAGTAAGACAAAAAGTCAACCAAAAACCGATAATTGTCGAAAAAAATCCATATAAAAATAGAAAATTATGTAAATTCAACTTGAAAATTAAGGAAATTTGTGATATCATAGAACCGTATTTTGTCTGAAACATATTTTTCAAAATTAGGAGTATTTTTCTAAGATTGGAATAATATGTAATATTAAGAAAAACAGACATCTAGTAAAAAAATTTTAGAAAGGGGAAAACATGAAAAAACTAAAACAAACCAAACTTTTAGCATTAACAATTATAGTATTAATGCTAGCAGCAATTTTTCAATTGCCTGTAATGGCAGACACTAAAGATAATGTGATTTTGAAAAAAGCAGAGGGTTATTTAATTTATTACAAAGACATTTGCAATAACGAATTTGAATTTGCTTTTTCAAATGATTCAGCTGAAAATGTAGAAAACTTAGTTTTCAAGAGTTCGGCAAAAGACTCAACATCAGAAGGAGCTTTAAACATAGCATATGTAAATCAAGCGTTAAAAGATACATACTTTAATGATGTAACAAAATCTACATATTTATGGATTAGAAATCTAAACGATGAAATGCTTGTGACAGCAGACAAAATAGATTTGAGCAAAGCTTTAAATGATGATATGATTGAAGTTGTAAACAACACAACAAAAAGAATTAAAGTTGATACAACACAAAAAAATCAAAAAGAAGAAATGATTGATGAAGTAAAAACAACAATAACAGTAGGAAAAGTTGTAATAGACGAACCAAAACAAGATGCAAAATATTACTATCAATTAATTCCAGTAGATGCAGAAAATGCAGAAGCAACAGAACTATTTAACTTAGCAGAGCAATTAAAAACAGAAATAACAGGAACATACGAGAGCCTAAGTTTAAGCAAAAAATTCTATGACTTATATCAACAATTAATGCCAGACGCAAGAGGATGGACATTAGTAGAGAATAACGAAATTCTACAACCAGAAGAAGCAAGAAAAGATGACAAATATATAGTTTATCTTAAAGAAGAAACAGATCCAAACACATATGTAGTAGATGCAAAATTCTTAGTATGTGATTATACACCAGAAGAAGGTGTGAATCAAACCACTGTTGAAGAAATAGTTAAACTACCAGTTACATTTGATAGTGGAACAATACTATTTATCACATTAGGAATTATAGTTTTAGCTTTAGTCATAGTAGCAATAATTAAAAGAACAAACAAAAAAGACGAGAACAAATAATTATGAAAAAGAAAATTTGTAATCTGATAATAACAATTTTAGTTATTGCTTTAATAGTAGTTATAGCAATGATAATCATTAGATATGGTAAAAACTATCTGAACGAAAAAGAAATATCAAAAACATTAACAACTATTGAAGAAGAACTAAGCAATCAATCTTTAAACAATGAAAATGAAGTACTAGATGTAGAATATAAGGGATATAAAATAGAGGGAATAATAGAAATTCCAGAAATAAATATTAAGTATCCAATAATAAACGAAACCAATGAAGAAACAATGAAAATCTCTGTTACAAAATTTAGTGGACCACAAGCAAATGAAATAGGAAACTATTGCGTGGCAGGACACAATAATAGAGATGGAACAATGTTTGGAAAAACTAGCCATTTGAAAATTGGAGATACAATTAAGTTAACCAATTTAAAAAACGAAACAATTGAATATAAAATATTTAAAATATATTCAATAGATCCAAGTGATGTAACATGTGCAAACAGTGTAGATCCAACAACAAGAGAGATAACACTAATCACATGTACAAATGGACACAAAAATAGATTGATAACTAAAGCAAGACAAATTATATAATTTAAAAAATGGGGGTAAAAAAATTGAAAGCAAGAATTAATTATAAGAGTAAGAAAACCATTATAATTATAGCAATAGCAGTAGTTCTATTGATAGCAGCAATTACAGGTACAGTTGCTTATATTAAAGGTAATAATAATGCAGCAGCTGCTATGGGAAATTCAGAAATAACAGAACCTGCTAACAATGGAAACGACTCAAATAATAATGGTGGTGTAGAAAATCCAAATACACCAAACACAGACAATCCAGAGCAGATACCAATAATAGATGATAATCAAAATCCAACAACACCTGCTCAAAATGGAGACACAACAACAAATCCAGGAACAACAACTAACCAAGGTACAACAACTGGAACTACTACAGGAAATGCAGGAACTACAGTTCCAGATACAGAATATACACAAACAACAGTAGTAGAAAATCCTTGGAAAACAGAGGATATAACATGGGCACCAATAAGCCTACAAGCAATAACAGCTAACAATGGGCTAGAAATATGTGTACCAAGTTTCTCAATAGAAAAGAGTTCAGAAATTGTTAAATATAGCGAAAACAAATCAGACAAGGCCGAAGTAGGAGACACAATTAAATATACAATTACTGTAACAAATACAGGAAAAGTAACATTAAATGATATAGAAGTTAGAGATGATATGGTTGGAGTTTCTACAACTGTAAAAACATTAGAAGTAGGAAGAAACGAAAAAATCCTAGCTGAACACGTAGTAAGCGAAGAAGATATAATAAAATCATTAGATAATGATGGAATCATAACCAATATCGCAACTGCAATATACAGAAATGAAGAAAAAGAAACAGAAAATACTGTAGAAGCAAAAAATGAGTATAATTTAACTATTAAATATATATATGAAGATGGAAAACAAGCAGCAGAAACATATACAGAAACTCTAATACCAAAAGCAAGCTATAATGTTGAAAGCCCAAAAATAGAAGGATATAAAGCAGATAAAACAGTAGTACAAGGAGAAATGCCATTCAGTGATGTAGAAGAAACTGTAGTATATACAATAGATGAAGACGCAAAGAAAGAATTAAGCTATACAGTAGAATATTACAAAGATGGTGAAATAGTATCAGGAGATACACAAACAGTAAGGACAGAAGTTCAAGTATTACAACCAGATACATTGACAGTAAAGAAAGAAGATATAAATACAGTAAATAAATATTATGGATATAAATTTGAGAAAACAGATCCAACAACAATACCAGAGACAGTAAGCAATGGAGATGTAATCAAAGTATATTATGTAAAGAGAACAGACCTAACATATACAGTACATTACTATTATAATGGAATAGAAGCGGAAGAAGAATTAGTTACAGTTCCTGGTCAAAAATATCTTGCAGAAGTATCTGATGTTGATCATAAAGCAACATATAATGGTGTAACATATGAAGAATATGATAGAACAACATCAAATGGAACCATGCCTTTAATAATAGGTCTTGGAACTAACTATATTAACGTATATTATGGAACACCAAATGTTACAATAAATAAAGAAGTAAACAAATCAACAGCAAATGCAGGAGATATATTACATTATACAATTAAAGTTACTGAAGACAGAGGCCTAGTAGATGCAAAAAATATAAAAGTAACAGATAATTTACCATCAGAATTAAATGTAATACAAGAGAGCATTACACAAGATGGAAAACTAAATGATGCAAAAACAAGTATTGAATGGAATGTTGAAAAACTTGGAAAAGGTCAAAATATTAAATTTGAATTTGATGCAAAAATAAAAGAAAGTTCAATAGGAGAAGTAATTACTAATAAAGCAACTCTAAATGGTAATACAGATAGCAATGATGCTATAACAACAGTAAACGGAAAAACTGTAGAAGTAAGAGAAATAACTAAAGGTAGAGAAGCAGACGATGTAAATATCATATTCATTATGGATAATTCATCAAGTATGAACGAACCAATAGCAAATACATCATATTTGAACGATGACTCATATTATGTAGCACCATCTGATGAACAAAAAACAAGATTAAATTCTGCTAAAACTGCAACAAAAGAATTTATCAATAAAATTTATGCAGATAAAAACTTGAAGAATACAAATATGTCGGTAATTACATTTAACAATAATGAATCTGATAAAGAAGATACAGCTTATGTTATAGGAAAAGGTCCATATGCTAGAAATGAATTAGAAAGGGATTATTGGGGTTACTATGTTAGAGAAAACGGTGAAAAAATATATGTAGGAAAAGCAACAGATGGAAACTATTATGAGATTAAAGAAATCGAAATAAAGACAGGTGCTAATGTTGTAGGAGGTGCAACATCAAGTAATTATTCTGATTTAGTAACTAAAGTTGATGGCATAACAATAGGATGCAGAAGAGAGGGATTTGGAACATATATTAATCCTGCTCTAAAACAAGCAAAAACAATAATAGAAGGATACAAGAATAATGAAGCAACAAAAGCAAATAGAAATATTGTAATAGTACTTTGCGATGGAGACATTAATGGAAAATATGCAGATAGCTTAAACGATTTAAAAGGTGACAAGGATAAAGCAGGTCTAGCAGATGAAATATACTGTATAGGATTTGGAAAAGATGCAGCTAATCCAAAAAAGAATGCCTACAAAACATTAGCAAATATGACAACTGTTTATGAAAAAGATAAATCAGGAAAGCTAGTAAAGAAAGTATATACAGCAGAGAATACAGAAACGCTTATACAAGAATTTACTTCTATATTAGAAAATATGAATGACAAAAAGAATTATATAACAGGTGTATCTGATATAGTTTCAGATATAAAATGTGGAGAAATTGCAATTAAAGCATCAGATATACTAGAAATGCCATTAGTAGTTTATAACAATGATACAGAAGTGATTAATTGCGCATCTAAAGAAGAATTGGCAAATTATGGAATGTCATATGATGAAAGCAATCAAATAATTAGATGGGATATTAATGAATGTATAGAGAAAAATCCAAATATAGATCTATCAGGAACATTAAAATTAAGATATTATATTCCATTAAACTAAATAAAAATCTTGCTCAGTAAAATGAGCAAGATAATTTTTTTATTTAAAAATAATAACCAAACAATACTTGTTCATATTTGCATACCAACAAATCAGTTACCAAAGATAAATTTTTTTCTGTATTTATAGTTATTTTATTAGTTTCGTTTGGAACTATTGTACTAATATATGCCTTAAATTTAGCAAGATGATTCTCGTTTTTGTCAACAAGATAAATAGCAAGGTTAAGATTAGAAACATCTTCAGAAGAAATATTTTTTAAAAAGATAAATATTTTAGTTTGTGTTGGAGCTATAGATTCTATATTAAAGCTTTCTACTTCTAAAGAATCTAAGTTTCCTACTTTTTTTACCATATATTTCCATTTCCTTTAACCTATACAATGATACAACAAAAACACATCAAAGTCAATCAAAAAGTATAGCTAAATAAAAATATTAAGACTTAATAGATGAGATTTTGAAATTAGTTTATTTATCTTTAAGATATATTGAAAGATCTATATAAATATGATATGATCAGTAATAAAGAGAGGAAAAGAGAAATGAGTAAAAAGATAATAGCAATAATTTTAATCATATTATTAGCCATAATAATTCTAGGAGTAATATTCTGCATCGTAGACAAAAATAAAGTAGACAACAATGAAGAGCCAATATTTGTTCGAGTTGTAAATGTGTATATATCAGACTCGGTAATATCTGGTTATGAAGAATATATAGGATTAGGATATAAAATATTAAAAGTAAAAATTGCCGAAAATGAATACTATACAAAAGTAATGCCAATTTGGCAAGAATCTGATTTATCAGAACCATTAAGGTTGATAGAAGAGCGTGGTACAGTATAAATGTGTAAAATCATCTAAATTATTAAAATTTTCTTGACAAAGCTATAAAATCGTAGTAAAATAAACGACATCGATTATAGAGAGAACCTGTTCCCATTCCGAACACAGAAGTCAAACTCTATTTTATAGGATTATATGATTTAAGCAAGTCAAGAAATACTATAAAAACAAGTAAAGGACTACAACGAAGGGAAAGAAAAATCATATAATGCCAAATGTAAAGATAAGGGGTATATATCTTTATATTTGGTATTTTTTCCGTTGCGAAATTTTGTAAAAGGAGGGCAAAGCTAAAAAAGTACTAGTAATTTAATTAAAAAATTGGTTTCTAACAATTAAAAGTAGAAAGAAAGGGGCAATTTTATGATTGAATTAGAACACATCACTAAAACGTACAAAGTAGCACAAAGAAACGCAGGATTAGGAAATGCATTTAAGAGTTATTTTAAAAGAGACTATAAAGAAGTAAAAGCGCTAAACGATATATCGTTTAAAATAAACGAAGGAGAAATGGTCGGCTACATAGGACCAAACGGGGCAGGAAAATCAACCACAATAAAAATAATGTGTGGAATATTAACACCAGAATCAGGAGAATGTAGAATAAATGGCTTAATTCCATACAAGCAGAGACAAGACTATGTAAAAGACATAGGTGTAGTATTTGGAAACAGGTCAGCACTATGGTGGGACGTACCGGTAGAAGACTCTTTTGAATTACTAAGAGAAATATATAATATACCAGATGAAAAATACATACAGCAAAGAGACATGCTAACAGAAATGTTGAACATCAAAGAAATAATGAAAAGACCAACAAGACAGCTAAGCCTGGGACAAAGAATGAGATGCGAAATTGCAGCAGCATTTTTGCACGAACCCAAAATAGTATTCTTAGATGAGCCAACAATAGGACTTGATAGCACATCAAAAATCGCAGTCAGAGAATTTATAAAAAAGATAAACAAAGAGAAAAACACAACAATAATTCTTACAACACATGACACAGGAGACTTAGAAGCACTAACTAAAAGAATAATATTAATAGGAAAAGGACAATTACTACTAGATGGAAGCCTAAACAGCTTAATGAAAAGATATAGCAAAAAAGAGCTAAACATCAAATACAAAGGAAAAATAACAGAACTACCTCTTGGAATGAGGTTATTAGAAAAGAACCAAAACGAAGCCAAAATCGAAGTTGATGAACACCAAATGAAACTGGCAGATGCAATCGTATTCTTATCAAATATAGTCGAAGTGCAAGACTTAGATGTAAGCAATACTCCAATAGACGACGTTGTTGCAAATCTTTACAGAGAATATCGAATTTAGGAAAGGAGATATTTGAGTAATGGAAAGAATAAAAAAGCTAACACGAATGATAAGGATATATGTATCATACTTCAAAATAAAATTTTTGAATGAGATCCAATACAAAGTGGCAGCGATAGCGGGCTCGTGCACACAGTTTGTATGGGCAGGAATGTACATAATGCTATATACAGCATTTCTAAAAGATGGAAGCGCCAGCGACTTTTCGGTAAGACAAATGACAACATATATATGGTTGCAACAAGCATTCTTTGCGTTCTTTAACATATGGAATATAGACAAGGAAATAGAGGAACAATGCAGACTTGGAGATATTGCAACAGAGCTAGTGAAACCAATTAGTTTATATTCAATATGGCACGCCAAGAGCTTAGCAAAGAAAACAGCAATGGTATCTCTAAGAGCCCTACCAATATTAATAGTTGCTATGATGCCGTTTTTAGGACAATATCAAATAATGGCACCAAAGAGTGCGTTATCCTTAGTTTTAAGCATAATAGCAATGATTTTATCCGTACTAGTAATGATATCTTTTATAATGATAATGTATGGAGTAATACTAAAAACGGTAACATCAAATGGAATAAAAACTATGTTTGGATTAGTGATGGACTTTGCGTCAGGAGGACTTATTCCAATACCATTTATGCCAGAATTTATAATAAACATCTTAAAATTCACACCATTCTACTACATGCAAAATGTAACATTCAACATATACAATGGCTATATCAGCTCGGCAGGAGAGATAATAAAAATACTGATATTACAAGTATGTTGGATTATATTACTTACATACATTGGTAAAAGAATTATAAACAAACAAATAGCAAAAGTAGTAGTACAAGGAGGGTAGAGAGATGAAATTATATTTAAAATATTTAGCGATGCAATTAAAAATAGCACTTGCGTACAAAAAAACATTTATAATATCATTGTTGGCAAAAACAGGAACAACAGTATTTGCATTTGTATCAATAACATTCTTGTTTAATAAATTTGGAGATATAGCAGGATACACGATTAATGACGTAATGATATGCTTTATCGTATCATTTCTGGGATATTCGTTGTCAGAATGTTTTTTTAGAGCATTTGATAGATTTGACAAAATACTCCGGAAATGGAGAGTTTGATAGAATATTGGTACGACCAAGAAATATTATATTACAAGTACTTGGATCAAACATATCATTTGAAAGAGTGGGAAGGTCAATCATGGCAATAATATTATTCGTATATTTGCTAATTAGTAAGCCAGAGTTGGTAAGGCCAGACATCTTGATAACACTAATACTAATGATAATTGGTACATTTATATTATATTCGGCCTTGTTCATTTTAAAAGCGGGAATTACATTCTTTACAACGCAAAGCTTGGAAATAATGAACATATTTACAGATGGAGGAAGAGACCTGGCTCAATATCCACTAGACATATACAAAGAATGGGTTAAAAAATTCTTCACATTTATAATACCATTAGCACTAGTAAATTATTATCCACTATTGTATGTAATAGGACGAACAGACAACAAACTTTACATGCTAGCGCCAATAGCTTCAATGCTCTTTACAATTCCTTGTTATGTGCTTTGGAAAATAGGGTTAAAAAAATACAAATCGACAGGGTCATAAGATTAGAAAAGCAGAGATAATTGATAAATCTCTGCTTTTGTGCTATTATAACGAATAGGTGATGATATGAGAATTTTAATTATAGAAGATGAACTTAAAATTGCAGACGTAATATTTAGTGTAAAAATGATTTGCAGGAATAAAAAACTGCAAAAATTTTTAAATCCTATTGCATATTATAACATTATGGGTTATAATATAACAAGATAAGCAAAGGAGATGATAGTTCCACTTGAAGATAGTAAAGACGGCAAAGTATCGAAGTGACCTACAAAAGAAGATTATCAAGAAACATATGAATAAAGAACTTGCAACAATAGAGGCAATAGAAGTATTAATGGTAGAATCAGAGAATATGAAAAAACTTATGCTTAATCCGCTAGCAAGAGTATATAATATAAATAAAAAAAGTGGAATATTAAAAGAAATATATACAGCAAATGTAAATAAAAAAATTAGAATGTACATAAAACCAATAGGAGAATATCCGTATAAATTAGAAGAAATTGTAGAGATAGAACTAGAACAAATTGATGATAGACATTATGGTGAAGGATAGGAGGGGAAAAGATGATTAGTTTTGGTAAATACTTAAAGGACTATTTAGAATTTAATAACATTTCTCAAACGGAATTTGCGATGAGAATGGGAATTACTCAAAAGCATATGAATGAGTTATTAAATGAAAAAACGAATATAACATTAGAAATGGCTGCAAATATAGAAAGACTTACTGGAATAGATTCAGGATTTATTATTAATGTAGAAAATTCTAAGAAACTGTCTGATAAGATCTTAAAAGATTGTGGAGACATAAAAAACGTAAAAAAGATGTTAACAAATGACTATCATATTTCAGAACTAAAAAAGAACAATTGGATAAATTTTAGAGATGAAACAAATCCTATGCAAATGTGTATTGATATATTAAACTTCTTAAAGATAAAAGATTTCAGTGTAGTAGAAAAAATGAAAGAACAAGTTTTGTTTAAAAGAACAGGAAATGATTTTAATAAAATAGCTTTATGGGTTGCGCATTGTGATGAAATTGCAAACAAACAAGAAGTGAATGAATATAATAAATATAACTTTAACTTTTTAATACAGGACTTGAAAGATGACTCATATAGAAGAGGAATTGACCTTGAAAAAATAAGAAAATTATTAAATTGTTATGGTATATATTTTGTGTGTGAAAAGGCTATGTCTGGATCAAAAATAAGAGGCTGTTTTAAGGTGAGAGGGAAACATCCAGCCATTTATATAACAGATAATTATGCAGGTAAGGACTCGCTGTATTACGAACTTTTTCACGAATTAGGTCATTGCAAGTCGGACTATAATGAGGCTAAAAATAAAATTATTATTGAAGGAACGCAATTACAAGAAGAGAGAGCAGATTCATTTGCTATATCTACAATGATCCCGAAGAATTTATGGAAAGAATTAGATAATGTAGATATTAATGAAGAAAATTTGCAAATATTTTCAAATAAATATAAAATACCAATGAGTTTTATTGTGGGTAGATTAGCAAAGAATAAGAAAATTAAATATTCAAGTAAGATATATCAAACATATTATAAAAATTAAAAAATGATAATAAGCTTAAATTAAATTTAGGCTTATTTAATGTTCATTTAACGAAAAAAAGTTAGAAGATTTTTCTAACTTTTTTGTTATTTTATGCTCTTATATTACCACAAAATTGACAAAAAATCAAGACTGTTTATTTATCTCCAAATATGATATATGAAATAAGAGGGGGGAGATAAAATGGAATTATTAATAATAAATAATCAAACAAAAATAGAGAAGACGAAGATATTAAACTGTAATAAATTTCTAAAAGACTATGGATTAAGTTTAAGTCAAAAAGATGTAGAGCAAATTATAGAGAAACGAATAGAAACATTAAAACAAACAAAACGAATTGAACTAGGAGAATGGGTTATTGAAAAGATAATCAAAGAATTCTGTGATTCCGCATATATATCACAAGAAAACTTTGTAAGAACATTATATGAATTAATAGATATATTTTACTACTATAAAAACGAAACCAATGACATGATAAGTGATGATGAGCTTATTAAGTTTATGAGAAAATATTATGATGAACTTGCAAATGGAGATTTAGAGTATCTTGCAGGAACAATTATGGAAAAGATGAAAAATAATATACTTAATAATAAACCGATCGATTACGAAATAGGAAAATATGAAAGTGAGGAAACAGATGAATCTTGAAATTGAAAGAAATAGTGTAATAAGAAGAGAAGATTTAAGCCAAATCGATTATTTTGAATCTCTTGTATCAAAAGCCTTGGAGAGGAAAGTAATAGACATCGATTTTATAAATCATATACAAATACAATTACTGGAACTGCTAAAAATAAAAATCGATAAATTTAATGGAATTGATAATTCTTCAATTTCAAGTGATAAAGCAAAAGTAATAATGGATTCTAATATTTACACAATAGGATTGTATCTAAAGAAATTTACTCCTGATGAGTCAATAGAAAAACTTCAAAAAGAACCGATAATCAGTATGTATGATAAGGGTAGAAAAGAAATAGATAAAAAATTATTTGTATGCAAAATTCTACATCAAAAAGTTCTAAAAAATATGATTACAACCCAGAATGAAACATATAATGATACAATAATCAAAGGAATAAAAGGATTTTTTAGAATATATGATCCTGATTACAATGCGAGAGATATGAAAATAACAGCAGACTATCCATTGTATAATAACTTAATATGAAAACTTGAAGGAATAGAATTTATTGAGAAATATCTAGAGTCTTTGTATTACGAAAATGAATTTTGCAAAGCAATTCCAAATGTCGAAGAAATTTTACAAAGCTATTCAAAAGATTATAAAAATCTAATTATAAATATTTTTAGTGTAACGTTAATGACAACTCTGGAAAAAATGTTACCCAAAAAAGAAGTTAAAAAAAAGAAGAAGTATACGCAAATATACTCACAGTATATAAAAAACTAAAAATTCAAAATACACGATTGAATCAATACATTGAAAAAGGCATTTCAGAGATGAAAGCAGAAATATACAATATGCACACAAGTTACTAAATTACAATATTTTCATATTGAAAGAATGTTATATAAGTGTTACAATAATATTAGAACAAAAAGGAATGAGTTAAATGATAAATATAATAGAAAGAGAATTGTGCACCAACTTGAAGAATATAAAAAATTATAAACAAGTGTGCAAACTAGAATCACTATATTATCAACATGGAAAAACTACGGTATATAAACATTCTAGAAATGTGGCATATTATAGTCTACTTTGGGCCAAAAAATTAGAAAAGAGATTCAACATAAAATTTAACTACAAAAACTTAATAGTAGGAGCATTCTTACATGATTTATTTTTATATGATTGGCACGAAAAAGACAAATTACATAGATGGCATGGATACAGACATCCGCTAACAGCAAGTAAAAACGCAAGAGAAATGTGTGACGCAAATGAAGAAACAACTAAAATAATCGAAACACATATGTGGCCATTAACAATAACAAAAGTTCCAAGAAGTAAAGAGGCTTTTTTGGTATGCTTTGTAGACAAAATAATGGCTTTGGCAGAAACTCTAAAAATAATAAAATAAGGAATGATAAAATGAAGAAATGGATAAAAAGTAATTGGCCAGTAATAATCTTATGGCTAATATTCGAAGCAGTTGCAGTAACATTAACATGTACGACAAAAAACAAATTTTACTTGTTTAATTTCTCCTACATAGGAACATGCTTGGCAACAGGAATATACTTATATTCTCACAAGATAAAATATGCTAGAAGCATAGTACAATTTGCAGTAGGACTATATATGCTAGTGTATTTAGGAATTATCTGTAATGAAAATATGCAAATAGAGGGATTTTGGTATTACTTGTTTTTGGGTGTATTCGAAGCGGCAGTAATTCACTATCTGGTAGCAAAAATATGTGGACCAATATTCTTTGGAAGAGGATGGTGTGGATATGCCTGTTGGACAGGAATGGTGTTAGATTTATTGCCTTACAAAGTGCCAAAAGAAAAAAGAAAAAAACTAGGGTTCATAAGATACATAACCTTTGCAATATCGTTAATATTTGTAAGTGCGTTGTTTTTATTAAATGTGGAAAATAAAAGCACAATAATGTTGTGGTCATTTATAATAGGAAATATTTTATACTATTTAATAGGAATAATTTTAGCATTTGCATTTAAAGACAATAGAGCATTTTGTAAATACATATGTCCGATAACAGTTTTTCTAAAACCAGCAAGCTATTTCTCAATATTGAGAGTGAAGTGCGACAAAGAAAAATGTGTGTCTTGTAACAAGTGCAAAAAAAACTGCCCAATGAACGTGGACATGACTGATAATGCGAGAAACAGAGAAAATGGAACAGAATGTATATTATGTATGAAATGCATAGACGAGTGCCCAAAAAAAGCACTGCACCTATAATGGAGCAATAAACAACAGGTTACGAACTAAATTCTCTTTCTAAAAAATATTATATATGAGTTCTTGTTAAATTTCAACGGGAGTATGGAAAATTTTGTTGTTTTATAGTATAATTTTATAAAGGTGATTTTATGAAATATAATGTGGAAAAAGATAGTAAAAAATTTTATTTTGGAAAACAAGAAGATTATTCAAAATATAGACCTACATATCCAACCGAACTTTTTGATGTTTTATCTAAGGAATATAATATGAAAAATAAAATTATAGTTGAGTTAGGTGCAGGAACTGGAAAGTTTTCTAAAATAGCAAGTTCTTATTGTAAACAAATTTATTATGTTGAACCAAATATTGATATGATTAACAAAGGAAAAGAATATTGCAATGATTGTGATAATATTGTTTATATTAATAAAAGTGCAGAATCAACAGGATTGCCTGAAAATTCAGTTGATATTGTATTTGCGGTCCAAAGTTTTCATTGGTTTGATAAACAAAAATTAAAACAAGAAGTAAATAAAATATTACAATCTAATGGAGATTTTGCAATAGTTTGGAATGACTGGGAAGATGAAAATAATGAATTTAGTAAGGAATACTTCAAATATATAAGCTCTTGGAATACTAAACTTACTGGTAAAATATATCAACATAAAAATGTTGATGATCGTAAAAAATTTTTCAAGAATAGTGAATATAAGACTTATACATTTATCCATTCTAAAGATTATACTATAGATATGCTAATAGGGTTATCTAAATCATTATCGTATGCTCCAAAAGAAGATAGTGAGTATTATGATGAGTTTATAAATGGTATTATAACTATTTTTAATAAATATAAAAAAGATGACATCGTTCGTTTTGATTTTCATACAGAAATGTTTATAGGAAAGATTTAGGTGATGATTAATGATTGATAATGGTTATCTTTTTGCTAAAGACAATAAA
>ERZ779840.2169-NODE-2169-length-17321-cov-3.517086_pt1 | contig 17321 bp, 13 predicted proteins | sample MGYA00511561_ERZ779840 | MGnify/ENA primary metagenome ERZ779840 (study PRJEB29588, sample SAMEA2162036) | human gut metagenome | biome: human gut; feature: human-associated habitat; material: faeces | place: Denmark | collected 2008/2010 ...
GCTGCCTCAGCGGTACGGATTATCGCGCCGAGGTTGTGTGGATCCTCTATCTCATCGGCGATGATGATAAACGGAGGCTTCCCGCGCTGTTCAGCGTTCGCGAGGATATCCTCCACCGTGGAGTAGGAAGCGGCGGCGAGTTCCGCAGCGGTACCGCCGTGCTTGGGGGTTCCGCAGATGGCGGTGAGCCTCTCATCGCTGACTTCCTTGATAACCACGCCGTTTTTCTTGGCGAGGGCGACTATCTTCGAAAGAGCCGCACCCTTCTGAATGTAGACCGTATCTATTTCCCTGCCCGAATTGAGGGTCTCAGTTACGGCGTTTTTGCCATAGATCAAATTTGTTTCCTGATTATCCATAATATTTCCTTTAAAAATAGTGGTTTTGCACAATGATATACATTTTACATTATAGCACATTTTCCGCACTAATGCAAGCAGTCCGGACTATATTTAAATGAAATTTTAGTGTATATACGCCGCCTGGCCATATCAGTCAGGGGTTATTTAGGGCAATACAGCACAAAGATTGTGCTGTATTGCGCAGTCAGTTTTGCCAATAGTACGCTTCGCTTATTGGCAAAACTCGATTTTTCGTCAGATTGTACAATGAGGACGACGCAAGTCCAGCATGGCACGCCATAGCGTCCCTGCTGCCGTATATGACCAGGTAATCCTTAGTCAGCTTATCCGCTATCGGTCGGAGATCTATGCTCCAGAGAAACTTTGCCAGGCTGTAAACATTGTTCCTCCCCATGCGGTGGAAATATGTGCGGAAGAACGGCATTCCCTTGTTTTATTCAGCGTTTCCCCAGAAAAGGCGAATGAGCCCGGCATTTAACCGGACTCATTCTGAACCTATTTTATTATGGATGGATCATCTTTTATTATGGATGGATCATCAGCTCTTTTCGGCAAGCTTTTCGTTAGCCGAATCAAGTTCCGCCTGGACTGCCGCGCGGATAGTTTCACGGGTCTGCGTCCAGCTTGCGCCGCTGTTGTAGCCTTCCTTCATCGGGTTGTTGACGAGGTCGGCTACGTTGGAGGTAACGGCGTTGTACATCTCGATTACCGGGTGCTCGGCGGTCATCTGGTTTACAAGGCGGTACATATCCCACTGCTCCTGCGTCCAGTTGTACTCCTCAAACGCCTGGCGCTTGCCTATTTCAACAGCCGCCTCGCTGTCGCGGGTAGCCATTGCACAGTTGAGATAAGCGGCTACGCCCTTGGGGTTTTTTGCGCCCTTTATAAGGGAGAATCCGGAAACTCTCGCCGGTAGATAATACTCGTCGGCTTCGGGGCATTTAGGCATGGGGACGAACATTACATCTTCCTGATTGTCGGCGAAATCCTGAATATAGTTGTTGTAGGGGTACATCGCGTACAGCCCTACCGGATAGAACAGGGTCTTTCCGTCTGCAAGGCGCTTCGGCTGAACCTGCCAGTTGTACTGCGCTTTCGGGAGCGGAAGACTGTTCGTGTTCATGTTCAGCATGAATGTCTGCGCCTTTTCAATCAGTGCGTTGTCAAGGTTCTGCACGATTTTTCCGTCGCTCATGCCGACATAAGGAACGCCTGTTGTCAGAGAAAATCCGCCCTCGAACCACCAGCCGTCGGTAGCGTATTTTTCAGCGTCAACATCGCAGAATTTCGTCATCATTTCCCAAAATGTGTCCCATGTCCACTTGCCCTCTGCGAGAAGCTCCGCCGGGTCGTCAAGGGAATTGTCGCGGATAGTGTTCTTGTTGTAGAACATCACGCAGTCGCCCTCTACGTCAACAGCGCCTACATAGTGCCTTCCGTTGAACGCAAACTGCTCGTTTACCTCGCTCATGGGCGCCCACAGCTCGCTGCTGAAATCAACGTAATCATCGAGCGGGTCGAACATTCCGCTGATCGCGCCCTTGGGGAACACGTCCATGTCGCCTGCGCTGAACATATCCGGGGAATTGTCCGCCTGAACCAGCACCGCAAGCTTGTCGTAACGGCTGTCCCAGGGAGTGTTGACGTACTCTATCCTGCCGCCGAACTGGCTCTGGAACATCTCCAGCGCCGGAGCGACCGGCTGTCCCTCTGCAGGGTTCAGATCCCATGATGAGAGGAACTTTACAACGCCGTTTTCCAGCTTTTCAGCGCCGATGTCGATTTCCGCAATCTTGTCCGCGTCATCCTTGTTCATGGTTGCCGTGGTAGCCGAGGTAGTCGCCTGCGCCGGAGAGTTGGAGGAGTTCGGAGCGCTGCTCATCTCCTGCTGCTCGTCGCAGCCCGTAACCGCGAGAACGGAGCATATCGCAAGCGCCGCCGCTGTGAATCGTGTGATGTTTTTCATTACGCTCATTCCTTTCGAAAACGGAATTACTTTCTTCTGGTCGTGAAAAGCACGCCGGCTGCGATAACCGCTGCGCCTGCTATTGCTGCGATTCCGGAAACGCCGGTGTCGGGATTGCCCTTTGTGGGAGCGGCGGTTTCGGCGGGAGTTTCTACGTTTTCTGTGCTGTCTGAGGGAGCGACGGTTTCACCGGCTGTGGGCTCCTCGGTGGGAGTTCCTGCATTATCTGCGCTGTCTGAGGGAGCGGCGGTTTCTGCGGGAGCTGCAACAGGCTCATCGGAGAATGTCATCTCAAGCAGTTCAATGCCGTGACCCATAACAGCCATGCCCGCAGTCTGGAGAAGCTCAAGCTGGTCAGCCGGGATAGTGAAGCTCATGGAATCGCTGTCCATCTCAAGCGTGTAGCTGTCGCCGCCCTCGGAAAGGACTGCGCCGTTAAGTGTGCTGATGAAAGGCCAGCCGGCGTCGTTCACCATGGGCTTGATGCACCAGTAGTTCTGACCGTCCATGTCGGCGAGGCTCTCGTTTACGTTGTAGGTGATGGTGACTGTTGTGTCGGGGGTAACGTTTGCGAATTCCTCAGCGCCGATGGTCGCGCTTGTGCTCCAGCCAAAGCCGAGGTCCTTGTTGATGGAGTAAGCGCCTGCGGTAGCGGAAATTGCTGCAACTGCGGCAGCAGCGGTAATAACGGAGATTAACTTTTTCATGATTATCCTTCCTTTCAGGTATTTACGGTTGCCCGGAACTGTGTTCCGTTTTGTTGTCTATATTATATCATTTACCTAACTTGCGTTATATCAGAAATTTAACATTTGTATCGTCAGTTTATCCGAAATGCTTGATGTAGTCTGCAACGCAAAACGCAAAAAGCTGATATGGTCAATATAGCTTTACACATTTCACTCAAAAATTATGAGCAGCAGTGCAATGGGCGAGCATATCCGGCGATTATTCCAACAGCTCATGTAACAGCGCCATATTATTATTTTCAGCTGTTCTGTCGTGTAATCCGTACTTCTTCTGCCGTGGCTGTAAAACAGCTCGTTCGTTATACCATTCGGCTTTTTGGTCTGTGCGTTATTCCGACGTCTCGCGGCGAATAATCTGCCGCTTCATTCGAGAAATCCCTCTCATCCTGGAGCCGCTTGTTTTCCTTGTTCAGCCGCTTTACCCCGCTTTGCAGCGACCGGATCTCCTCCGCCAGGCTCATTGTTATTCTGTGCGGTCTACGCGGACAATAATGGCTCATGAGCTGCGTCAATTTATAAAAAAACAGCGCTGAATAATTCCGGCGCTGTTTTAATATTTATGAGCTTTCTTTCTGGATAAAAGTCCACGGCAATACTTCAGAAGAAACATCCCTTCCGTCCAGAATATCAACTAGCTTCTGCGCGGCTATCCTGCCAATGTTCCTGTCCTCATAGGAAAGCGAGGTTATCGGCACCTGGGATATCCAGCTGAGATTGCTGTTGTCGAAGCTGACTACCGCAACGTCCTCCGGAACGCGTCTGCCGGCGGAAAGCAGGCATTTCACAAGCCCGAACGCCACCTCGTCGTTATAGCAAACGACCGCCGTGTTATCGCCGAGGCGCTTTAGTACCTCCTCCGGATCATCGAAGAGATTTTCCTTTGTCTCCGTGGTGTACCAGAACACGTTCTCGTCGGGGATTATCAGTCCGCTGCGGAACAGCTCCGAAATAAAGCCTGAATACCGCTGATGACCCTGGATATCATCGCTCTTGAAATACCCTGCGATTTTCGTGTGGCCGCGGTCAATAAGATGCCGCACAAGTTCGGCGCCGCCCGCCTGATTGTCCGCGCAGACGGAATACGTGCCGCTGAGGGTCGGGTAATATCCGTTGAAAAAAACTACCGGGATACCCATGCCTATAAGCTTTTCGTACAAATCGAAATTCGGGTTCGGCATTGCGGATTTTGTACCCTCTATCAGTATGCCGTCAACGGGATTTTTCAGTATTTCTTCGAGAATAGCGCGCTCGTTGCAGACGCGGTTGCGGGTCGCAGAAAGAACCGCGGTGTACTTGTTCTCGGACAGCACTTCGTCCACAGCCCGCAGCTGGCTCGGAAAAATGTAGTCACTGATGTACGTTGCAACTACCGCTATCTTTCCGGTTCTCGGATTCAGCCGCTTCGGGCGCACAACCGAACCGCTGCCCTGCCGCTTTATTATAAGATCGTCTTCTACCAGGAGCGCCAGCGCCTTGCGTATCGTCTGGCGGCTGACATCATACTGGGCTGCGAGCAGCTCCTCGGTGGGTATCGCCTGACCCTCGGTATATACGCCGTTTTCAATATCAGTTTTTATTGCCTGCGCGACAGCTTCATATTTAGTCATATATTATCGCCCCTATAAAAAGTACAAATCCAAACTCCGGCAGAATACAAATTCATCTGCGTATATGATACAACTTTGCACTTGATTTGTCAAGATGTTTTTTCACAGCGGCATACTTGTCTGTCGAGAAAACGTACAATTTGTTGCACATGCACAAAAGTTTTCCTAAAAGAATGTGCATTTTATGCATTGCATTTATCGAGCCTTTGTGTTAAAATAAAGGCAGCAAACAGGAATGCAGACAAAAATAAAATTTGTAGCAAATATGCTGGGAATTTGTTCTGAACATTCCAAAACAAAACCACAACGATCATTTTTTATCGGAGGGAAAAAGCTATGAAAATCAAGAAGATACTCGCATCGGTACTCGGTCTGGCACTCACCGCAAGCGTACTCGCAGGCTGCAGCTCAGGCAACGGCAGCACTGCTGAATCCGGCAGCAGCGGATCTGGCTCTGGTTCTGCAAGCGGAGACCTCATTAAAGTAGGAATAATCAACAACGACCCCAACGAGTCCGGCTATCGTACAGCGAACGATAAGGACATGAAGGCTACATTCACAGAGGAGAACGGCTACGACGCATCATTTGCATACAGCCTTAAGAACGACGAGCAGATCGCAGCAGCGCAGACATTCATTCAGTCCGAGGTGGACTACCTGCTGATCTCCGCCGCTGGTACTTCCGGCTGGGATTCAGTACTCAAGGACGCTCAGGCTCAGGGAATCAAGGTTATCCTGTTCGACAGAACCATCGACGCTGACGAAAGCCTGTACGAGGCTTCCATCGTATCCGACATGGCCAAGGAAGGTCAGACCGCAGTTGACTGGCTGGCTTCCCAGGGACTTTCGGAGTACAACATAGTACATATCCAGGGCACGATGGGCTCCGCTGCACAGGTCGGCAGAACCGGCGCCCTCGACACCAAGGTAGCCGAGAACGACAGCTGGAACCTCATTACACAGCAGACCGCTGACTGGAACGCAGAAACAGCACAGCAGATCGTTCAGTCCATCATCGACAGCGGCACTTCCTTCAACGTTATCTACGCCGAGAACGACGATATGGCAAAGGGCGCGGTTGCAGCCCTCGACAAGGCTAACATCTCCCACGGCGTTGGCAAGGACGTTATCGTAATGGGCTTCGACTGCAACAAGTGGGCTCTTGAGAACCTCCTTTCCGGCAGCTGGAACTACGACGGTCAGTGCAATCCTTTCCAGGCTTCCTACATCGACTCCATCATCAAGGACCTTGAGAACGGCAAGTCTCCCGCAAACAAGGTCATCATTATGGACGAGAAGGGATTCGACGCCTCCACTATCACTCAGGAGGACGTTGACAAGTACGGTATCTGATCGTTCTGAACAGCCTAGCTGAATCAGCTGATCAGCCATGACGGAAACGGTCCGATATGATGGATAGCATATCCCTTGTATCGGACCGTTCTGTTAACTAACAAACCGGAGGCGAAGACAATGCGTGATGAAAATGTTGTTCTCAGGCTAGAGGGCATATGTAAGGAATTCCCCGGTGTGAAAGCGCTCCAGAACGTTGAATTCACACTGCGAAAGGGCGAAATACACGCGCTGATGGGCGAGAACGGCGCTGGTAAATCCACACTTATAAAAGTACTCACCGGTGTATACGAAAAGGACGGCGGCAATATCTATATGTCCGGCAATCCTGAGCCTGTCGTTATCAGATCGACCCAGGACGCCCAGAAAGCCGGAATAAGCACGGTTTATCAGGAGATCACACTCTGCCCGAACCTGACGGTCGCCGAGAATATGTACATCGGCAGATCAAAGGGCGCTTTCACCAAATGGAAGAAGATGTATTCGGACGCCGGAAAGCTTCTGGAATCGCTTGATATCCCGGCAAGGCCGAATCAGCAGCTTGGAAGCTGCTCCCTTGCGGTGCAGCAGATGGTCGCGATAGCCCGTGCGGTCGATATGGACTGCAAGGTGCTTATCCTGGACGAGCCGACTTCCTCCCTCGACGAGCAGGAAGTTGAGAAGCTGTTCAAGCTCATGCTCGACCTCAAGAGCCGCGGCGTTGGAATAATATTCGTAACGCACTTCCTCGACCAGGTTTACGCAGTCTGTGACAAGATAACGGTACTGCGCGACGGCAGATTCGAAGGCGAGTACAATGCGGCGGATCTTCCGAAAGTCGAGCTGGTTTCAAAAATGCTCGGTAAGGACCTCAACAAGCTTTCCGACATGGACAAGCCCCACGAGGTCGAGCAGGAGACAAATGGCGAGGCTCCGGTATTCGAGGCGGAGGGACTTGTCAGCAGCGCCGGCATAGCGCCTTTCAACTTCTCAATAAGAAAGGGCGAGGTAAACGGCTTCACCGGACTTCTCGGCTCAGGCCGAAGCGAATCCGTCCGTGCGATATTCGGTGCGGACAGCATAATCGGCGGCACAGTCAGGATGAACGGCAAGACCGTAAAAATAAGAAAGCCGCTTGACGCAATGAAGCACGGCATAAGCTACCTCCCGGAGGACAGAAAGCACGATGGTATAATCGGCGACCTGTCCGTCAAGGATAACATAATCCTTGCGCTCCAGGTAATGCGCGGAATGTTCCGGCCGATATCCAAGGCGGACGCCGCAAAATATGCCGATGAGTACATAAAGCTGCTGGAAATAAAGACGGCTTCCCCGGATACGCCGATAAAGTCGCTTTCCGGCGGTAATCAGCAGAAAGTTATCCTCGCAAGGTGGCTTCTTGCGAACCCTGTATACCTTATCCTCGACGAACCCACAAGAGGTATCGACGTCGGCACCAAGCTCGAGATACAGAAGCTGGTGCTCAAACTCGCCGCCGAGGGCAAGAGCGTAACGTTCATCTCCTCTGAGATAGACGAAATGCTGAACGTATGTTCAAGACTTATAGTAATGCGCGACAGAAAGACCGCAGGCGAGCTTACCGGCTCCGACCTGAACCAGTCCAAGATAATGGAAACGATCGCAGGAGGTGAAAAGGTTCATGAAAACGCTTGAAAAAACAGGCGGGAACAAGTTCCTTGCTTTTCTGAAAAGAGCGGTCAGGAATCAGATCTTTATTCCGCTGGCAGCGCTGCTGATACTGGTGCTGTTCAACCTGATCGCTGACCCCTCGTTCTTCGCGATCAAATATGCTCCGAACAGCGCCGGCGATATGGTAATTTCGGGCAACATCATCACGATACTCGACAACGCTTCGGAGCTTGCGATACTTGCTATCGGCATGACGCTGGTAACGTCAGCTTCCGGCGGACAAGATATCAGCGTTGGCGCGACTATCGCGGTCGCGGGCAGCGTTGTTCTGAGAGTCCTCTGCGGCGGCGAAGTCAGCCCGGCTGCGCTCCATGCGCCGATAATCGTTGCATTCCTCGCATGCGTTGTCGTATCAATGCTCCTGGGTGCGTTCAACGGCGCCCTGGTGGCTTACTTCAAGATACAGCCGATGGTCGCAACGCTTATCCTATTCACAGCCGGACGCTCCATCGCAGCATGGATAAACAACAATCAGCTCCCCGTCATCAATGATGAGAGCTTCGGCTGGTTCGGCAACTTCATTCCCGGACTGCCGCTTCCGACCCCGATATTCATTGCGGCGATATGCATTATAATCATTGCTCTGGTGCTCCGGTTCACAAAGCTGGGACTTTTCACCCAGGCGGTCGGCATAAACTCCGAATCCTCCAGACTTAACGGTCTGAACCCTGCGCGCATCAAGTTCATGACCTACGTCATACTTGGTCTGTGCGTTGCAGTCGCAGGCTTCATCAAGGTCAGCCGTATCTCCTCCATCAACTACTCGGTAGTTGCAAAGGACATCGAGATGGACGCTATCCTTGCGGTAGCACTCGGCGGAAACGCCCTCAGCGGCGGCAAGTTCAACATGGCGTCCTCGATACTCGGCGCTTATGTTATCCAGTTCCTGACGACAACTCTTTATAAGTTCCAGGTAGCTCCTACCGCGCTCCCCGCATACAAGGCGGTAGTAGTAATTATCCTGGTAGTTCTCAGCGCTCCCACTGTACGAAACAAGCTCGCAGCTTTCCGCAAGAAGATAGCTTCCCGCAGAAATCCCGTCAAGGAGGCGAATTAGTATGAAATTTCTGAAAAACGCCAACGGCAGTTCACGGAGATTATCTGACTCTAATCTGCTTCTGGTCATCACCATTGCGATATTCGTTGTAATGTATATCTGCGCAGTGGCGTTCATCGGCTCCGGCTTCACGAAGGTGCAGACCTTCTTCAACATACTCAACGAAAATGCGGCTCTGATAATCCTCTCCTGCGGAATGAGCCTTGTAATGATAACCGGCGGTATCGACATCTCGGTCGGCGCGGTTACTGCGCTGGTATGTATGTGCTGTGCAATGAACCTCGACTACGGCGGGGGCAATGTAGTGACCTCTGTCCTCATAGCCCTCGGAATAGGCACCGCTTTCGGACTTGTTCAGGGTTATCTGATAGCATACCTGGAGATACAGCCGTTCATCGTAACGCTGGCGGGAATGTTCTTCGCAAAGGGCATGACCACCATCGTCAACGCAACGCAATTCAACGTTGAGAACGAAGAATTCCAAGCACTCAAGGAAACAAGAATTTCACTCCCCGGAATAGGTTCCACCAACAAGCATGGCGTATTTGTTCCGGCGTACATAGAAATAGGTGTGGTAGTCGCGCTGCTGATAGTTGCGATACTGTTCGTGTTCCTCAAGTGGGGCAGGCTCGGACGCGGTTTCTACGCTATCGGCGGAAACAGCCAGAGCGCAAATATGCTCGGCATCAACGTCAAGCGCACAAAGTTCTTCGCTTACCTGATGTGCGGAGTGCTCGCAGGTATAGGCGGCTTTGTTTACTTCCTTCATGTCGGCTCCGGTTCACCCTCCCATGCAAGCGGAGCCGAGATGAACGCGATCGCTTCCTCCATCATCGGCGGCACGATGCTCTCCGGCGGTTCGGGCAACATCATAGGAACGCTGTTCGGCGTCATCTCGCTGAGTACGATAAAGAACATCGTTTCCTCCCTCGGACTTGACGACGCATGGTGGACGAATATTACCGTTGCGGCAATGATCTGCCTGTTCCTTGTTATCCAGAGCGTTGTTCTTTCCAGAAAGAACAAGAAAAAGGCATAAACACAAGCCGCACTGAATACTTGTTCGGTGCGGCTTTTCTGTGAAGGAGAATTATTATGAACAAGATATACTTTGTTACCGGAAGCCAGGATCTTTACGGCGAGGAGACCCTCGCGCAGGCTGCTAGGGACAGCACCAAGATGGCTGATTTCCTGAACGAAAAGCTCTCGGACATCGCAGAAGTAGTATTCCAGCCGGTGGTGAAGACCGCCGATGAAGCCGAGGACATCTGCGTGCGCGCCTCCTCCGACAGGGAGTGCATAGGCGTTATCATGTGGATGCACACGTTCTCGCCCGCCAAGATGTGGATAAGAGCGCTGAAAGCTCTGAAAAAGCCAATGCTCCACCTGCATACGCAGTTCAACGAGAAGCTCCCCTACGACAGCATCGACATGGACTTCATGAACCTCAACCAGTCCGCACACGGAGACCGCGAGTTCGGGTTCATCTGCACAAGACTCGGAATCAGGCGCGAGGTCGTTGCAGGATACTATCAGCACGGGGACGTTATAGAGAAGATCCGCAGATTCGCTCATGCGGCTTCCGCAGTATCTTTCAGCAGGACTTTAAGGGTAGCAATGCTCGGAAACAATATGCGTGATGTCGCAGTCACTGACGGCGACCGCGTTGAAAGCGAGATACGCTTCGGCTGGAACGTGAACTACTACGGTATCGGCGACGTAGTGGAAATCGCCGACAGCGTTACCGAATCCGAAATAGACGCAAAAATGGCTGAATACACCGAAAAGTACACAATGGCGACGGACAACATCGCCGCTGTCCGCGAGCAGGCTAAATATGAAGCGGCTCTCGACAAGTTCATTGCACGGGAAAAGATAGGGGCGTTCACCGATACGTTCCAGGATCTCCACGGGCTGAACCAGCTCCCCGGAATCGCGGCGCAGAATCTCATGGCAAAGGGCGTGGGCTTCGGTCCGGAGGGCGACTACAAGACTGCGGCTCTCGGCGCGGTGCTGTTCAAGATGTCCGAGGGAAGAAAGGGTTCCACCGGATTCATGGAGGACTACACCTACGATCTCACTTCCGGCGAGGAACTGGAGCTTGCGGCGCATATGCTGGAGGTATCCCCGGTGTTCGCTGCAAACAAGCCTGAAATTCAGGTGCATCCGCTTGGTATCGGCGGGAAATCCGACCCGGCGCGCCTTGTATTCGACGGCATTGACGGCGAGGGTATCGCGGTTTCCATGATAGACCTTGGCGACAGATTCCGTCTTGTATGCGCTGAGATCACGCTTGTAAAGCAGCCTGCCCCCATGCCGAAACTCCCTGTCGCAAGACTGATGTGGAAGCTGAAGCCCGATTTCGCTACCGGCGCGGCTGCGTGGATATACGCCGGCGGCGCACATCATGCAGTGGTTTCCACGGCGCTCACTGTCGATGATATCCGCCTGTTTGCAAAGATGACGAATACGGAGCTTGTGGTCATCGACGACAAGACCGACATAAACAGCTTTGAGCAGCAGCTTGCATTACTTGACGCTGCCGCGGCTCTCAAGAGGTGATAGTATGACGATACAGGAAAAAATACAGAATAAGAAAACCTATCTTGGCATAGAATTTGGCTCCACCAGAATAAAGGCGGTTCTCATCGACGACACGTTCGCGCCTGTCGCTTCCGGAAGCCACGACTGGCAGAACCGCTACGAAAACGGCGTGTGGACCTACTCCCTGGATGACATCACCACCGGATTACAGCACTGCTACGCAAGCCTTGCGGAGGACGTCAAGAGCAAATACGGCGTGGTTCCCACGGGCTACGGCGCAATGGGAATATCCGGAATGATGCACGGCTACATGGCGTTCGATAAGGACGACAACCTGCTGGTTCCGTTCCGCACATGGAGAAATACCATCACCGAGCCGGCGGCTTCCGAACTTTCGGAACTTCTCGGATTCAATATCCCCCAGCGCTGGAGTATAGCGCACCTCTACCAGGCGGTTCTGAACGGCGAGGAGCACGTCAAGGATATTGCGCACATCAACACCCTGGCAGGATTTATCCACTACCAGCTGACCGGGAAGCGCCAGGTCGGCGTTGGCGAAGCCTCCGGAATATTCCCTGTTGACGGTATCGGGTACAACGCGGAGTACATCGCGAAGGTAGATAAACTGCTTGCTGATAAGGGATTCTCCGGGAAACTGCTGGAAGTCCTCCCCGGGGTGCTCAATGCAGGCGCAAGGGAAGCCGCGCTGACCGCCGAGGGCGCAAAGTTCCTCGACCCGACAGGCACGCTCCTGCCCGGAGTTCCCGTCTGCCCGCCGGAGGGCGACGCAGGCACCGGAATGGCGGCGACAAACAGCATACTCCCGCGCACGGGCAACGTGTCCGCCGGAACTTCCATATTTGCAATGCTCGTCCTTGACAAGCCGCTGAAGGGTTACTACCCGGAGATAGACGTAGTGACCACCCCGGACGGCGCTCCGGTTGCAATGGTTCACTGCAACAACTGCTCCTCCGAGCTGGACGCTTGGGTGAAGATATTCGGCGAATTCGCAGAACTGAGCGGTCACCCCATCGCAAAGCCTGCGCTTTATGACATGCTGTATTACCACGCGCTGACCGGCGACCCGGACTGCGGCGATACCGTTGTGTACAACTTCCTTTCCGGCGAACCTGTCGCGGGCGCTGAGAACGGCAGACCGATGTACTTCCGCACCCCGGACGGCAAATTTAACCTCGCGAACCTGTTCCGCGCGGAGATATACTCCACGATGGCGGCGCTTAAACTCGGCATGGATATCCTGTTCGACAAGGAGCAGGTTTCCGTTGACAAAATAACCGGACATGGCGGTCTGTTCAAGACGAAGGGAGTTGCTCAGCAGTTCCTTGCGGACGGTCTGGGCTGCGCGGTTTCCGTCATGAAGACCGCCGGAGAGGGCGGCGCCTGGGGAATGGCTCTTCTGGCGGCTTACTCCGTATGCGGCGGCGGAAAATCCCTGCCGGAGTTCCTCGACGGCGAGGTGTTCGGCGGCATGGAATCCACAACTTTACAGCCCGAGGAAAAGGGCGCGGAGGGATTCCGGAAATTCATGGAGAACTACAAGCGCGGACTTGCGGCGGAATACGCTGCGGCAAAGTAAGGAGAGAAAGTAAATGTTAGAGAAATTAAAGCAGGAAGTACTTGAAGCCAATCTTCTGCTTCCGAAATACAATCTTGTAACGTTCACATGGGGGAATGTTTCCGCCATCGACCGCGAGAGCGGAATGATAGTTATAAAGCCCTCCGGCGTTCCCTACGAGGGAATGACCGCCGAGGACATGGTGGTAGTCGAGCTTGCGACGGGTAAGGTCGCAGAGGGCAAGTGGAAGCCCTCCAGCGACACGCCTACTCATCTGGAGCTGTACCGCGCTTTCCCGGCTATCGGAGGAGTTGTACACACCCACAGCCGCTGGGCGACTTCATTTGCGCAGGCAGGAGTAGGAATCCAGCCGATGGGCACGACCCAGGGCGACTACTTCTACGGCGAGATCCCCTGCACCAGGGCTATGACCCCGGAGGAGATCCGCGGCGAGTACGAAAAGGAGACCGGCAAGGTTATAATTGAAACGTTCAACGGAGTTGACCCGATGAGCATTCCGGCGGTTCTCGTAAAGAGCCATGGACCTTTCACCTGGGGCAAGGACGCGCACGAAGCGGTGCATAATTCCGTAGTCCTGGATGAGGCTGCGTTCATGAACTACCATGCGCTGACGATAGCTCCCACTGCCGGAAGAATGCAGCAGGAGCTTCTCGACAAGCACTACCTGCGCAAGCACGGCGCGAACGCTTATTACGGGCAGGGCTGATACATCTGCTTGATTAATAAAAATGGCAAGCATGAAGCTTGCCATTTTTATTACCTATTTTGTTTTGAAACGGATTAGTAATTCAGAATCACTGCGGATTATTTGCCTTGATCTGTTTTCTGATGGTGCCGTGATCGCCGTTGCAGTACTCCGGAAGGTTGCTTGCACGGTAATAGCCCGTATTAGTAGAGCTGCACTTATTCGTTGCAAGCAGACCTGTCATCGTGCAGTACTGACGCTCCACAACCGAGGGATCCGGAACGAAGTTCAGCACCTGCGAGGTGTCCTGAATGTCGATCATAACATCATGCCAGATCTGCGCTACTGCCTTCCAGCCGTCAGCGCCGCCGATAACGCGGCTGTCGTCGTATCCTATCCACAGTCCGCCGATATACTCAGGCGTAAGTCCCATGAACAGCAGGTCGGTTCCGGCGTTGGACGTACCAGTCTTACCGATTACCTCCACATTCGGAAGCTTCGCCTTCGGACCTGTACCGCTGTCGCCGTTTACCACCTTGTAGATCATACGGTTTGTGACCCACGCGGAATCGCTGTCGATCGCCTGAGTTCCATAGAAATCCTGTTCCATAATGACGTTGCCCTTGCTGTCCTCGACCTTGCTGTAGAACATCGGACGGTAATAAACGCCGCCGTTTCCGAAGATCTGATAAGCTCCGGCGACCTCCACCAGCTTCGCGCCGTTAGTCAGCGCACCGAGGCACAGCGGCGAGAGCGCGATATCCGACTCCACCAGCGTTGTAAATCCGAGCATCTGCGTGAGCTGAGTGTACATTGCCTTGGTGGTGTTCATTCTGCCGACCCTTACCGCCAGCGTATTCAATGAGTGCTGAACGCCATACCACGCAGTGCGGAGCGTTCCGTCGCCCCATACCTCGCCGTAGTTCTGCGGCCATATCTGCGGCTCGTCCTGCGTGCCGATGTTTATCGCCTCGTCGGGTATCAGCGTAGAATATGTGATGAGATTCTTCTGCACCGCCAGCGAATAAGTGGATATCGGCTTCATCGTTGAACCCGGCGATCTCGTTGCCTGGGTCGCGCGGTTGAACGCACCGTCGCCCGGCTTCTCTCCGAGGCCTCCGACAACAGCCTGAACTGTTCCGGTGTAGTCCATAACAATGAACGCCGACTGTATCAGATCCTTCTCCGCCGCATTCTCATTGTAGTATGAAAGCACCGTGTACGGGTCGCGGTATTTTTCCTCCAGTATCTTCTGGAGCTTCATATTTTCATTGATAAAGATTTTGTAGCCGCCATTGTACAGCTCGTTTTTCGCCGATGTGTAGGTGATTCCCTTGAGGTCGGCGAAATCGTTGATGACCTGGTCTATCGCCGCGTCGACATACCAGTCCTGGCTGACTTCGTAGTCGCCGTTCCACTTGTATGCGCGATAAGGCTTATCCTGCACCTCTGCGTCGAGGTCGCTGTCGTCCGTGCTGTCGGTGAGCGTGCGCTCGTCAATATAGCCGTAATCATCGCCGTAGACCGGCTTTGCGAAGTGTACCTGAATGCGGTTCAGACGGTAATCCTCGTATTCCTTCGTGGTGATCATGCCCTGCTCGTACATGCATCGCAGCGAGTAATTCTGCTGCTGCTTGCTGCGGGCGAGGTCATAGTACGGCGACATCTTGGAGGGGTTACGTATCATTCCCGCGAGAACGGCAGCCTCGCCGATGTTGATGTCGGAAACGTCCTTGCCGAAGTAGTATTCTGAAGCAGCGCCGACGCCGTAGACCATTCCGTTGAACCAAATCTGATTGAGATAGCTCTCGAGGATATCGATCTTGGTGTACTTCTCCTCCAGGCTGAGAGCGCGGAAGATCTCGCGGAGCTTACGCTCCCAGCTTACTTCCTTATCGCCGGTGAGGTTCTTTATAAGCTGCTGGGTTATCGTAGAACCGCCGCCGCTGTCGCCGTTCGAGAAGAACGCGCCTGCGGTTCTGTACCAGTCAACGCCCTTATGCGTGTAGAAACGCTTATCCTCGGAAGCTACGACAGCGTCGATGAGGCACTTGGGCATGTCCTCGTAGTCGACCCAGACGCGGTTCTGCTCTGCGGCAAGGCGCTTTATCTCGACAAGCTCGTTATCCTCGTCGTAGCCATAGACGAAGCTCGTGTACTTCATCTCGACATCCTTCAGGTTCGCGTCGTAGGAATTATCCGCGAAGTCCAGGACATACACGGCAAGCACCGTCGCAACGATGCACACCATGATGACCAGTATCAGCAGCATTGCGGAGAATGTCGTGCCAACTATGGTCATTGCATGTCCGAAATTCTTTGCCGCGCGGCTGCGCGACTTCTTTGAGGAACGCTTCTTAGGCGGTTCCTCCTTGATCTTGATGTATCGTATCTTCTTTTTGTTCATACCTTTAGTCACCCCTGCGCTGCCCGTGCGGCGCGGTTTGTCCATGTCTTGTACGGAGTGTACCCTCTTGCAGGGATACACATTATATTATAGCACATTTCTAATGAAATGTTAATACTTTTTTCAAAATTTTCACTTTCCGGGGTAAAAAAGAACCGCCCGTTTACCGCGGACGGTTCTGAGTTATTTGATTAAATAACGGAATCGAGCTTCCATCTGCCGTCAGACTTTGTGAAACTTACGCTCACGGAGCGGTAAGCGGTTTTTCCCGCAAAGCTTCCAGCACGGATATACAGCATTCCGGAAGCGGAAGCGCCGTTATTGCTGCTTATCACAAGCACCGTATCGGAAGTGTTTACAGCGGTCAGACCTCCGTCGGAGTAATGCAGTGCGCCGAGCGTGCTTATTCCGCAGCGCTTCATCAGCTCGGAAACAGCTCTGTTTGTGTAGTAGTACTCAATGCACTCCACAAGGGTTTCCGGCTTTGTAATGCCGTTCTGACGGCACTCGCCGAGAGCTATCACATTGTTGACGCCAATCGCGCCGTTCACCACGCTGCGAAGCTCCGCAGATGAATTCTCCGTGATATCGCTGAACGTCATCAGCGCAGACTTGTTAGCAGCGGTGTAGATGCTGTCGGTGATCCTTACATATCCGGCAGAATTCGTTGACGCCGCATACTTCTCCGAAAAGCTCTTTCTGTAGTCGATGGCCGCGGTCACATTCAGACCGCCGGAGTTTGCCGCCATGCCGCCGGAGAGGAGCGGCGCGAGCGGGCTGCCGTTCTGCTTGAGCCGGTCGGCGACTTTGGGAAGGATCTCCTTTACCAGGACCTCGTAATCGATATCGGAAAGTTCCATTTCGAGCTTTATCATTGTTTTTCCTCCTGTGGGATATTTCCCGGCTATTATACCACATGCTTCGCCGTTCGTAAATCGCCGCGCTCTTGACATTCCGGCGCGCCGTCCGTTATACTTTCGCGGGAAAGGAAGTCGATGTTATGGCATACCGATTGATGGCCGCCGATTATGATCTCACGCTCACCGACTCCGACCGGAAGGTTTCGGCGCACACGCGCGAGACGATCCGCGCCGTATATGCCGCGGGAAAGTTCGTAACGCTCGCCTCCGGACGGCTCGGCGGCAGCGCCGAGGTCGCGCGTGAGCTCTTCCCCGGCGATGTGCCGCTCATTCTCGGAAACGGCGGACTGGTGCAGAGCTGCCCGACGGGCGAAACGCTTTCCGAGACCCTGATGGACGAACCGACCGCGCTCACGATGCTCCGCTGGTGCCGCCGGAGGGCGAG
>ERZ779840.2179-NODE-2179-length-17227-cov-4.238935_pt1 | contig 17227 bp, 16 predicted proteins | sample MGYA00511561_ERZ779840 | MGnify/ENA primary metagenome ERZ779840 (study PRJEB29588, sample SAMEA2162036) | human gut metagenome | biome: human gut; feature: human-associated habitat; material: faeces | place: Denmark | collected 2008/2010 ...
CACCATTTCATCATAATAAAAATACAAACTCAAATTTAATACGATATACAATTATAAATATTCATGATAGTTCTAATTATATATCTGATCATGTTCAGTTAGATATACCACTAGATATATATAACGATTTATCTATAGAACGTAACCTGTTAATGATTAAAGGTACTGTCTATGAATATGAAAATCATGGCATTTTAAAACAATCAATAGTTGCTAACGACATAAAAATAAGCTATGCTAATGAACTAAAAATAAATTCTGATTTTATATATGACATATATGATGTGGATCAGACTGATATGGAAAATATGCTAAATAAAATAGCATCATATTCACCAGATGATAAATTTAAACTACTAATGAACTCAATTTATAAATTGAATAATATAATACTTGGTTTACCTAAAAATTTTATAAGCGATTATATAATTAATCAATATACTATTAACTATGATCCAGAATCAATAAACAGAGCAGATTTTAATCTACTAAGAAATAATCAACGTGCATTAATAGATATATCATTCTTAATATTATCAGTAATTGAAAAGATAATGATGGGTTCATTCAATAATCTGCATATGATATTTACTTATATAAATTGGATATTAAATAGTATGCAGGGATTTAATGAAAATGATTCAATGAAGAATATGCCACTTAAATTAAAAAGATTTCCTAAAGAGTTTGCTGAATTTTGTAATGATAATAATTTAAAATCAAAGAAAGCATATAAATATATTAAAACAAGAAACTTAGATTTTGATGGCAAAGTAATGAATAAAGAATATGCTTATATAGATGCATTACAATTATTATGCATAGAAAATAAATGTAGTTTAAATGATGAAAATAGTAAATATAATAAATTAACTGAATAAATATACAGGTAATAAGGGTGAAGATGAAGAAAGCGAATTTCGCTTTCTTTATTTTTTTATTTCTAATTTAACTTATTAGTATATAAATTATGAGGAGGTAATATAATGGCAAATAGATTATTATCAAGATTGAGAGAAAAAACTAAAAGTTCAGGATTATTTACTAGAACTAGTACACATATTGCATATCCAACAGGATTTTTAAATTTTGATTTTGCGAATGGATATATACTTCAATCTAGAGATATGAATGATAAACTTTTAGGAGAATTTTCTAATATAGGAATAACTGGAGGGTCTTTTAATACAATAATAGGACGTTCTGGTTCAGCAAAAACAACAGCAGCTGTTCAATGGAGCTCTGCGATTGTAAAACCATTTGAAAATGGTTTTGTTCAACATATAGACTTAGAACAATCTTCTAATTATACTCGTATAAGAAACTTAACAGGATTTACAAATCAAGAATTAGATGACCATTATGTATTAAAACAAGAAAAATGTTATTTAGAAGATATTTTTGATATGATAATGGAATTAGCAAATGAAAAAGAAAGAAATAAAGAAGATTATATGTATACTCCTGCGATGACAAATGAATTTGGAGAAAAGATACAAGTCTATGTTCCAACAGTATTTATTTTAGATTCAATACCAAGTATAACTCCAAGACCAGATACTAAAAAGGATAAAGAATCTGGTGTTATGTTAGAACAACGTGAGGTTGCAACTGGTACTGAAGCAATGAGAAATGCAAAAGCATTGAAGAATTTTTATACACAATTAATGCCAATAGTTAAGGCATATAATATTATTATAATAGCAATAAATCATATAAATTCAAATGTTCAAATAAATCCTTTCGACAAGAAACAACCACAGTTATTGTACCTAAAGATGGATGAATCACTGCCTGAACAAACTTCCACTGGGCAGTATAAACTAGGTGAACTGCGGGGACGTTCTATACAAATTTAACTACCAAGCTATATTAGTGATAGTATAGTGGCTAGGTGTAATGACTCTAGGTATGGTAATAAGGTTAAATTTTGGGATAATCCGCAGCCAAGGTTCTTTTTTAGTTATATATTATTTTTATGATAGGGGGTAATTAAAATGAATATAAAATTAATGTATAATGATGAAGAATTTGTTAAATTAAAGTATGGAAATATTAAGCCTTATTACTATATTAGTAATTATGGAAGAATATACTCTGCAAACAGGAATAAAATAATGAAACCATTTATTGATAAAGATGGTTATTTTAGAATTGAGTTGGCTACTGCTAACAAACGCAATTGTAAAAAATATTATGTGCATAGATTAGTAGGGTTTATGTTTGTACCTGGTCATTTTGACGGAGCAATGATAAATCATATTAATTCTAATAGACAATGTAATTATTATAAGAATTTAGAATGGGTTACCGCACAAGGTAACACAGACCATGCGAAAGAATTTGGGTTCTTATTAACAAATAATACGTCTGAATTTAGAAAATTAAATACGGCACATGATATTGAAACTGCAGAATATATATGTGGATTAATAAGTGAAGGCTATACAAATAAAGAAATTTTGCAACTATATGAATTTGAAAGTAAACGAGAAAAGAAAAATTTCAATACGTTTATAAATGATTTACGTGGTAAGCGAAGTTTTGTATGGTTATCTGATAGATACTTTAAAACTAAAAAAGAACAAGGTTCAACGACTATCGAAAACATTCTTTATATTGATATAGATATTGATTGAAGAAGAAGTGAGTAGAGTACACTCAAGTGAGTGGAAGTGCCTAGCGTTTACAAATGATAAATGATGATATAGTCTACGAGTCTCTTATAGTATAAGATTAACGACCTTATATTGAGATTCCCTGTTTAACTTGAAACGGGTGGAAGTGCTCCGATATATTATGCCAATAACATCTTTAAGTTTGTTTCTAATGAAAAAGCAACTATAGAAAAAGATGGGTTTAATGGATTCAAAGTTGATATACAATTCTGTAAATCAAGAACTGCACCTGCAGGTCAAATAACAAGTATGATTTATGACCAAAATCTTGGATTTGATAAAGCTAGAACTTTATATTATGAATTAGATAATGCAGGACTTATTGGAGGTTCTCGTAATAATGCAAAATATGTTAAAGGATTTGATGATATCAAATTTAATAAACTTGATTTTCATAATGAATTCTTTAGTAGAGAAGAAATACGTCATGCAGTATTAGATAGTGCTTTACCAATATTCCAAGGACATATGTTTAGAATGGCTGATGCTGAATTAGCTACTCAAGAATATGGTGTTGATATGTGCGTAGTAGATAATATCTTAACTGTAGAAGGAGAAGATATGTCTGTAGCTTAATATAAAAAAGTGAATTACTCTTTTGAGTAATTCACTTATAATTTAATTACATATTATATTAGTGAGTAAAAATATATAGGGGTGAATAAAATGAAAGGAACAATTTATGAACAAGTCGAAAAATGTATCAAACAAAACTTAACATTTAAACGAGGAGATGTAATCCTTGCGAATTTAGATGGTATAGGGTCTGAACAAAAAGGTGTTAGACCTGTATTAATAATGCAAAATGACAATCATAATGAAACATCAAACACATTGATTGTCATATGTTTAACATCAAAAGAGAAGAGAATGGACATGAAATGCCATGTCAAATTATTTGATGGTTCAGTCGCGTTATGTGAACAAATAAGAACTATTGATAAGAGCCGAGCAATTAAAAAGATTTGTAGCTTGAATAGATATCAAATAAAAGAAGTTGAAGCTGCAATAAGAAATAGCATGAGATTATAATAAAATATAGTAAATGGTTGAGAAATCAGCCATTTATTTTTTAATTAATCACAAAACAATAATTTATAAGTAATAAGAATATTATTTAGGAGGTAATATTATGACATTAGGTATTATACTTGCTATTGTAGCTATTATTGTTATTGCTTTTATAGCTATTTACAATAAATTAGTTACAGCTAGACAAAGAGTAAAAAATGGATGGGGACAAATCGATGTTCAATTACAAAGAAGATTTGATTTAATTCCAAATTTAGTTGATACTGTTAAAGGTTATATGGCTCACGAGTCTTCTGTATTAGAAAAAGTTACAGAACTTCGTACTTCTTGGGCAAACGCAAAAACAGTTGCCGAAAAAATGGAAATCAGCAATCAACTTTCAGATACATTAAAGACTATAATGGCAGTTTCTGAAAACTATCCAGATTTGAAAGCTAATCAAAACTTTATGTCTTTACAAGAAGAGTTAACTAATACTGAAAATAAAATTTCTTATTCTAGACAATTTTATAATGACACAGTTACAAGATATAACACAATGTTAGAAACTTTCCCTTCAAATCTAGTTGCTTCTATGTTCCATTTTGAAGCAGAAAAACTATTTGAAGTTGACAACCCTTCAGCAAGACAAAATGTTAAAGTTGATTTCAACAAATAATTTTAAAGCCTTTATTGAGCAATCAATAAAGGCTTTTGTTTATATTTTGAATATCTTTAACGTGTTTTGGTATGTTATTTCAGCTATTTCTTCTGTCGAAAGACTTTTTATATTGGCTATTTTTTCTGCGATATATCTTACATTTCTAGAATCATTTCTTGTTCCTCTCACTGGTTCCGGTGCTAAATATGGACTATCTGTTTCTATCAACATTCTATCATTTGGTACCATTTCTACTATTTCTTGTGCATTTTTTGAATTTTTAAATGTTACAGGTCCTGCAAAAGATATATAGAATCCAAGTTTCAAAGCCTCTTTTACTAATTCCCTATTTAGTGGGCAACAATGGAACACACCTTTTTGTTGTACTGGATGTTGTTTTAGTATTTCCAAAGTATCTGATACCGCTTCTCTAGTATGAATTGTAATTGGCAAATTCAATCTATTAGCCAATTCTATTTGCATGATAAATGCTTGTTTTTGTATTTCTTTATTCTCTTTGTTCCAATAATAATCTAGGCCAATTTCTCCAATTCCAACTATTTTATCATTTTCTTTTCGTGTTATAATATCTTCTAATTTTTTAATGTCTTCAATAGTTTCTTCTAATGTTTGTTTTACATCGTTTGGAGAGATTCCAACCGTTGTATATATAAATTCATATTTATCTGCCAATTCTATTGCTCTTTTTGATGATTCTAAACTATATCCAGCACTAATAAATTTTTCTACTCCACTATCATAAATTTTTTGTATTATTTCTTCTCTATCTTGATCAAATTTTTCATCATCATAATGTGCGTGCGAATCAAATAGTCTCATTTTATTGTCCTCCAAAATATAAATTAGGATGAAAACGCTAATTTTCATCCTTTTCTTTTCTAAATTATAATGCTTACATTAGCAATAGCATATTCTTTCAAATGCGAAATACTTATATCCATATCTATTATTTTTTTTAGTTCTTTCTCCACTTTTCTATCTATTGAAATAAAGTTTAGCTTTGGTCTTCCTTTTGAGTCGTTTGTTATCTCTATATTCTTCCAAGATAGAGAATATTTATCGCTCAAAAGTCCTGATACTGCTTTAAAAGCAGCTTCTTTTGCAGCAAATCTTCCAGCATAATGTTGGTATTTATTCACTTTTTTCCCTTCGCAATATTTTATTTCTTTGTCTGTAAATACTCTATGTGCAAAGTCTTCTCCCAACTCTTCTATGGATTGTTTCACTCTTTCGACCTCTATTATATCTACTCCAACTTTTATTTGCATTTGTTTTTCTCCCTTTTACCCAATAAACTGTTTTTGGGTTATCTAAAATAGTTTAAATATGCCTATAATATTTATTAGTAACAATGCTATTAATATTGCTACTATAAGTTTATTTGTTTTTGCCGTTTTTTCTATGTTTGAGTTCTTGTATAACACATCGTATTTTGCTTTTACTTGATTATACACCTCTCCTGTTTTTAGGATTGTTCCCCACTCCTCTTCTAGCATACTTCCTGTATTATCATTAGTAGTTTCTTCAATCCATACTTTTTGTGTAAAATCTATGAATTTCTGCTTTGTATCCTTAAATTTACCATTTTGTTTAAATTCATTGTTTATCTTTTTTAAGGTAATTTTTTTATATAGTTCATATATATAGTTGTATAGATATTGCCTTTCGAATATGTGTGGCAATTTTGTGTAGTTTTCCGAATTTATATCAGCAGTCAACAAAATTGTTGCTATATTACTGCAGCCATATATTTCATATTTTGATTTTTCTACTATCGTCATCTTTTGCTTTATTCCATTTGAATTGCTGTCTACTAAATTGTCTGCTCTTTCTACTTGTGCAAATTTATATAGTTCCTTTTCCAACAATTCCTCATTTGTTTTGTCGTTCCAATTTTCTTGGTCAATGCAGGCATACGAGTATGTTATAAATCTCTCTGTATCAAGATTTAATTCTTTTGCTCCTTTGTTATTTCCTGTGATTTCTTTTATTAGTTCTGTTATTTCCTTCACATCATTAAACATATCAGTTTGTATCTTTATATTCTCATATCCTTTAAAGTCATATAATTTTGATTTTATATCTCTAAATTTGTAGTTAAAGTTACATACATCTGCTAAAGTATTTTCGCCTTCTAGCATTGTTTTGATTGTTAAGAAACAGATTCCATTATTAAAGCAAATTACTTCTATTTTAGAAATATTAAAGAATATTCCATCTCTTTTTCCTGCTTTTCCTTGTATATCTTTGTTTAAATTGTATTCAAAAATCGCACAAGGGTATTTGCTAAGTACTGTTGCTTGCATGTCTCTGTCTAAGTTTTCGAATTTTGAAATTCTTAGTTTTGCAAAATCCATTGACCAGAACATTGTGTTTCTTACTTTTGGCAGAAAGTACTCATACAAATCCGCATCTTTTTCGCTTTCAAAGAACTTTATTTTATATTCTTTGCTACTTAATAATCTTTGCAAATATCTTACATAGTTTTTTTCATTTACTACATACGGATATATAAAATATGTATATTGATATTTGGTCTTTAGTTCCATCTCTTTCTCCTTTTTTATTTTGTATAGTATCCAGCATTGATATCTTCTGCTAAGTGCCATGTACCGATGAAGTCTACTATTGGATTGTTTTCTAGTGTGTATTTTGGTTCTACTACTGTTTCTCCTTTTGAGTTGATTGCTCCCCACTTTCCGTCTTTTTTTACTGCAACATATCCTGAATCATTTTGTTCTGTTGCATCATCATATATGTAGTTAATAACTACTACATTGTTTTGATCCACATAACCATATTTCCCGTCTTGTTTTGACAAGAATAGTGTATTTCCTGTTAATATTTCTGTATTTTTCTTTTCTTCAAATTGGAAATTATAATACTTGTATTCTGAGTTTACTCTAATCTTCATATATCCTTTGTTTGTATTTATTTCAGATACAATTCCTGATAATCTTAGATTAAAGTTTCTGTCAAATAAATCTGTTTCTATCTTATCAGATGTTCCCTCTATCATGTCTGCTGTTTTGATATATGTTAGATTCTTGTATGTGAAGTCTATTTTTACTATATTTTTAGCATCTATTACTCCAAATCCAGAGTCTTTTTCTGCTATATAATAATTTTGGAACACACTCTTCAAGCTCTTGTATTCAGTTGGTATTATTTCTGTTCCTTTTGCATCTATAACCCCAAAGTTGTTGTCTTTTTTTACTATTATATAACCATTGCCATCTATTGCTGTTGCATCATCATAATTTAGCGATGTTGTTTCTTTTCCATCACTTATTATTTTCCAATCGCCATCTTTTTTTGCTATATAAGTATTGTTTGAATATATATTCTTTATATCATCATATTCAATTTTTAGTAATTCTTTTTTGTTTGTTCCTATTACTCCTAGTTTTCCATTTTCATCTTTTACTATGTAGCCATCTTCGTATTTATCTGTTAACGTTGTTATGCTCGCATAACTGTTATCTATTATTTGTGCTCCTATTGTACTTACAAGTCCTTCTTTACCATCTTTTTTTGTTACTAAACTATTGTTAGCTCCTATTATTGGTTCTATGCTATCATACTGACAATCTAATAACACTTTTCCTGATAAATCAATTAGTCCATATTTTCCATCTTTTTTTACTCTTAGGCATCCTTTTTCATACCATATATTGTTTTGCTTATCATAATTTTGGATTGTTTCAACTTGCTCATATTCACTAAATAGTTGCTCGTTTTTTGCATTTACCGCTTTGGTTTTGTATGCTCCAGTCGCATAGTCAACGTCATAAGTCACTATAAACACTGCTTTTTCTTTATCTGGTACAACGATCATTTCATCATAACTTGGAGTAATAACCGTTTCTCCTGATGAGTTTATTATTCCCCATTTGTCATTTTCTAGTGCTGAGTAATATGCCAATGCTACTTTTTTCTCTTGTCTTGCGTTATTTGGTTTCATGAGTCTAGCTATTATGATTATAAACATTATAATTACTAATAATGCTATTACTGTTGCTATTACTTTTTTTATATTTAGCTTATGTTCCGGATTGTATCTCTTTCCTCTTCCCATAAAAATCTCTCCATTTTTGCTTATAGTTTTTCACGCTTATAATATATCACAAAGCAACATCAAATTACAATATGTTCACACAAAAAATATAATAAATTTAGACTTGCAATATTTTGATTTTAAGTGTATATTATACCATAGTTAAAGTTTTTCAAATTATTTAACATTTTAGAAAGGAGTTTGTTTTATTTAGCGCCTGGACAATTTTTAATTGTTGACGAGGAGGAGGTTTATCGAAAGACTCGGCGGATGCCTCCTGGCATAATTACTGTCATCAGTTTTTAGCTAAAAACTAATAGCCATATTAGAAAACAGAGGCTAATTACACGTAATTTAAATATTTTGATTAACTTTCTTTAAACCATATGCTTTGCATACGGTATATTTTGCACACGCAATTTTAGAGGAGGTTTTTTTATGTGTGGAATAGTTGGTTATGTTGGCGACAAAAAAGCCAAAGAAGTTTTAATAAATGGATTATTAAGTCTGGAGTACAGAGGATATGACTCTGCTGGGCTTGCTATTGTAGAAAATAATGAGATTGTTACTATGAAAGAAAAAGGTAGAGTTGCAAATCTAGAAGCTTTACCTGGAATCGACAAATTAGAAGGAAATGTAGGTATTGCTCATACTAGATGGGCTACTCACGGAAAGCCTTCAAAAGAAAATGCTCACCCACAATTGGATAATAGCAAGACTTTTGCAGTTGTCCATAATGGTATTATTGAAAATTATGCCGATTTAAAGAAATTTTTAAGTGATAATGGTTATACTTTCTCTTCTCAAACAGATACAGAAGTTATACCAAATTTAGTTCATCACTATTTTTCAAGTGATAAATCAGAAAATACCCTTGAGAAATTTTTAAGAGCTGTAAAAAACGCAATATCTGATTTAAGAGGAAGCTATGCTGTAGAAGTTTTATCTTCTCTATACCCTAACAACATTATTGTTGTTAGAAAAGACAGTCCATTAGTTCTAGGAAAAGGAAATGGAGAGAACTTTGTTTGTTCTGATATTCCTGGAATGCTTAGATATACAAAAGAGTTTTATCTTTTAGATGATAATGAATTTGCTTTAATTGGTAAAGATAGAATTAACTTTTATGATGCTAATTTAAATGCTCATAATAAAGAAGTAAAAAATATTGAATGGGATGCTTCTTCTGCCGAAAAGAATGGTTACGAAGATTATATGTTAAAAGAAATCTTTGAACAACCAACAGCAATTAGAGAAACTATCGGTTCTCGTTTTAAACTAGGGGAAAATTGTTCTTTTGATGATATAGAAATTTCTAGTGAATATCTAAAAACTATAAATAAAATATTTATAGTTGCTTGTGGTACAGCTATGCATGCTGGTCTTGTTGGTAAAGCTGTTATTGAAAAGCTTTGCAGAATTCCTACTGAAGTTGATATTGCATCTGAATTTAGATATAGAAATCCTATTATTGACGAAAAAACGTTATGTATTTTTGTAAGTCAGTCTGGAGAAACAGCTGATACAATCGCAGCTTTAAAACTTTCAAAATCAAAAGGTGCAAGAACACTTGCTGTTTCTAATGTTATTGGAAGTAGCATAACAAGAGAAGCTGATTACACAATTTATACACATGCAGGTCCAGAAATTGCAGTAGCTTCAACTAAAGCTTATACTTCACAAGTTTGCTTACTTACAATTTTAGGAATATATTTTGCAGAATTACTAAATTCTTATCCTAAAAAGGAACTTGAAGAACTAAAATCAGAACTTTTAGATTTACCTTCTAAAATAGAATCTGTTTTAGGTAATTCAGAAAAAATAAAAGAATTTGCAAGTAAAGTATACACTCAAAAAGATATGTTTTTCTTAGGAAGAGGCAACGACTACAATGTTGCATTAGAGGGATCTTTAAAATTAAAGGAAATTTCTTATATTCACTCAGAGGCTTATGCTGCTGGTGAATTGAAACACGGACCTATCGCACTTATAGAAAATGGAATAACTGTAATCGGAATAATTACAAATAAAGATTTAGTTGAAAAATCTATTAGTAATATTCAAGAGGTTATTACAAGAGGAGCTAAAACTTTGATAATTTCAAATCAAGTTCTTCCTAATAACAATTTCAGTTATGTTATAGACATTCCTTCAACAGACGAATTGATTTCGCCTATATTGTCTGTAATACCACTTCAACTTTTATCATATTATATTTCTAAAAATAAAGGTTTAGATGTTGATAAGCCTAGAAACTTAGCAAAATCTGTAACAGTTGAATAAAATTTTCGTCCAAGAGCAACTTTACTCTTGGACGATTTTTATATAAATATTTTTAGTATTGCTAACAGTACAGCTCCTGGAATTCCTAGTATTCCTACAACTAGTGCTGTTATTACATTTATTCCTATATGGAACTGCCATAATGTTCCTACCAAGTTGATTATGTATAAAAGCACTACACCTAATATCGAATTTATTATTAATTTACCAATAATTTTTATCGGAACTATAAATACTTTCCCAACTATAATTATTCCTATAATGCAAGCTACATATATAAGTAACATTTTCACTTCCATATTAGAAATTCCCCCTTAAGTTTTTTCTATCACATTATATGTTCTAATATGGACAAATATTACTTTATGCTTCATATTTTATCTTTTCTACACTACTTAGTTCTATTTTCTTCTCTTTTGCTTCTTTTATTAAGTAATTTAGCTTTGCTTTGTTTGCTTTTATTTGATATAAATAATAATCTATTTGTTCCGGTTCTGCATATTCATAATTCTTAATGTTTGCATTTAATTCCATTTTTGTTTTTAGTATTGTAATTATTAAATCTTTATTTTCATTGTCTTCTTTGCTATTCCAAAACATAATATACACCTCATAAATATTATATTAACATTTTGGAAATTTATTCATAATTTATCTAGTAAAAACTTCTTTGGTGTTGTATAATATTTTTGAGGAGAGATTTAGTATGGATTATAAAGTTGGAGATATTGTTGAAACAAAGAAAAAACATCCTTGTGGCAATAATAAATGGGAAATTACAAGAGTTGGAATCGACTTTAAATTAAAGTGTACCAAATGTGAACATTGTATTACTTTAGAAAGACAAAAAGCTTTAAAAATTATAAAATAGTCTACAAATAGATTTTTCTATTTGCAGACTATTTTTTATATATACTTTTCTATAAAGTTCCATACATCCTCGCTGTAAATTTTTCTTTCTGATGAAAATGGCATAAATGTAAGGTCTTTTAGCGGATTTAATGAATTCTGTAAATCCTGTACAGCATTATCTACTTTTGTAACCGCTATCTTGTCAGCTTTATTTGCAATTACTAAACAAGGTGAATTTGTATTAATTATATAATTATACATTAATCTATCATTTTGGCTTGGTTCGTGTCTAATGTCTATTAAGAATACTATCAGTGCAATTTTATCTGATTTTGATAAGTACTCTTCTATAAAACTTCCAACTCTCGCTTGTTCCTCTTTTGACATTTTACTATATCCATACCCTGGTAAATCTACAAAGTAAAACTTTTCATCAATATTATAAAAATTAATTTGTCTTGTTTTTCCTGGTTCACTACTCGTTCTAGCTAGTTTTTTTCTATTTAACATTGAGTTAATAAAACTAGATTTTCCTACATTTGATTTTCCTACTAAAACAATTTGTGGTAGTTCGTTTTGAGGATATTGTGCTGGTTTAACAGCCGATATTTCGAATTTTGGATTTTTTACTATCATCATTTTCTCCTTTTATTTTTTTGGTGTTAGTATTTTTGTTCCACCCATATATGGCCATAAAACTTCTGGTATTGTGATGCTTCCATCTTCTTGGTAGTGATTTTCTAAGAATGCAATTAACATACGAGGAGGAGCAACTACTGTATTATTTAAAGTATGTGCATAATAGTTCCCTTTTTCTCCTTTTATACGAATTCCAAGTCTACGAGCTTGCGCATCTGTTAAATTAGAGCAACTTCCAACCTCAAAATATTTTTTCTGTCTTGGGCTCCAAGCTTCTACATCACAAGATTTTGCTTTTAAATCAGCTAAATCTCCACTGCAACATTCTAGCGTACGAACTGGAATTTCCATACTTCTAAATAGTTCTACTGTATATCTCCATAACTTGTCGTACCAATTCCAGCTATCTTCTGGTTCACAAACAACTATCATTTCTTGCTTCTCGAATTGATGGATTCTATAAACTCCTCTTTCCTCTATTCCGTGAGAACCTTTTTCTTTTCTAAAGCAAGGAGAATATGATGTCATTGTATATGGCATATTTTCTTTGTTTAATAGTTGACCTTTGAATTTTCCTATCATTGAATGCTCTGATGTTCCAATTAGATATAAATCTTCGCCTTCAATTTTGTACATCATTTCATCCATTTCTTTAAAACTCATAACTCCATCTACAACATCACTACGAATCATATATGGTGGTATGCAATAAGTAAATCCTTTATTTATCATAAAGTCTCTTGCATATGACAGTATTGCTGAATGAAGTCTTGCTATATTACCCATTAGATAATAAAATCCATTTCCAGCTACTCTTCTTGCTGAATCCAAGTCGATTCCATCAAGACTTTCCATTATGTCTGTATGATATGGAATTTCATATGATGGTACAACTGGATCTCCGAATTTTTCATTTTCTACATTCTCACTATCATCTTTTCCAATTGGTACAGACTCGTGTATAATGTTCGGAATTTGCATCATTATTTTCTTTATTTTTCCTGCGTATTCTTCTTCTAGCTTTTCATTTTCAACTAATTTTTGATTTATTTCTTTTACTTGCTCTTTTACACTTTCCGCTTCTTCTTTTTGACCATTTCTCATAAGGTTTCCTATTTGATCACTTAAAGAATTTCTTTGTGCTCTTAATTCATCGCCTTTGCATTTTACACTTCTGCTTTTTTCGTCTAGTTCAATAACTTCATCTACTAATTGAAGTTTTTCATCCTGAAATTTATTTTTTATGTTTTGTTTTACTATATCAGGATTTTCTCTTAAGAATTTAATGTCTATCATAAAATTTCCCCCTTTAAATACCAAAAATCACCCTTATAAAACTATAAGGGCGATTTATTTTCGCGGTACCACCTTAATTTATAATACTTGTGATTTTTCATCACTAATATCCTAATCTCGTAAATGCTTATAACCTAGCATCAATCGGTTAGCTTTCGCTAAAAGCTCTAAAAGTAGATTCACAAAATATTTTAAGCTATTTTCACCAACCATAGCCTCTCTTATAAAATTTAGATTGTTACTATTCTTTTATCAATCGCTTATTAATATGTGTATATTATACAACCTTTTTATGTTTTTGTAAAGTGTGTTTTTACTTTACAAGTTTTAATCTTTTTTCTACAGAGTCTTTGCCTAGTACTTGCATTATTTCGTATAAGTCTGGTGTGTTTCTTCTTTTTGTTAAAGCAACTCTTAGAACTGTACTAACGTCTCCTACATGTCCTGGCCAGTTTTCTGGATTTTGTTTGTATTCTTTTACTTCTCTTGCATATCCTAGTTCTTCTGCTAGGTCTTTTATTTTTCCAAACCAAGTTGTTTGGTCATCTGATAAATTAAAGTATTTTTCTAAATACAAATCTAATATTTTCTTTATTTCTTCTTTGTCATTTATTTTGTCAAATTCATATTCGTCTGTGTTTGCAAAGAATTTATCATCATACATATATTCTATACAATTTTTTACATCTGACCATTTAGAAATATCTCTACGTGGTTTTGCTTTTCCACGTTCAATTCCTAATACTTTTAAAGAATATTCTTTGTTATTTAAAAGTTCTTCTAGTTCTTTATCAAATTCTTTTGCCCAAACTAAAGAGCTATCATAAACTTCTTGTGCTGTCATTTTTGATATTACATTTTTACCGATGTCTAATAATTTAACCATATCAAATAATGCACCGCTTACACTCATTTTGTTTAATTGGAAATCAAACTCTTCCATTGCTTTGTCTGGGTTTGCTTTTCTCCAATTTTCAAATGTCGAGTTTGCTATGTTTAGTAAATATTCTTTAACTGCATTTACAGGAATTCCTATCTCTCTGTAATATCCTGCAGAAGCTTCTGGGTCTTTTCTTTTACTAATTTTACGTTTGTTGCCATTGTCATTTTTTAATATTGTTGCTGTATGTGCATATCTAGGAGGTTTAAATCCTAGTTCTTGGAATAGTTGCAAATGCACTGGTACAGAAGATAGCCATTCATCTCCTCTTGTTACATGTGTTGTATGCATTAAGTGATCATCTACAACATGTGCAAAGTGATATGTTGGAAGTCCGTCTGCCTTTATGATAACTATATCTTGATCATTTTCTGGCATCTCCACATTTCCCTTTATTACATCTTTATGTTTTATCTTTTTATCTTCTCTTCCTGGAGATTTAAATCTGATTATATATTTCTCTCCATTTTTTATTTTTTCAGCAGCTTCTTCAACAGTTATATTTCTGCATTTAGCCCAAACTCCATAGTATCCTGGTCTAACTCCTGCTGCTTCTTGTTTTGCTCTCATTTCTTCGCCATCTTCTGGAGTACAGAAACAAGGATATGCTTTTCCCATTTCAATCATATATTTTGCATAAGCTTGATATATTTCTTTTCTCATAGATTGTCTATATGGTCCATATTCTCCATACCATTCTGTTTCGGTTTTCATTCCTTCGTTTGGCATAAGTTCAAAGTATTTTAAAGATTCTATAATATCTTTAATTCCATCTTTTACTTCTCTCTTTTGGTCTGTGTCTTCCACTCTCATAAAGAATACACCATTAGTTCTTTTAGCAAGCATTGTTGCGATTAAAGCTTGATAAATTGTACCTATGTGTACACTTCCTGTTGGGCTTGGACCTATTCTTACAACCATAGCACCTTCTGGTAAATTTCTCTCAGGATATTTTTCCTCATAATATTTTATTGGTTTTGCATCTGGGAATATTAAATCCGCTAAATCTTTATAATCCATATTTTTTCCTCTTTCTTATAAATTAAATTTCCATTATTATTGGTAATATCATTGGATCTCTTTTTGTTTTTTGGAATATATAATCTCTTAGGTTGTCTTTTAATGTTGATTTGATTGTTGACCAATCTGTAATATGTCTTTGTTCAAATTCATACACTTCTGATTTTATTACGCTTTTTACTTCTTCCATTAGGTTTTCGGATTCTCTAACATATACAAATCCTCTTGAGATTACATCTGGTCCAGATACTATCTCTCCAGTTGCTGAATCCATTGTTAGAACAATTACTATCAAACCGTCTTGTGATAAGTGTTGTCTATCTCTTAAAACTATATTTCCTACATCTCCAACACCTAGACCGTCTACTAGTACTTTTCCTGATGGTACAGATGTTGTGAATTTTGCTTCATCTTCATTTATCTCTAATGTTCTACCATTGTGTGTGATAAATATATTTTGTGCTGGTATTCCCAATTTTTTAGCTGTTTCAGCATGTGCAATTAATTGTCTGTATTCTCCGTGTACTGGTATAAAGTATTTTGGTCTTGCTAAAGATAATATCAATTTTTGTTCTTCTTGGCAAGCGTGTCCTGAAACGTGAACATCAGCAAGTGCACTGTATACCACTTCTGCTCCTATTTTCATTAAGTCATCTATTACCTTTGATACTAATTTTTCGTTTCCAGGAATTGCATTTGCAGAAATGATTACTAAGTCATTTGGTGTTATTGTTACTTTTTTGTGTTCTCCTGCTGCCATTCTTGTTAAAGCTGACATTGTTTCGCCTTGGCTTCCTGTTGTAATTATTACTAATTGTTCGTCATTGTAATTTTTAATTAAGTCTATGTCTATAAATGTATCTTCTGGCGCATCAATGTAGCCTATTTCCATAGCTGTTTCTATCATTTTTATCATACTTCTACCACATACAGCTATTTTTCTATTATATTTAACAGCTGAATCTACTATTTGTTGAACCCTATGAACATTTGATGCGAATGTTGCAACTACTATTCTTTTTTTGCAGTTCATAAATAGTTTGTCAAATACTTCTCCCACAGAGCTTTCTGACATTGTAAATCCTTTTCTCTCCGCATTTGTACTATCTGACATAAGAGCTAGTATTCCTTTGTTTCCAAGCTCTGCAATTCTTCCTAGATTCATTTGCTTTCCATCTATTGGTGTATAGTCTATTTTAAAGTCACCTGTATGAAGTATTGTTCCTGTTGGTGTTGATATTGCTAACATTACAGAATCTGGTATACTGTGGCAACTGCTTATAAATTCTACACTGAATTTTCCAAGTTTAACCGTTTGTCCTTGTTCAACTTCGTGTAATTCTGAGCTTCTTAATAAATGATGTTCTTCTAGTTTTCCCTTTATTAGTCCTATTGTTAATTTAGTTGCATATATTGGAATGTTTACTTGTTGTAATACATATGGTATTGAACCAATGTGATCTTCGTGCCCGTGTGTTATTACCATTCCTCTTATTTTTTCTTTATTTTTTACTAAGTATGATACGTCTGGTATAACTAAGTCTATTCCAAGCATATCATCTGTTGGGAATTCTAGACCACAGTCTACTACAATTATATCGTTCTCGTACTCAAATACTGTAATATTCTTACCAATCTCTTCAATTCCTCCTAAAGGAATTATTTTTATATTTGGTTTTTTGAATCTAAATTCTTCTTTTTTTGGTGCTCTTTTTCTAGTTGTCTTTTTCTCTACTACAACCTTTTCTTGAGCTTCTGTTTTTTTGTTA